>Ga0172380_10000128_pt1 | contig 155940 bp, 141 predicted proteins | sample Leawe162metaG_FD_119747 | JGI IMG/M metagenome (GOLD analysis project Ga0172380, IMG submission 119747) | Leachate microbial communities from a municipal landfill in Southern Ontario, Canada - Leachate well 162 metaG | ecosystem: Engineered > Solid waste > Landfill > Unclassified | place...
CAGCCCCAGGATAGGATGAGCCGACATCGAGGTGCCAAACCGCATCGTCTATGTGGACTATTGGATGCGATCAGCCTGTTATCCCCGGGGTAACTTTTATCCGTTGAGCGATATCTCTATCATATGAAAATATCGGATCATTAAATCCCACTTTCGTGTCTGTTTGACTTGTAGGTCTCACAGTTAAGCGCGCTTATGCTTTTATGCTTTGAGGCCCGATTTCCATCCGGGCTAAGCGCACCTTTGAACGCCTCCGTTACAATTTGGGAGGCAACCGCCCCAGTTAAACTACCCGTCAAATACTGTCTTTCGGCCGTATCACAGGCCAAAGTTAGGGCCAAAGAAATACAAGGGTGGTATTGCACTGGCGACTCCACTTCGGCTAGCGCCAAAGCTTCAAAGTCTCCCACCTATGCTACACATGTAGACCTTCGGACCAATATTAAACTGTAGTAAAGCTCCACGGGGTCTTTCCGTCTTGCTGTGAGTAATCGGCATCTTTACCGACTATGTAATTTCACCGGATCCCTCGTTGAGACAGTGCCCAAATCGTTATGCCATTCGTGCGGGTCGGAACTTACCCGACAAGGAATTTCGCTACCATAGGACCGTTATAGTTACGGCCGCCATTCACTCGGGCTTAGCCCGCCAGCCTCTCCAATAAATTGGAGTCACCAGCAGATTTGACCTTCGAGCATTGGGCAGGCATCAGTCCCTATACATCATCTTACGATTTAGCAGAGACCTGTGTTTTTGGTAAACAGTCGCTTGGGCTCTTTCGCTGCGGCCTATCTTGCGATAGGCAGTCCTTATCCCTAAGTTACGGACGCTTAATTGCCGAGTTCCTTAACGAGGGTTCTTCCGATCACCTGAGGCTACTCGCCTCACCCACCTGAGTCGGTTTGCGGTACGGATTTTGCAATCTCTTGAGCCGAACTTTTCTTGTCTCTTTCTACGCTGCACTAGATAAACCATAATTCACGTGCAGTTTCAAAAAAGCGTCATCGGTTATGATTGCAAAAGCGGAGGAATATTAACCTCCATTCCATCGCCTACGCCGCCACTACAACGGCCTCGGCTTAGGACCGGCTAACCCTGGGACGATTATCGTTGCCCAGGAAACCTTGGGTATGCGGTGTCCAGGTTTCTCGCCTGGATAATTCGTTACTTATGCCAACATTCTCACTTCTTAGCGCTCCAGCCTCCCTCACAGGATGACCTTCACTGCACTAAGAACGCTCCTCTACCGCTCGCGCAAGCGCGAGCCTATGTCTTCGGTCGGAATCTTGAGCCCCGTTAAATCTTCGGTGCAGGACCTCTAAACTAGACCAGTGAGCTGTTACGCACTCTTTAAATGCATGGCTGCTTCTAAGCCAACATCCTGGTTGTTTTGGAAGTCCCACTTCCTTTTCCACTTAGATTCCAGTTAGGGACCTTAGACGATAGTCTGGGCTGTTTCCCTTTCGACAACGAAGCTTAGCCCCCGCTGTCTGACTCCGGAAAGAATCAGGAAGAATTCGGAGTTTGTTTGAGGCCGAGAGCTTGCGCCCCCGGAACTCATTCAGTGCTCTACCTCTCCCTGCGACAATTTCCGGGCTATACCTATATATATTTCGAGGAGAACCAGCTATTTCCGAGTTCGATTAGCATTTCACCACTATCCACAGTTCATCCGAGAACTTTGTAACGTTCGGCGGTTCGGACCTCCATTTGGTTTTACCCAAACTTCATCCTGACCATGGATAGATCACTCGGTTTCGGGTCTAGTATGTGCAACTATTCGGCTTTAGCCTCGCTTTCACTACGCCTACGGGATTACCCCTTAAGCTTGCTACACATAGCTAACTCGTTGGCTCATTCTACAAAAGGCACGCCATCACCCCGGCTTGCGCCGGAGCTCTGACTTATTGTGAGCTAAATGGTTTCAGGTTCTATTTCACTCCCCTTATCGGGGTTCTTTTCAGCTTTCCCTCACGGTACTTGTTCGCTATCGGTGGGATATAGTATTTAGTCTTGGAGCATGACCGCCCCAGCTTCACACCGGGTTTCACGTGTCCGGTGCTACTCGGGAACACCAACTTTTTGCTACTAAGATTTCGATTACGTGACTATCACACTCTGTGGTCGTCCTTTCCAGGAGCGTTCTTCTATCGTTTCGCAAAAATTATATGGGTCCCACAACCCCGGTTGATAAATCAACCGGTTTGGACTTTTCCCTGTTCGCTCGCCACTACTAAGGGAATCTCATTCGATTTTTTTTCCTCCGGGTACTAAGATGTTTCAGTTCCCCGGCTTACCCAGCTACGCAAGCGCAGCTTCACCTTACGGTGGGGTTTCCCCATTCGGAAATCCTCGGATCAAAGCTTGTTTGACAGCTCCCCGAGGCATATCGCAGCCTACCACGTCCTTCATCGGCTATATCTCCCAAGTCATCCGCCATTAGCCCTTAAACGAAATATACTTTAGATCAAAGTACTTTTCCCCCCGAAGGAGGAATAATACCTGACCTGTTTGACTAGCAATTACTGGATTCAACTTTCGTTGAAAAAATAATTGTTTTAATATTTTTATCGGAAGAATACATTTTGTGTAATTACATATTAATTACTCATTTATTCAATTGTTAAAGTGCTGATAGGATTTCAATATACAAGTCCCTATCTTGTAGTTAAAATCCTGATTGTGTAACAAATTTGCTTGTCCCACCGGAGCCTAAAGGGCGAAGGGGGATGGACCATAAGGCTCGCAGCTGGTATCAAAAGTATATATCTCACATATAGGAAACAAAAAATCCGCCGGAAAGCGGAATGATTTAATGCCACAAAATAAACTTTGCGAAATTAAAATTATCCGCTGACCCCCTCTCTCGTAGTGTGATTGTTTCTCATAGTGCCTAAACCCGATTAATTTGTTCCTTTATCCTCGGGTAACTTGTGCGCAAAATCAACTTAACATAAACGCACAAACCTTGTCAACACTTTACAACTTATCAGTGGAGAGCAGAAAAATTACATTAATTAATCCCTCTGCTCTGCGTCGCATTCAATTTCGAATGCGACGCGCCAGCTCTCCTCCTCCTACTCTCACCGGCACAGCTCGATCAGTACCCGCTTGTACGCAGTCTGGAGTCCCCGAAGTTGCTCGAGATCGCTATCCGAGACCTTGTCCGCCGGTAGCCTCGAAGCTACGGCTTCGTATTCGACGATCTTCTCGAACCACGTGAGGACGTCGATTTTTGGCAGTGACTGCGGGTTACGCGGAATCGGATCCATCAATTCTCTCAGGTTCATATTGATCCCCTCTCTGCCCTTGCAAGGATTGAGTACAGACAAGAAATTTCTATCACAAATTCAAACTTTTCGCAAACGCAGAGCTATGAAAATCTACTTTGAATTGAAAAACTGCGGAAATAATCCAGCGGTTAAAAACTATTTCATTTTGATCCTATTTTTGTAACATCCTACAATCACTTCATCAGTTCTTAATTTTATATTGTGCTATTTTTCAAAGAAACATGAGATTTATTATTTTAAGATTTCAATACGCTACAAGTTCGAGATACCGGGACCCAACAAATTTTTTGAACAACCGAGATGATTCTCCTTGGCACGGATTAATTTCCCACCCAAGGGATCTCTCAACTTTATTTCAAACATGGTCCAGACGGTATGTCGAACCCTACAACAAAAACGCCTTCCTCCGCCACATTGGCACAGGAGGGTGTTTTGTGTTCAGTCCGTAGCGAGTAGTCGATAGTCCGTAGCGTATATTCTCTACGGACTAAGGACTATGGACTACAAACTAGTTTATTGTTGGCTTGAGAATTTATTTATCGCATCCATAATTTTGCTGGAACTTTTCATATCTTCAAAGAACAAAATTTGGTCACGATTTATATACATTTGATCCTCTGGGCCATGGAGTTCACTTCCAAGTTTTATTAGCGACACTTTCTTATTTTGGTCCGTATTACTATTTTGCAAATCAGTTGTAGTTTTCAAATAGTATATATCGGTTAGTTTCACGATTTGGTCATCGGAATTCGAAATGTATCCGAAATATACTTGCCCATTTGTAAGAAAAACCGCCTGCCTCACACTATGCTTATTTAATAAATATTTTTTATTGACGTAATATCCGCCAAATCCTGCAGCGACGATCACCACGACGATAATAATTATTGCAATGATCCAGCTCTTCCTCTTTGTAGACTTATCCATAGAATCTCCTCTTTATTGTTACTAATATATACTTACAAAATTCGTCCACAACTGGTGATCTCTAGTCCCTCAGACAAGGCCGTTATTCGCAAACCACAGCTCATCCGTTCAAGGATACAACAAAAATAAAACACATCAATTAGAATTTTTCACAAAAATTTTATCAAGATGCTGGCCTATTGGTGTGAACTCTTCCATATAAAAAAAGCTGGTTATATATAAAAATTAATATGTGGACAACCAGGGTGGCAAATTTATTGCTTAGGTCGATACCCGAAAGGTAAAAGTATTAAGTAATAAATGAAAAAGGAGCAATGATGGATTATTTAAAATTGGCAAAAATTGCACGTGTTGCCGCAGTATCGACTGCCTTTGTGTTTGCTGTCGGTTCGGGCGGAGCGCTTGCATCTGTCAGTGTTGGCGGCTCAAACGACACCACGGGACCAAATTCAGAAAATGAAAATGAATGGAAAATCGATGCCGATTATGATCTGGATGTGGATAACAATGCCGACTTAGAAAGTGAATTTGAGCTAGATGCAGAAACCGGTGATAATGACATCGATTGCAATACTGAGGTTGATGACATTCTTACTGGTGATATAGAAGGAGATATTTCCGTAGAGAATGAGCTTAATTCATCCGAAATCGAAGTCGGAACGGCAGATGTCGGCGACATTGAGGTTGACCTAGGAAATGAAACAACCGGGCCTTATTCAGAGAATGAGAACGAGGTCAGAATTTCAATGGATCGAGACATAGACATCGACAACGATGCAGATGTTGAAAACGAGCTAGAACTTGATGCCAACACAGGAAAGAATCGCGTTCACAACAACACTGTTGTTGGAGATGTTCGAACCGGAGATGTTTCCCTAAGCGCTGATTTCTCCAATGTGCTTAATCAGGGAGAAATTGATTTGGGCGGACTTGGTGAAATGGACATCGAGGGAGACTTCGGAAATGAGCTAACCGGTCCAAATTCTGAAAACAGCAATGAGCTCGACATTGATGCTGACGTCGATGTAAATATCGATAACAATGCCGATATTGAAAATGAGCTTGAAGTTGATGCCAACACTGGGAAAAACTGGATTGGCAAAAACACTGTTGTTGGTGATGTTGAGACAGGAAGTGTAGATCTTTCTTTTAGCGTTACCAACATGGCCAACTAGTCCCCTGGATTAGACATTAGCGAGGACTCCGGTGTGAGTATGTCGAACACCTGGGTCCCGCAGATGTCGAATTAATTAACACTAATAATCAAACAATGGAGTGGCCATGACAAAGGTTTATAGGAAAATGAAAAAAATTATTGCTGGAATAATGATTCTGGTCTTTGTGTCATTCTATTCATTACCAGCATTTGCTGCTGGTAATATTGGCCCGACCGGCCCACAGGAACCAACCGGAGCTATCGAACCAACTGGGCCGCAAACTCAAACTGGAGCTATTGAACCGACAGGTCCGCAGACACCGACAGGTCCGCAGGAAATTATTTCAAACCCGATTGTGGAAACTTCGGGGACAGAGAATCAAACTGAACAAAATCTATCAAATAATTTTACCGGATCAAATTCTGAAAATCTAAATGATTCAAACTCTTCGGCCGACGCGAATATAAATCTTACGAATAATGCCGAGGCCGACAACGATATTAGTGCCAATTTAGTTACCGGTCAAAATGGAATTGGATCAAACACGGTGGTCGGTAATGTATCCACTGGCGATATCAACGGAAATGTTTGTGTTATTAATGCCCTAAATTCCTCGCTCGGGCCAGACGATTCTATTGGCGGACAGTCGATTAATACTTCAGGAATGAATGGCATCACTCTCGCTCCAGCTGATACCAGGCTAAACCTTCAAAATGCAACGACCGGCGAAAATTCGGAAAATTCTAATGTTTTTAATGGCGGACAAGTTATCGATTTTTTCGAAGTTAACGATGCAGCCGCGAATAATTCTATTGAAATTGATGCTGATACTGGCAACAACGAAATTTCCAACAATACCAAAGTCGGCGAGCTTCAGACCGGAGATATTGCCATCGCTGCAAATTTAATTAACCTTTTAAACATTTCTCCGGAAATTGCACTTTCAATTGACTTTTGGAATCTTTTCGGCGGGCTTGTTGGGGATATCACTATCAGTGAAGCAAATGATATTACAGGTTCAGATTCAGAGAATAAAAATTTGGTCAATCTGGATGGCGGGGAAGACATTTCGATCAGCAATAATTCTGAAACCAATAATAATATTAACTTGAGCGCCAATACCGGAGGCAATGCCATCGGTTCAAATACGGCAATTGGCGATATAAAAACCGGTGACTCAACAATCAAAAACACACTGGTGAATGTCGCCAATATCATTACTGCACCGGTTTTTTATCTGGTGAATGTCTTTGGTACATGGACCAGTGGAGCACTCCTTGGTATCGATCCATCGATGATATTTATTAATGAAATCAACAATACAACAGGAACCAATTCGGAAAATTCCAATCTTGTTACTGCTGAAAATAATGCTGACCTATCGATCGAAAACAATGCTTTAATTAATAACAATTTGAATATTAAGGCCAACACCGGCAACAACAAAATTTCTAACAATACTGTTGCTGGCGGGCTCTCGACAGGTGATATAAAGCTCGCGTCCAATGTAATTAATATTTCCAACCTGGTTGGAAAAGGCGCAAAAGCCTTCGCTCTCCGTATCATCAATATCTTCGGCAACTGGTGTGGTGGCGGAGACGGCAAGGGTGGAGGTGGCGATGATAATAATGGTGGTGGCGAGAGTGATGGCAGCGATGAAAATGGTAGCGGACAGGGAGGCGGCGGTTTTTCGGAAAATCCAAGTGATACTGGCAGCAGCCTGGGTGGGTTTATCGGAAATGCAAAACCTTTGGCCAAACTCGCATCTTTCGAGCAAAGCAATGTTCTTCCGGACGCAGGCGGAAATTTAACAACAACTCAAAATAATCCCGTAGTTAAATCGATGACCACAACCACTTCCAGGAGTGCCAAGGAGTTTATCTATTGGATTGCAGCAGCTAGTGCCGTTCTTATTCTCTGGGGATCGATAGAATATTTGGCCTACAGAAAAATGAAAAAAATATAAGAAGATATACAAAACTTTAGTTAAGCTTGCGCTGCCACTCCGCGAGAGTGGCAGCGCCGGCTAATCGCTCTCCATCGCAAAAGCCAGCTGGCCCTGCGAGCTGCTTACCGATAAAACTGGCAAGCTAGCTATCCCCCGGCTACTTGCGACAACCACCTTCTCAACCTCAACCTGAAATCCGAGCTGAGCCCTCGGGAATCGGCGAAGGTTGATCGGCGCGTTCGTGAGCCTCCTGCCGCCTGGTTGATGAAAGCTAATGGCCTCCAGGAAATTCAGCCAGTATCCAACCCACTTTTCCTGGTACCATACCTTCACCCAGACTTCCTCCGTCCTCACCCCGAATGGCTCATCGGTAGTCTCACCGAAATAGTACCCCACCGGCAGCTGTATTGACTTGTTCTTGTCCGGCTCGCCATCGATGGTCGGGCCAAGGACATACATGGCAATGGCATGGCCCACGTTGGGTCTGACATGCAGATCGATGTCATCCGGCAAACGAATGCCTCCGGGCAAGTATTGCATTCACCGAGCCTCTTTCTTTCGGTTTGGTTTGGCACGCTATATCAGTATATACCAAATTTTTAAAAATAAAAAAACCGCCTAAGCGGGATTATTGATGGAATGTATTGTTGCTGGTTAGAAATATTATCGTGAGCCCAAATGAATGCGTTTATATTTCTAGTATAAGAATCAAAACAATTTATAGGGACAACTTTCCACGCAGTTCAATGGCTAGCTCAATTTACACCTACCTAAAACGCTTTTTATAAATTCATCTTTAGCTTTTGAATAAGCTTTCCGATCATTTTCGTATTTTATTGCTAGCTTTTGCTTTAGATTTTCATATTCTTTTAGCACATCCCTATCCGCCCTTAAGTAATCCCTGAATACTATTGTTTCTCTATATTTTGTACCCTCAATTTCCATAATGTGTATAAAATGAGTTATATAATCCGGTTTAATCTGACCCGGCTTTACTGGCACGCCTTTTCTCATGAGAATTTCACCGTCCGCATTGTCTTCCTTTATTGTATAGCTTGGAAACTTCAATATCTTTTCTTTTATCTTATTAATATCTTCAAGTGAATCAACGCCAACAGCAATATCAATTATTGGTTTTGCAGATAAACCGACAATGGAGGTAGAGCCCACATGTTCGATCGATTTTGCCACATCACCAAATATTTTTTCTAAAATTGTTTTTTCCTTATTAAACTCGTCCCGCCATTGCGGATTATATTTTTCGACTTTAACAAAACCCTTTTTAAGACCAATTTCTTTTTTCATTAGAAGTATTTTTCTAAAGACAGAAAATGATTCATATTCTAAGTATGAATCATTTTAACGTTCGAGATAGTTCAATTTGATAAATAATTTTCTTGAAGGTGGCACGATATCATAGTCTTTCAATTGTCCAATGGGTATCCATTCCAACTTTTGAATGCCAGGACTTAATTTTTCTTTTCCCCCAACATACTCACATAGAGTATCGAGATAAATAAAATGTTTCTCTTCCCCGTCAACATCTTTTTTAATTTCTGTGTCCCAGGATAACCTTTCAGAGATTTTAATATCTATGCCAGTCTTTGCTTTTACTTCTTGAGTGATAACATCTTCGGGACTTAGGCCTGCACTTAGCTCGCCGCCAAATAAATACCAAGTTTCTTTATATGGTAATGAGCCGTCTGGTTTTTTACGCATTAAAACTGAATCACCTTTTTTAACAACACCGATTACTAAAATTTTCGTTTTCATAATCTTATAATGACAGTTCTAGCGTTATTTTTCCATATATAATAAAAAGACTAGCCTTGGACTAATCTTTTTTTGGTAGACCCGATAGGATCTCGAGCATCGCTTACACTCCCTTGGAAAACCCTCGGTTTTCCAGTTTTCCGACCCCTTCCCGTTCGAATCCTCAGCTTTAACTCACTAAATAAAAAATCACCATTAAGGCGACATTTTTGGTGGGGCACAATCCAAGAAGTAAGAAATATCGTTATGAATTCAAATGAGTATATCTGTATTCCAAAGATGAGAATTAAATCTCTCCATATTTAGCGGCTATTTGCTTTTCCACCATTCTGTATAACATAGATTGATAGTATGGGACTCCAGTGTGATGACAACAAGTTGTCATCACACTGGCAGCTCTGTCGAGTCGGACTTCATCAGCGGCAGTCTGGGCAAAGCCCACCCTCGAGGTACTGCGTGCGAACCGCTAGTCTGCACCTCGAACATCGCATCGCGGCACCGCTCAGCAATAACGCAGTCTCGTCCATGAGCTCGGTCTCCTCGAGATACGGGCTTTTGCCAGCAGTCGCCCCTGGCGGGTCGTTACTCGTCGGGGTACGTGTTAAATGCCCCATTTGAACAGCCTCCCTTCACTTGTCGTCCGTCGGCCACTACAGAATTGCATACTTTATACTAATAGTCAATAACATGAGATAGTTCTGACCTATTTTTTGGTATAATAAAAAGACTAGTCTAGAACTAATCTTTTTATTGGTGGACCCTATCGGATTCGAACCGATGACCTCCACAGTGCAAATGTGGCGCTCTACCAACTAAGCTAAGGGCCCAGATCGACGTAATGATAGCATAAACGGGGCTATTTATCAACCTTATACACCCTCATCCCAACAGTAATTAATATGGGTTTTGGGAATATAAATATGAATACACTGCGTAGAGAACTCCAATGACTAAAAGAGCAATAATAGATCCAATTACGAGCCCTCTATTTTTCTTTACAATGCCCCAGATCAGGCATGAGAGCGAAACTATGATTAGAATCAAACCTGTTAACATTTGCCCTCCAAAATTTTGATTATCTGTGCTTAAAACTTCACTACATACCAAAATGCACTTAATATTTTAATGTATTGTGAATGATAGCGTTATGACTTTATAAATATATTTTTATGCAAACCGCGCCTTGAACTGCGTATGCAGCTAACGTGTCGAGGTGATAGCAATAGAATGAATCAGCTCGTTATTGAAATAAACATTCAGATCAAACTGCCCGACTTCATTAAATTGAAAACCCGTCCCTTTGCCCGGGTTGGAAATTGTTTGTTTTTCGGTAACAAACGCTCTTTCACCAGTCTCTTGGTTTATGACCTCTACCCAAAACTCTCCCGTGGTTCCTTTGGTATCGGTAATATCTACCTCGATTGACATTCCTGCTTTGAATTCAGTGGTAGGCACAGGAATATTATCTGGACCGGGCGGCGTCCCGGGTTTCATTTGGCCGATTTCAATTTTGTCAAAATATTTTGTGTATGATGGCTTCACAGCACAAATTTTGGATTTACATAGCAGGCCATCCTTGCAATCTTTGTAGGTTGCGCAGCTGCTTCCGACTTCGCCATTCGTACACCTTCCACTGGAGCAAAAATCGGTTTTGCAGTCCTCTTTGACACTGCAGGTCGAGCCCAATTTGCCCGAGGAACAAACACCCGATATACAACTTGTACCTTCGGTACAGCGGTTGTTTGCTTTGCAAGCCTGGCCCTCGGGGACCTTTTTGATGAAATAATACCAACCGGCAAATCCGGCACCAGCAAGAATGATTACGCCCAAAACTACAGAGATAATTATTATCGCGGTCTTGTTCATCTTCCTCCTTATTATTTTTTGTTATCTAGAATTTAACTACATACCAAAATGCTGCTACAATCACGAGTACCCCAACAATTTTCCAAAAAGTATAAGTTCCATATGCACCGAGCACTTTTTCAACGGAAGGAAAACGCATCGTATTGTCGGTGATCCATTTTGCATATTTAATAAGAAGATAACCGAATAATATTAAAGCGATAAAAATTAAATATTTCATATTCAGTCCTTAGTTATTAGTCCATAGTTTTAGTGATTCTCCCACAGCCCACTTTGCAAAATCACTGGCATTCGATTTTAGGAATTCTTCGGGTTTCATCCATGTCACAATATGGTCATCTTCGATTGATTCAGCTTCGTTAATCTTATCCAATTTGGCCAAATAAAACGTGCCTAGCTTATTCATTGATTCCCTGCCTTCTTTCTGAAAATATTGATTTGCGTTTCCTAAATATTTCAAATCGCAAATATCGCATCCTGATTCTTCGTAAGTTTCTCGAACCACTGTTATCTTTGGGTCTTCATTATTATCAATCCCACCTCCGGGTAAGTGAAAGGAACCATTCACATTTAAACATAAAATCTGCCCCGATTCATCAGAAACTACCGCATAAGCCCCTGGCCTTTCTCGATATGTTCCGAGTGGTTTTGTTCCGAATTGAAATATTTTATTTGACATTAGAAATTAGTAATTAGTCATTACAAACCTTGGGTTTGCTCTCACTCTTCTCTCCATGACAGAATCGCATAAGATCCTGTGGTTGGATATTCTGGGGGCGGGCTTAACGTGAGGTATGGGTCATAAGTTTGCAATGTATTTCGATAACCGGCGATAACAGTACTTCCCGAAACCCACGACCATGTCCAGTACTGATTTGTTGAAATGCTTCCATATATGGAAATGGAGCTTTTGACAGGTCCTTTGCTATCAGGATACCAGACATGGCCGGTTTGGGACAGAAGGGCCGCGTCAATTTCCAACGATGAAACTGCATAATCGGGTATTTCAATATTACCCTGGGAAACAAGACCAATTGAGGCAGTGCCATCTTTGGCTCCGTACAACAAATTATCCTTAATTTTGATCAATGCTGGGCCTGATTTGTCTATATAGGCAGCAATTGTAATCCGGCCATTATATGTACCATCTACCCAAACATTATCATTGACATATACTACTCCGTTTCCAGGCGCATCTAAAGTTCCCAAAAAGTTTGCAGTGATGCCGGTTGACCTCTCACCACTCACCCGGTATTCATCAATCTTTCCATCTGAGCGCAACTTTAGATAATAGCCGCGTGATTTTGAGGAATCCAGATATATACCACCGGTTTTGGACTCGGTTTTTAAGTTGGCAAAATCCACGCTTACTCGATTAAAATCAACCGTCGGCACCGGAAAAACCCAATAGTTTTTTGGTCCCCCATTGCCCCAAACGCCATCATGTAGTTGGCCATCTCCACCAAAACTTGATGTCGGCCTATATGTTGCCGAAGATGAACTGATAATTCCATTTGCTGTTCCGTCAAAATGCACTCCGACATTGGAATGAACAGGGCCGTTTGTTGTTTCATTTACACCAAACCAGCATTCAGTATTTGTCAAAAATGCGTATCTTGCAAATGAGGGCATGCCAAGATCTGCCAGAACAATCCTATCCATGCTCTCCCCTTTGATTTTTCCGACCGCTTTCACATTCACCACCGCATCTCCAAGCCCAGGTGGGGTTATATACAAGTCATACGTTCCAACTACATTTCCAGATTGATCAGTATAGTCGTGAGCATAAGGTCCATAAGGCCCGTCTCCCTGGGGGCAAACGTTGCCATCGCAATAATCCTTGTTGTCGTGTGCCAAATGCCACATATAATAATTGACTCCTGCTTCGGCTACATCAAGTGCCGAGACTGTCTGCATGTGCAATTTTGCATCCTTTAGGTTGGATAGAGCAAAACCGGCTACCGCCATCGATAACCCCAAAAATAATACCGAAGTGACCATAATCACCGGAAGGTAGGCGCCTTTTTGAAAGCTTATTTTTGACCCTTGCCCGCCTTGAGCAGGGCCGAAGGGATTTTCGATCTTTGGCTTAATGATCATAGGTTTGTTTTAAGATTTCTCAAATTAACCCTGGTTATTGTGGTCACCGCATCCGGGCTTTTGTTCGGATCTTTATCAACCATAATTTGGAATTGCACCATTCTCACAGCATCGGTCGGTACCGGATCAGAAATCTGCGAGCTGGTATCGTTAAAATAACGAAACAAATCTGATCCATTGGTGACGTTTTTGATTATCATGCTTACATTTTCTTCTTCAGGTGGATAATTAAATACCGGCCCAGGCCCCGTGGGCTCTATAATCCCTTTCTTAAATTCACCATTTTCGGAAAAGTATCTAACTTTGCTCGGAGCAGGCTGCTCATCGCCGAGAAGATATGCATAAAATTCGTAGGTATCGGCAGTGGAAGCAATAACCTGTGTACTTCCTCTTGCATTTTTCTCGAAATCACGCATTGCTTTAGCAGCCTCCTCTTGCGAACTGATCGCTTCCTGGCCATAACGGTAGCTTTGGAACCCTCTTACAATCATCGTTGCAACCACGATTCCAATTACGCCAAGAAGCAAGATGACGAATGTCATCTCGACCAAGGTAAATGCTTTTTTTGTGCTAATTTTCATCGAAAACCTATCAAATTTTAGTAATTTTCAAGTTGTAATTTTCCAACCTCGGCTCGTGCCTCGGCCGAGACGGGTGATTTTTGAGTTTTGAATTAGACTATGGTGCCACTATCTCAAACACACCCGGCTGATTGGCAAATTCACCGCCAGGATTTTCGATATAAATATCGTATTTTCCTAGATCAAAAAGCGAAAGATCAAAATCTACATCGATGGTTGTTCCTGACTTGACAGAAATATTTGTGCCTAAAATCTCTTTGGTTGCATTTTTCAATTTTATTATCGGTTCGTTGCTAAAATTTTCTCCGGTGATTGTGAGGGTAGCAATATCACCCTTCACCCCTGTCGGCGGTGTAATTGAGCGTATTCTTGGCGCTGTCGCAGAATCTGTTAAATAAATGATGACCTGAAGAGTAGAATTTGGAGCGAGATGGACGGGTTGAACAGGCGAAATTGCTGAAATATATTTATCGGCAGATAAAATTGTAAAATTATAATCATCCCATTCCATGCCAGTAAGCGACAAACTGCCGTTTGCATCAGTCTGTTGATCTTGTGAGTATTTATGGGTAACGGGATTAAAATATATTTCTTTACTACCCTCAAGATGAAAACTTATATTGGGCACAAGAACCCCATTCAGATCAGCCGTTTGAATATTTAATGTGCTAACTTTATCTATCGTAAGCGTCACATTTGTAACCTGTTGTGCCAAAATATCAATATCCGGTTGAAGCTGGTTGGGATTTTGTGGTGTACGCGGATAGGTCATATCGGTAGAGTATCCATCTTTTGTAACCACAATATGATATTCATTATGCTGATCCGGCGGAAGGCTTGGCACCATGATACAGCCCGTAAGATCGGTTGTGAATTGCATATCCACGGGCGGATCAACATTGGGGTTTTGCAGAGTTGCTTGGGCATCGACAACTGGTTGATTGTTTGCATCGATCACGCACAGATATAAAATACCGGAATTGGTTGGAGTTTCAGCTGCTTTCGCTGAAATATTTGTCGTAAGAGTCGCAAGCGGATCTGGCCGACCAACCTTATATACCTTTACCTCGGCTTTTTTATAGTCATACGGATAGATATCTTGCGGTTTTCCGGGAATGCTTCCGGCCACATTCCCATCAAAGGGATCATCTACATAACTAATTGTCGTATGCACATTATATTGAATATTATTTTCTGTTATTGGTTCATCATCAAGAATCTCGCCCGGAGGATAAATCGTTCCGTGTATAGTCGCCAATGAATCGTAGGGCAAATTGCGAATATCCTCCATTTTTTCATTCGCAATAGCTACAGCTGCTACTTTGGCCTTTGCCATCAAGATCCCTTTTTCCGCTGCCATAAATGAGGAAACGATAGCAGTTGCAACCAAAGCAATCACAATAAAATCAACCAAAACCTCAATTATGGTAAAACCACTGGTCTTGTTTTGCTTTTTAGCTCGATACTTGATACTTGATATTTGATGATGGCAGATGTTCCCTCTCTTCCACATCTACAATGATACTACTTTAGGATCAAAATTAAAACCGAAAATGCAATAAATATTGCTTGTATTGAAAGCCCCAAAAATGGGCCAATTTTTATCGCCTGAATCTTGTCGTGAACATAATGCATTTTGTCCCCAAACCAAGTCTTTTGAAAATTCTTTTTCCAAAAAGGGGCTACGTCGAGAATGTCAGGCAAAAGACAACCAAATGCTCCCGAAATAAACGCAACTGGATGACTAATTTTGTCATAAAAAATCACAAACAAAACAACACCAATTAATATATCCAACAGAATTAAGACGTTTTGCCGCAATGTAAATTTGCCATCATCGGTCGTGTCAAAATGGGGAATTGAGTCGAGAATAAAATGCAAAATAAATCCGGCGAAAAAAGCAGGAATTGGCGAATTAATGTATTCGCCGGCAATACCACCAATAAATCCATGAGTTGCAAAAAGTATTTATTCCCCCTTTAATTGCTCAATAAATATTCTGTAAGCATCGGGGGTAGCTAGCAGTTTTCCAGTTCCATTTTCAAATTCTGTGATTCGCAAATCGGTAAATGGTGCATCCACCTCATAATCATTAGCTTCGTCTTCGGTCATCAGCACCATGGGTGATCCAGCACTTTCTTTGTTTCCCGGTGCGCGGTTATCCCAAACTATCCCTCCCCAGGTCCTTACCAACGAAAGGCCGTCTATTCCTGACGGAAATTTTGCTTTTACTTTACCTTGACGAATCCAGCCCGATTCATCACCAAGCACTTCCGGCTCAATTTGCCGCTCCTCAGTATCTGGCCCCACATCTTCCGGTCCGGGTCTGCGTCCGATGTTTATTCCGAATACCATATTTCCTCCAAAATTTTGATTATAATTAACAGATAAATGAGACTGATAGCTTGCTATAAGTTTTGTCGAATGGCCTGCCATAAGCAAATGAAGCGAGTCGAATGGTGGACCTACCGGGAATTGCCCGTCTCGCTTTGGCGCAGCCGAGGCGGAAACCCGAAACTGAGCAATACGCCCCGTACCACATCTTGGTGGACCTAGCGAGAGTCGAACTCGCGTCTCCACAATGCGAATGTGGAATCGTACCGCTAGACCATAGGCCCAAATGGGTACGGGGTAAAAATGCCTGCTACCTGCCCCGTATTGAACTCTGTTCTGATACTGGGGTGCCGTTTAACTATAGGCCCATTATCAGTATTAATATAGCGCTCGAAGCTAAATTTTTCAAGATCGAAACTAAACAATTCCTTCGGATTCGCGATTTAGTTCATCAAAGAATTTAATCATAAAATCATGCCGCCTTTTAGCGATGCGTCTTCCCTCTTTTGTGAGGAGTTTGTTTTTAACCTTCGACATGTGCAAGATGAACTCGCGGTAAGCAGTATCTTCCTTAGTATATTCGAATTCTTTTCCGAGCTTGGGTTTCGGATCATGCACACGGGAACCTATTTCACCTGCAAATACGAATGAGCGAGCCACTCCGATTGCGCCGCAATTATCCAATTTATCTGCATCAAAAAGCACTTTTGCTTCTATTGTTTCAGGAATTCCGCCCTTTTTTGATCTGTGGCGTTCAATGCAATGGGCTACGGAATCAATAAATTCTGGTTCGAGCTCGTATTTCGTAAGGATCTGCCTAGCTTTTTTCGCCCCAAGCTCGGCATGACAGATTTCTCCCTTAGACAACCGCTCTTCATCGCGGGCAATATCGTGGAGCAAGGTTGCATAATGCAAGACTCGTATGTCTGCCCCTTCATCTTTGCCGATATGTAGTGCCATTTTAAGAACTCTCTCAGTATGATCAAAATCATGACACCCGGGCGATTTCTCAAAAATGTTTCTGACTTCTTTTTCGATTGCTTTGATTTTATTCATAGATATATTCTAACAAAAAAATCCATTTGGTGGGCGTGAGAGGAATCTCACGCGCTTCGCTTTTCAGAACCCTCGGTTCTGAATTATCTCCTACACGGGAAACTTCTGTTTCCCGACCCCTTCCCGGGTCCGATTCTAAATTACAAAAAAATAGCCAGTAATAATACTGCCTATCTTTTTGGTGGGCGTGAGAGGAATCGAACCTCTGACCTCGGCTTTATCAGAGCCGCGCTCTAACCAACTGAGCTACACGCCCATGCAAATGGATTTTTACACAGAAATGATACCAAAAAACCAGCTACTTATCAACAGACTAAAAAATCCGCTTAAATTTTGAAGCGGATTTTTTAGTGTTGTCAAAATATTAACAACTAAATAGTGATACTGTACGTCTTTGCCTTGAGATATTACTACATCAAGGACTTTAACACTTTCGATCATCCGAAGATGACCAAGTGACCGACCTAAGCCGAAATAAATTTCGGCTTGCTCCTTAGAAAGGAGGTGATCCATCCCCACCTTCCGATAGGGATACCTTGTTACGACTTAGTCCTGATCACCGATCCTGCCGTGGTACCCTGTTGGGTCCTTCGGGCATTACCGGCTTTCCTGACTTGACGGGCGGTGTGTACAAGACCCGAGAACGTATTCACCGTGGTATGGCTGACCCACGATTACTAGCGATTCCGGCTTCATGAGGGCGAGTTGCAGCCCTCAATCCGAACTGGGGGTAGGTTTGATAGGATTAGCTCCGCTTTACAGCTTAGCGACCCTTTGTTGCTACCCATTGTAACACGTGTGTGGCCCAGGACGTAAGAGCCACGCTGATCTGACGTCATCCCCACCTTCCTCCGACTTAACGCCGGCAGTCTCGTATGAGATATTTAACATACAATAGGGGTTGCGCTCGTTCACCGACTTAACGGGACACTTCACAGCACGAGCTGACGACGACCGTGCAGCACCTGTCATCCGGCTCCTTACGGCACTCTCCCATTTCTGGGGGATTCCGGAGATGTCAAGTCCTGGTAAGGTTCTTCGCTTGTCGTCGAATTAAACCACATGTTCCACCGCTTGTGCGGGTCCCCGTCAATTCCTTTGAGTTTTAGCCTTGCGGCCGTACTACCCAGGCGGCATACTTAACGCGTTAGCTTCGAAACTCAGAGGGTCGATACTCCAAATTCCTAGTATGCATCGTTTACAGCGTGGACTACCGGGGTATCTAATCCCGTTCGCTCCCCACGCTTTCGCTCCTCAGTGTCAGGTAATGCCCAGCAGACTGTCTTCACCATTGGCGTTCCTTACGATATCTACGCATATCACTGCTACACCGTAAGTTCCATCTGCCCCTGCATACCTCAAGACTTGTAGTTTTGGATACGGTTCTTAGGTTGAGCCTAAGCATTTCATATCCAACTTACAAATCCACCTACGAGCTCTTTACGCCCAATAAATCCGGATAACGTTTGCACCCTACGTATTACCGCGGCTGCTGGCACGTAGTTAGCCGGTGCTTATTCATCTGGTACCTTCAAGATTATTCCCAGATAAAAGAAGTTTACGATCCGAAAACCTTCATCCTTCACGCAGTGTTGCTGCATCAGAGTTGCCTCCATTGTGCAAAATTCCCAACTGCTGCCTCCCGTAGGAGTATGGGCCGTGTCTCAGTCCCATCGAGGCTGGTCACCTTCTCAGGCCAGCTACCCGTCATCGCCTTGGTGAGCCATTACCTCACCAACTAGCTGATAGGAACAAGGCCTCTCCCCAAGCGCGTAAAGCTTTGATCTTTCGATATTATGCAGGATTACCCATCCTTTCGGATGGCTATCCTTCACTCGGGGGTAAGTTCCTTGTTATTACTCTCTCGTCTGCCGCTATGTCGCTCGACTTGCATGTGTTAGGCACACTGCCAACGTTAATCCTGAGCCAGGATCAAACTCTCCGTGTAGAGAATCTGACTTAGCCCTAATAATAGTACTAAACCAAAAAATTCTTTTGAAATTGACGTACATGTATCACTATTTAGTTGTCAAAGTGCGTTTTTTCGGGAAACAAATACATAAGTTTCTAGCAACAGAAACCATAACCCCTTCGATTTACTCCCTAGATTTTATTAAATCTGAATCGATATTATCGAAAAAAATCATTTCTGTCAACACTAGTTCATGGTTGTGGAAAAAATGGTTGGACAGAATATATTGTAATTTGTAATGTTGGGATAGTAAGGGAGGTTTTGCCAATGATAAGAGGGGTCAAGGTCTGGGGGTCACCTGGACAGCCCAACCCGCAGATCTCGCGAACCCGTCCCCCTAGACAGTACAGGCTACGAACACAATGGGGAAAGCGCTCGAACCGACGAAAAACAACAATCCCATCATCTGGTTCTTTCGTCCCTGTTGAAGCCCTGCCCACCGGTATGGTCCGCCTGTCTTTCTAGACACGAATCCCCAACACAAACGTGGCCATCCCCGGCCGCAAGAACCGACCTGTTGGCACATACCCCCGCTGCAGGTTAGTTTTTTTGTTAGTTGGGCAAACTATTATAATCATTGTCAATATTATCCACAATAATTTGCTAGTTTCACACTATATTTTTCTGCAAACGTATTAAAACCTCCACGATCGTGGAGGTTTTAATACGTTTTTTGATAATTTTAATATAGTTTCTTAAAAAGAAAAAAGGGGACTATTTACAAGCCGGCCGTATTGAACCCTCTTTTATCGCCTCTTTTCTTACTGCTTCTGCCACAGCTTTAGCGACTTTTTTATCGATTGGGTTGGGAAGAATTTTATCAATGGCTGGAGACTCGACGTAACTTGCCAGTGACATCGCCGCAGCATTCAGCATTCCGGGAGTTATTTTTATTGCTTTGGCATCGAGTGCGCCGCGGAAAATCCCCGGGAACGCAAGAACATTATTGACCTGATTTGGATAGTCCGATCTTCCAGTGGCCACAATTTTTGCTCCGGCCTTCTTTGCCTCAACCGGATCAATTTCCGGTACAGGGTTAGCCAAAGCAAAGATGATTGGATTATTGGCCATCTTTTTAACCATTGTGGCCTTGAGTACATTGCCCACAGATAAACCGATAAAAACATCCGCTCCGCAAATGATTTTATCCAGATCACCACAGATGTTCCCCTCGTTGATTATATGATTCAAATCCTCTTTGTATTCGTCTAGGTCTTTGCGATTTCTGCATACAGCCCCCTTTGAATCCAGGGTGATGATATTGGCTTTGCCCTTTGTAAATTCGTCGATTGCTAGAGCGACGGCATGGCCGGCGGCGCCAACGCCATTGATTACGATCATGCAATTTTCCAATTTTTTTCCAATAACTTTTGCTGCATTTATTAATCCTGCCAACACAACAACGGCTGTACCGTGCTGGTCGTCATGCATCACCGGAATTCCTAGATTCTGCAATTTTTTCTCAATTTCAAAGCATCTTGGCGCTGAAATATCTTCCAGATTTATGCCGCCAAAGGATGGCGCTAAATATTTTACAGCTTTGACAATTTCATCAGTGTCTTGCGTGTCAAGACAAATTGGAATGGCATCCACTCCTGCAAATTCTTTAAAGAGTATCGCCTTTCCCGCCATTACCGGCTGTGCCGCTTCCGGACCGATGTTACCAAGCCCAAGAACTGCCGATCCGTCTGTCACGACTGCAACAAAATTGCTTCGAGAGGTATATTCCCAAATTTTACATTCATTTTTTGCGATTTCCGAAGATACTGCGGCAATGCCCGGTGTGTAGAAAATCGCCAAGTCTTCGGCATCTTCGATCTTCGCTTTGCTTTTAATCTCGATTTTACCTGCAAGCTTCCGATGTTTTTTTAGTGATTCTTTTCCAAAGTTCATGGTTCATCCTATTATTTCAGATTTAGATTCAAATATCTTTGTGATTATTTCTTCAATTTCCTGCTCTGTGATTGTAATATTGTCCGGTGAGAATAAGCTGAAAACGTCTTGGGCAAGTTTGCCTATCTCATCTTTTTTCGCGCTTATTGTGCCAACATTATTAAATATATTTTTTTTGCACTTAAGCGAGGCAAATTTCTTTTTTTCATCAACGCTCGAGAGCGTAATATTTATGCATTTTTCCGGCGCATATTTATCCCTCAAAACCGACAGGCCTCCATCATATATTTTCATACCCGAATTAATGATTATGACCCGTTTACACAACTCTTCAATATCTCCCATATAGTGGCTGGTCAATATCATCGTCGTCTTTTTTTCTTTGTTAATTTTTGAGAGGAAGCTTCTAATTGCTTTTGCTGAAATTACATCAAGCCCAATTGTCGGTTCATCCAGAAATATCACTTTGGGATCGTGAAGCAAAGACGCAGCCAATTCGCACTTCATTCGTTCGCCAAGAGACATGCTTCGAAGCCGATTATTAACTATACTCCCCATGTCCATGGTATCAATCAAAAGTTCAAGGTTTTTTTTATATCTCAAGTTGGATATTCCATATACCTCTTTAAGCATTTTAAAAGAATCAATAGCGGGCAAGTCCCACCACAACTGATTTTTCTGTCCCATAACTATTGATATTTGGCGCAGATAATTATATTTTCTCTCCCATGGAACATAACCCAATACTTTGGCTTCTCCGGATGTGGGATGAATTATTCCGGATAATATCTTTAAAAATGTTGTCTTTCCTGCTCCGTTCGGCCCGAGAAATCCAATAAACTCCCCTTCCTCAATCGAAACTGCCAAATCTTTTACCGCTTCTTTAATTTCTTTATCCGGATGGAAAACATCGCCAAAATTAAATCGGGTTTTGACAAAATTTTTGCATATATTTTTTGATTCGATTATTGGCATACTAGCTCGATGCGCTCCCATAATGTTTAAGCCCTGCCTTCCAAACCAATGAAACGATAATTCCAAATACCAATGTAATCGCGAACATAAATATAATATACAACGTACGTGGCGGATAAAACAGGGTAGCGACGGGAACATAAGAAACCGTCAAAATTGGCACCAGCACCATTAGAAGGAATTTCAGATAAAGCGGAAAGATATTGACGGGATATCTCATAAATTGAGATAAGCGGTTTAAAATATCCGTCAAAGACCAAAGTTTGATAAACCAAAAAGCCGGAACAACAGTAATAATTTGGATGAAATAATACAGAAGCAACGCACAAACGAACAAAGCAATAAACCATATTAAGTTCGTAAAGCCAATGGCAATTCCCGATTTCATTGCAGCATAGAATACTAGCGGTACCGAGAAAAACAAATTAATAAATTCATATATTTCCGGCTTGCTTATCGAAACCAAGATGAGCGGATTGACCGGTTTTGCCAAATAAAAATCCAGATCCCCCATCCGGACTAGGTCTCGGCCAATGGTTTGTACGCCTCGGCGATACCAAATCGTGCTGACAGTAATAATGATTTTCGAAAAAGCAAAGAGGAATAATACCTGATAAAAATTCCAATCCCCAAGACTTTTAACGTTTGCAAAAATCACTCCGAAAAAGACAATTGAAAAAAATAAATCAGATACCTGAAACAAAACCGAGGAAATGATATATCCGTTAATCTTAAGATCCCTGATAAGCGAATTTCGGAACAATATTACATTTATTTTCAAATATTTCATCATCTGCCTACCCCCGTGTATCGTTTAAGTCCGCCTCGGTAGACAAGGTAGAAAATAAAATACAAAATCAAAATCCAAATGATCATTTGGGCCCAGCTCGAAAATAACTCTGTAATTGTAAATTTACCCAGAAAAACCCTTGAGGGAAAATCGAACAAAAATCTCGCCGGTAAAACATTTATCCACTTCAACGCGGCAGGCAAAAAAGCTAAAGGAAAAAGCCCTCCACCAATCATAGAAATGATCCAGTTGGCTAGACCTTTATTTGCCCGCTGATCGCCAAAATAAAAAGTCAGTGATTGAATAATTAAATTGATCAATAAATTCATGGCAAAACCAATGATTATGGTTATAACAAAAAACACAATGTTGGCTACTGAAGTAATCAGCAGATAATCATGGGCAAAAATGACAATTAAAGCCAAAAACGGCGCAAAAATAATTAAAGAGAGAAGAACATCAGCAGCAGTTGATAAAAGATATGAGGCGATTACATTCCATGGGCGCACAAGCATGTTTGTAAAAAAACCATTCCAGATATCTTCTCCCAGATACAAAGAATCTGTTACCTCTATCCGGTAAATAAATGAGGTAATCAAATAATAGGTGACCGTGCTTTTTAGTGAATAGCTCGCAATTTCGGCAGTCCCGGCAGTTGCATAAACCGATTTCCAAACAAGAAAGAAAATAATAAAAAAAACCATGTTAAAAAAGATCGACAAAGTAAAATCGGTCTTGTAGGCGGTGAAGCCTTTAAATTCAGTTAAAAAATGGAAATAATATTTCCTCATATTATCATTTTAGCACTATTAATGAGCTAGATTAATTAAGGTTAGCAAAAGATTAACTTGCCAATGCCGACGACTCCAACATCATAATCTAGCTTTATTTTTCCCCTTTGCTTTCTTTCGTGCTAGCTGCTTTTGGGATCTCGGGTTTCTTAAGAGGGGCGGCTGGCTGCAGTTGGACTGGAGATTGGGGAATGTTCACTGGCGCCGTTTGCTGTTTCTGGCCGGGCAAAAATGCAGAGACGATAATCAGGATAAGCCCAACTGCAAATAAACCCCCGCCTTCGGCCAAATAGAAAATGAAAAAATCAGACCTAAATTTATTATAAAGATCCTGTACTAGACTGGCAAATTCTTTAATTTCAGTCATTCCGAGATTTGGCGTTGGTATATATCTTAATAACAATGATGCAAGCAATGTCAAGATGCCAAAAATCAAAAGGGCGATCCCTGGGATTCGCAATTTTCCTTTCCAGTTTGGCCACATTGCTGCCGAAAGGAGCAACAAGAGAGTCACTATTCCCAAATAAAGCGGTGCTGTGACATGGCGTTTGCCGATGATTTTTTGCGCCTGCTCCAACTCCGGTGGAACTGGGATAACATATTTTTCCTTAATTTGATTGATGAATTCTGAGTCTTGGGATGAAAGTTTTTGGATAGAGAAAGCCTGTTTGATAAGCGACAAGTCGATCGTCATCGTCTTGCTTCCTTTGTCGAGAACATTATTGAAGATCTCGTTTATGTTGTTTTCAACAGTAGTTTTGACTATCTCCGGGGAAATCATTGACATTACATGGGCTATATATTCATCACTTTGAGGTCCAGAATCCATGTTTTGATCCCCACCTTCCTTTTGTGCCAGATAATTCGTGATGGTGCGTGGATCAATTTTCATTAAACGGTTATAAAAATCAACCTTTTCGAATGCGTTTTTATAGTATGTAGGACTTAATATTGTCCGCTCGGAATTAAAATAAAACAGTGCTGCCGGAAAAGTCAGGATAAATATAACCAAGAGCAAAATCGATAGAAATTTACGCATAACCCCTCAACTTTCTAGTCCTTAGATAGTAGTCCTTAGTCTATTTTATCACTCAGGCTATTTGTTTGCTACATTACAGACTATGAACAACCGGCTTCGGACTCGCACTTAATTCTGGACGCAAGTCCAGATTAAGTGCTATATTACCAAAGTGACGATCACATTTTTGATCGTAATTGCGAATCCCGAGCCCGTCGAGGGTGAAGCAATCTTTGCAAAGATCGCCACGGCTTATAGCCTCGCGATGACTATTTAATTTTGGAGGCAGTATGTTTGAAATTTCAGAAATTCATGCTCGCGAAATTTTAGATTCGCGCGGAAACCCTACCATCGAGGTTGATTTGACGCTTAAAGACGGCTCTTTCGGACGGGCAGCGGTTCCATCTGGTGCATCTACAGGATCATACGAAGCAGTTGAACTTCGCGACAGCGGCGATCGATATTTGGGTAAAGGCGTCGAGAAAGCTGTGACCAATGCAAACGGACCTCTTCGCGACGCTCTCACTGGAAATTCATTTGATCAGAAATCACTTGATGAAAAAATGATCGAGCTTGACGGTACAGAGAATAAAGGCAAATTCGGTGCTAACGCGATTCTAGGAATATCATTAGCTTTTGCCCATGCCGCCGCCAAATCCAAAAATATTCCTCTCTACAAATATTTCGGTGAAATTGCAGGAAATTCTCATTTTCGATTGCCGGTACCGATGATGAATATTCTAAATGGCGGCCAACACGCTGAAAATTCGACTGATCTTCAAGAGTTTATGATCATGCCTGCCGGCGCTCCAAGCTTCAAAGAAGCGCTGCGATACGGCGCCGAAGTATTTCACAATTTGAAAAAAATTTTGAAGGCCAAAGGACTCAATACTTCTGTTGGTGATGAAGGCGGGTATGCCCCCACGCTTAAAAACAATGAGGCAGCAGTCGAAGTTATCCTCGAGGCAATCAAAGCGGCCGGTTACGAAGCCGGGAAGGATATTTACATCGCCATCGACGGTGCTGCAACCGAACTTTACAAAGATGGCAAATATGAACTCAAATCCGAAAATCGAGCGCTTACATCAGAGGAAATGGTCGGTTTCTATGAGGACTGGCTTACTAAATATCCAATAATCTCGATCGAGGACGGCCTTGCGGAAGATGACTGGGATGGCTATAAATTGATGACAGATAAACTCGGCAAAAAAGTCCAAATTGTTGGCGATGATTTATTTGTCACCAACATCAAGCGCCTAAAGGATGGCATCGATAAAGGCGTGACCAATTCGATTCTGATCAAGCTTAATCAGATTGGCAGCGTGACCGAAACGATACAGGCTATCAAGATGGCGGAAGAAGCTGGCTACACAGCGGTAGTTTCACATCGTTCCGGCGAGACAGAGGACACGACAATTTCCGATTTTGTCGTCGGACTCGGCACAGGCCAGATCAAGACCGGCTCGGCTTGCCGCTCCGAACGAATCTGCAAGTACAATCAGCTCCTTAGAATCGAAGAAGAGCTGGGTACAAGCGCAAAATACCCCGGGCTTGAGGCTTTTAAATTTAACAAATAACACCGAAAAGGTGACTATGCAGCCACGAGACGATAAATTCATCTACACCGACGGAATCGACTATTCCAAGACGTCTGCGGATTCCGTTTGGGGAACTGAAGAGAAAATCACGTCGAAAATTATTGACGAAACTGTTACTTCAGGAAAATGGCTAAATCTTTGTGCTGGCGATGGACGGTTCAACAATCGCCTTCTTTCACTCGCCAATCAGGTTATCGCAGCAGATATTGATGAAAGCGCATTAGAAAAATTGACAAGAATCACGCCAAAAGAGTTGGAAAAAAAACTTAAGACAAAGATACTGAATGTGACCGAGAAATTTCCATTCAAAGATGCGGAGTTTGACGGAATATTCTGCTCCGGCACATTACACCTGTTCCCTGAGGATATTCTTCGCAAAATCTTCAATGAAATGGATCGGGTGCTAAAGCCAAATGGTAAAATAGTCATTGATTATGCAGCCGATATTCGAAGAGAATACCCGAACGGTTCGCTCTGGGTAATCGAAAACGAGCCCAATTATTCTCTCAAAGACGCCAAAGAATTGCTTTCAAAAATGTTTTCAAACTATTTAGTGGAAATGTTCGCTGACAAATCAGAGCCAGAAAGAGTGTCGTTTAACAACAAAGAATATCAATTTTCCTCCAATTTCATTTTAATCAGAGCACGGAAAAAATGACCAAGCCAAAAGTCATTTTAATCATTTTGGATGGGTGGGGAATCGGCGAAAAGGATGAAGATAACGCCATTCACCTCGCTAAGACTCCTAATTTCGATAAACTCTGGGAGTCTTTTTCTCATGGCAAGATAAAGACCTCCGGCGTTGCTGTTGGTTTGCCGGCAGGGCAAATGGGCAATTCCGAAGTAGGCCACCTAACTATCGGCTCCGGTAGAGTAATTGATACTGATCTTGTCAAAATTTCTAAATCGGCAGAAAGAGGAGAGTTCTCCGCAAATCACGCATTTAAATCCGTATTTGACCATGTGAAAAAGTATGATAGCATCTTACACATTCAAGGTTTGATCGGTCCAGGTGGCGTTCATTCTCATTCCAACCATTTACTTGCAATCCTCAAGGCAGCAAAAGCTACGGGCATTGAAAAAATTGCACTCCATGCATTTACCGATGGCCGCGACACAGACGCCAAAAGTGCGAACAAATATCTAAAAGAGTTAGAAAATGCTATTGAGGAAATCGGCGTTGGCTTTATAGCTACGGCAGTCGGCCGGTTTTATGCCATGGATCGCGATGATAATTGGGATCGTTTGAAAGTTGCCGAGGATGCGATCTTCGGCGGAGTTGCAAAAACGGTTGTCCGTAAAAAACCATCCGAAATTATGGAGGAATTATATGAATCAGGCATCACCGATGAACATATCGAACCGCACATTTTTCTAGATGAAAAAGGCAATGGTTATAAAATTGGAAAAAATGACGGTGTCATATTTATTAATTTCCGCGCTGATAGAGCCAGAATGTTTTCGAAAAAAATTCTCGAAAAACAGGAGGAACTCAATCTGTTTTTTGTCACTATGACTGACTACGGCAAAGATATTGATAGCGTCATCGCTTTCCCGCCAGATAACATTGAAGATACTTTGGCCGATATTATTTCTGAAAATAATCTTACCCAATCTCACATTGCTGAGACCGAAAAATTTGCGCATGCAACCTATTTTCTAAACGGCGGCGTCGAAGATGAACACAAAGACGAAAAGTTTATTCTGATCGAGAGCCGCAAAGATATAAAAACCCATGACCTTGCTCCCGGCATGCGAGCTTCTGAAATTGCTGATACAACCGTCGAAGAAATTCAGAAGGGGAGAGATTTTATCTTCGTAAACTTCGCCAATCCCGACATGGTCGGCCACACAGCGGTAAAAAAAGCGGTTATTGAAGCAATTGAGACAACCGACCGAGAGCTCGGAAAACTGGTAGAGACAGCACAAGAAAAAAAGTATGAGATCGTCATATCCGCCGATCATGGAAATGCCGAAGCTCCCGATACTGCCCACACTGTGAATCCCGTCCCCTTGATCTATATTGGCGAAAAGTATTCTAAAGTATCTAATGGCGCCCTTTCCGACATTGCGCCAACAGTTCTTCAACTTCTCGAAATCAATAAGCCCTCGCGTATGACCGGTAAGGGCTTATTGAATTAACTATCTCAAGAATTATTCTACCTGCTTATTTGCGGCTTTTTTCTCCTGGCAACCGCAGGTGCAATCCGGGCCACATGTACAACAATGGATACATGTAGGCTCTTCATGACACGAACATTTTGCATTCTCATCTAGAGGCATACCGCATGCCACACACTTTTCCGGTTCACTAGATTCTGACATATTTCTCCTTTACCCCGAGCGAAGTCGAGGGGTTTGCCCCGAGCCTGCCTGCCGACAGGCAGGTAAAATCGAGGGGTTTTTAATTGCGACTTAATTTTATCTAATTCCGCAAGAAAAAACCACGGCAATTCTCACTACCGCAATTGCATGGCATCTTTTCTCCGCCCTGTTCTGTTTTATTGTAATCACAAGTAATTTCATCACCGGTGGAAATTGGTTTTAAGGCATTTAGACAAACTTCATCTCCAAGAATCAGTTCCGCTTTCGGATCGCAAGAATGGTTCATATAGTTCAAAATTTCCGGATCGTCTACAAATTTATTTTTACCAATTTTTGCGTATCCAGACTTTGGTTTCGAATGAATATTATCCATCGGCACATCATAAAATTTTTTTCCAGCAGCAATATTCTCTGTCGCAAAAATTCCAATGCCATGGATTTTACTTTGAGCTTTTTTCATCGATAAGCCGTTCTGTATATCCTGAATCAATTAATTCGCGAAAAGCTTTCAGGACCTTGTTGGGTACATCCTGATAAATCTGAAAACCCATTTTGGGATATTCGATTATCCTCTGCAAATCACCAACCATAATATTTATGAGATAATCTTGCGGATAATTTTCGTCAGCATAATCAATAAAGTCAATTTTGGGCGAAGTTACCACAAATTCCTTTCCAGGCCATTGCTTTGCAAATGTAGCGTAAGTTCTACGTTCCATATAAGGCTTCTGAACAATGATGAATGAATCAATCTTCAAATTCTTTTTGTCCAATAATTTCCGAGTGAACTGAATATTCTCGCCAGTGTTGGTAGATTTGTTTTCGATAATAATCTTGTCTTTCGAAACTCCCATGCCAATAGCGATGTCGGCAAAAATTTCTGCTTCAGATTTTTCAAAAGACCGCACGCCGTGACTACCTGAGAATATTAGCAAAGGAGCATATTTATCAAGAAACAGATCGGCGGCTCTTTTGGCTACACGTTTGTCATGAGACCCCAAAGCCAAAATAGCGTCAGCTTTTTTAAGCTTCTGATTCATCAACATGTAATCCCAAATTATTTGGGCATTCTCGATAATTTCTGCAGGCATTTATTGTTTTAATTTGCCGCCCTTTATTCCCATCTTCGAGGAATTAAGGCCAGACAAGAGAGCTGATTTAAATGTATGGGTGAAATCTTTCTTTGCCGCGTGCTTCTCTTCAGCAAATTTAATAAGCTTTGATAAAAGATCGTGGAGTGGCACTCCGCTTTTCTCCCAGAGGTGGTGATAAACGGTGCCAGGCAGGGGATTGATCTCATTTGCAAAAACTTCGTTAGTTTTTTTATCAAGAAGAAAATCGACCCGGGCAATCCCACAACAACCAACAGAAGTATATACTTTTTTCGCCATTTCCTGAATCTTCTTTGTCATTCCCCTATCAAGGCGCGCAGGGATTACCAGCCCCGATTCCGCTTTCCCGAGCTGTGCGCCACCATCTTTTAGGTACTTTTCCTCGAAATCAAAAAGTTCTGCCTGAAAAACAGATTCTTGCAGTTCTGAAGCCGTTAAATCATCGTTGCCAATAATGCAGCAAGTCACATCCATAAGGTTGTCGACCCCCTCTTCAACCAAGACTTTGTCATCGTAATAAAGCGCGACTTCAATTTTATTTTCTAGATCCTTCTCATCCTTCACTTTCGCAATGCCGATTGAGGATCCAAGATGTACGGGTTTCACAAAAACCGGCCATTTCATTTTTTGGATTCGATCGACAATGAATTTTTTATTCGAATCCCAATCTTTTTTACGGAAAACTCCATATTTAGTTGTCGGAATTCCATTTACTTCACAAAGTTGCTTGGTAAGTGCTTTATCCATTGAAATTGCCGAGGACGCCACATCACAACCGACGTAGGGAACATCCAACATCTCAAACAATCCCTGTATTGTCCCATCCTCGCCATATGCTCCATGAAAAGCCGGAAAAGCGAGATCGATTGTGATCGATTTCCCAACAATCCCCTTTTTCTTAAAGACCATTTTCCCGCGCGAATTCTGAAGGTCGAGAAGGTATTGTTTGAAGGAGGTTTTTTCTTCTATCCTCACCTTGGGATCGGTAAAACTGGCAAGTTTGCCCAAAGATTCATCAATCATCCATTCACCATCGCGCGTGATATATACTGGAACTACATCATACCCTAGTCCACAAAGTCCGGAAATTATCAACTGGCCGGTAATAATTGAAACATCGTGCTCGGTACTCCGGCTGCCAAAGAATACACCAATTGTTTTCATGTTTCTCCTTTTAGATGTGCTGATCTCCCCAATCATTTTGAAAAAGTATAACATCACCCGGTTGTAGAATCTTGGATAATGAATCATGCGCCGATTTCGCCGTTTCGTGCCAGATAATATTTTTATCGTCAAAACCAGCATTTTTAAGTCCTTCGGCAATATATGGGGTCGCGCTATTTTTAATAAGAATTACCTTGTCGGCAACCGCTGATAATTTTTTGCCAATTTCGGTGTGAACATTTTTATTTTGGCTGCCGGACTCAACCAAACCAGGAGTGATGAACAATTTACGCCTATCAGTAAATGTTGCAAGTACTTTGATTGCCTCTGTTACCCCTTGGGGGTTGCCGTTGTAGCTGTCATCAATCACAAGAACACCACCAGCACCCATGATTGGCTCAAGTCGGTGATTGACCGGTTTGATTTCGGAGATACCTCGTTTGATTTCAGCATTTTCCATACCAAGAGATTTTGCTACAAGATTGGCAGCTTGAACATCACCCAAAATGTATTCGCCCAGAATAGGAATCTCAATTTCTCCCAGCTCTGCAATCTCCGCTTTCCAGTGTAATTTGTCCACATCAAACTTTTTTGCTTTAACATCATTCGTGCTGAAGAATTTGACTTCTCTTGTACTGCAGTATTTTTCGTAATATTTTTTCACATTTTCATCATCGGCGTTTAAAAACACTCTGGCATTAGGTTTTGCATTTTCCACCGCTTCGAAAATTGTCGCGGCAATTCTCTCGATGCTGCCAATCCGCTCAAAGTGTGCCTCGTTGATACCGCTAATAACTTGAATATCTGGAGGAAAGATCCCGGCAATTCGTTTATTATCACCTTGATATTCTTCTCCAAATTCAACAATTAACATCTCTGAAGTTTTCTTATAATTTTTGATTATCCACGAGCTCATGCCAACAGCAGTATTGATGCTTTCACCCGGTGCCAACACCTTATATTTTTGCTTGAGCACAGATTCTATTACGTTTTTAAGTGTAGTCTTACCGTAACTGCCGGCGATGCCGATAATTTTCAGCTTGGAATTTTTGACCAAATTCCGTGCTCGATTCATAACTATCTTCTTGGCCACATAATCAAAAGGGCTTAAAATCAGCAGCGAAAGCGTAAAATATATCGGCGCAATAAAAAACGAAATTATTATCCAGATAACGCCAGCCAATGTCCCGAGTGTTAAAAATAGGTAGGTCGATACCGCAAAAATCGCGAACGAAAGAAGTGCCAGAAGCATTATTTTCTTTGTCCATACTAATCTTTTTCGAAGCGGTACATTTGCTTTATAAAACCCGCGGCGAAACAAAAGCCGAAAGTACCGAATTATTTCGTAATTCTCAATTTGCAAAAGATAAAGCTGATATGTAAGTGGATTCATTCTATAAATTCGTTTAGTAATTTAGTAAATTCTGCCGGCTTCTCCAAGAAACTAAAATGGCCGGCATTTTTGACAATTTCGAGACGTGAATCTTTTATTTTTTTATGTATTACTCTTGCGTCTTCGATCGGCGTAGATTCATCATCTTCTCCCCAAACAACTAATGTCGGTGCATCAATTTTTGAAAGAAAAACGCTCAAGTCTTCGCTGATAAGATTTTTGTAGGTCTCCCTAAGTTCGGACGTTTCAAGATAGTCCTCAGAACCAATCCGTTTATAAATTAATTTTCTCAGCCCTTGCATAAACTTTGGTTTGAAAAATGGCTTGGCAATTTTTGCCATTCGATTATAATTGTCAGCCTTCGGTGATCTAATGCCTGCGCTATCGACTAGGACTAATCGAGATACCAGATCAGAATATTCAACGGAGAGTTTGATCGCAATCCGACCGCCGAATGAATGTCCGACGATAATCACTTTTTCACACCCAAGCTTGTCAATCAATCCAGCGACGACTTTTGCATAATCGGACACGGTAAAGACCGTACTTGGCTTCGGTGAAGATCCAAATCCCGGTAGATCAACAAGATAAATTGAAAATAAATTCTGATCAATCGAGTCGGCAACATTTTTCCAAACCATGCCATCCGATCTCCAGCCATGCAAAAAAACAATGGCTTTTTTGCCAGTGCCAAATTTGTAATACGATACTAGCGTTCCACCAATATTAAGCTGCTCTTTCATAGCCAAAATTATAGCAAAAATTGGCCAAAATAGCCATTATTTATGGCAAAGAAGCAAATCAAAGTTTCGTTAGATATTCGAGCACTTTTGGATGGATTGAGGTTGTAAAATATTTTGTAACTTCTGTCGGCTTTATCCACATAAGTTCTTTGAATGATTCCCCGGCTTGCTCCATCCCCTCATATGGCTCACAAAGATAATAGATCGAAAGAAATTCCTGTTTTTCCGGATAGGTTTTGGCAAAAACGACTTCTTTAACGCGAACTTCAATTCCGGTTTTCTTTTTAACTTCTTTAATCAGACTGAATTCCAAATCTTCCTCATAACCCGGTCTGCCACCAGGAAAACACCATGAAAGCTTAGGAATGTTAGGGTCATTTTCACGCTTACCAATCAAAATCTTTTTTTGTTTCTCGTCGTAAACTATCGCCAACAAATTCACTACAAATACTCCTTTTCCAAAAATATTGAAATCCATTTACTTCCTTTCTTTTGATACAAATTTTAAGATACTGATGTTTGATATTTGAAAAATTTTAACTATTTCAACAATTATGGTTATCACTACCCCCATCATACTTAATATGATAAATATTTTTACCATAAGATCGGTCCATGAAGGTGCCGAAACAGCGGAAAAATCAAATGGATATGTCAAATACAATGCGTACATAGGCATAATTGAAATTACTGCCAAAAATATCAGTATGATATTTCTAAAGATTATTCGGTCATAGATCAGAAGAATAGTATTCCCTAAAATTTGGGCAAAAAAATTTAGAACGAACAGCAAGATAGCGGCAATAGCTGAGTCCTTCAAAAATTTTAAATGCCAGTCAGGTAACTTGTAAAAAATTATTAGCAATATGATGTTCACTAACATTGAAAAAACGTAATCCACCTTGTGAGATTTCGCTGCTTGCTTAATCATTGTTTGCACTATAGCACATCATTTTACTTCTGTCGCATTAGCAAATCTTCTTTCGCACACTGACCAATCAATTGCATTTATGATTGCCTCAATGTATCCATCGCGCTTTGTACCGTAGTCCAGCATGTATGCATGCTCGAAGGCATCTACAACTAGTATTGGCTCGCATCCAGCAAGATGTCCGGTGTCGTGTTCTCCAACCCAGACATTGAGTAGTTTGTCACCGATTTTATCATAATAAATTACAAGCCAGCCGATACCGCGCATCGTGAGCATTCGTTTAAATGATTCTCGCCACCTGTCAATCGACCCAAATTCGCTCGCTAAATACTTATGTAATTTCGAGGATGGATCTTGCTCTTTCCCGCTTTTGATTAAATTTCCAAAATATAGCTCGTGCAGCCGCATGCCGTTCCACTCCCAGCCCATCCGGCGCTTCAATTCGGAAAAACAGCGAGATTCAAAATCACCAGATTCCGCCATCTTGGAATTTTCCTCGATTAGGCCATTGATATTCTTTACGTAACCCTGATAGAGAGTGAAATGATTTTTAAGAAGCTCTTCAGAAAACCCTTTTGTTCCGATCAACTCTTCAAAATTTTTTGCCTCATACATGATCCTCCTTGTTTATAATAATTCAACAATAATTATACTACGCGGTTATTCAAATTCGTTCATAATTTCTTACAACAAAAAGCCTTGCACTGCCACTCCGGGAGTGGCAGTGCAAAGTTAATCAACGGAGTTTACTTTATGGACTTTACGAACTTTACCGACTTTATGGACTAATTATATCTTCCAGGCCCCATTTTCCTGTATTACTTTACCGTCGAGAATGATTTTACCCCTCTTCATATCCTTAACAATATCCCAATGGATCGCCGAGTCGTTTCCCCCACCATTTTCCTTGTATGCCATACCGAGAGCGAGGTGAATGGTTCCGATTATTTTCTCATCGAACAATAAATTCCTAGTAAATTTTTTAATTTTGGGGTTCAGACCAATTCCAAATTCTCCCAAATATGATGAGTTACTGTCGGTCTTTAATTGTTCTTTTAAAAAATTCTTATTTTTTGAGCAATCTGATTTAATTACCTTGCCTTGATTAAATTCCAGATAAATATCCGGCACTTCTTTTCCCGCCTCAATTGCCGGGAAATCAAATTTGATCCAGCCTTTTGCTGATTCCCGAACTGGTGCCATAAAAATTTCGCCACAGGGGATGTTGTCGCCTTCCATATCGTTGGCAACTTTATCACCATGAATATCAAACTCAAGATCAACGTTTTTTCCCAAAAGATGAACGTGCTTGCCAGCCCTGAACTTACCGGAGACTTTGTTAATATTCTTTTTTACTTTATCCCAATCTTGAATCTCTGCCCCAAATACAAAATCCTCGTATTCATGAATTGACATCTCCGCTTCTTGAGCTAAGGCCTGGCAAGGATAACCAACTGATGCACGTCTGATTTTTCCCCTCTCATTGCAAATATAGTTTGTTATCGGATGAGTCACCGATTCGCGTATCATCATTTTGGACGGATCGACACTGGTCATTTCTTTTGTATTGGAGTCGGTCACAATTCCAATGTAATACTGTGCATTTTTTGCAGTATAATCGAGAATTTCCGGAAATTTTTTTAGGTGATGATCTTTTGCATATTTGTAAAATAATGGTCCAAGACCAGGCAATGAAAGTCGCAAAACCGGGTGTGCACCTGCTTTCAGAACTTCGATATAAAGCGCTTCTACAAATGCTGCCGCTTCTGTCGAGCCAGAAATTACAACATTTGAGTCGTGTTTCACCTTCAAAAAATATCTGACGACTAATTGCGCGAGCTTTTTTGTTCTTGGGTCAATCATTTCGTAATAACCTTATCAATTAGACCATAGTCTTTTGCCATTTTGGCATCCATGTAGAAATCGCGGTCGAGATCTTTTTCGATTTTTGATTCGGATTGGCCAGTGTTTTGCGCCATGATTTTAGTCAGATTTTTCTTTGTTTTCAAGATATGCTCGGCATTAATCGCGATGTCAGAAGCTTGGCCTTCTGCTCCACCCAGTGGCTGATGAATCATGACTTCGGCATTTGGCAAGGCAAATCTTTTGCCTTTTTCACCTGAGGACAAAACCCAGGCACCGCCTGATGCCGCCATACCAACACAGACCGTCGAAACTGGTGCTTTCACATAATTCATCGTATCGATTATCGCCAAAGTTGCTGTCACCGATCCACCTGGTGAATTTACGTACATATTAATGTCTTTTTTTGAATCTTCCGAATCAAGAAATAAAAGTTGGGCAATAATAATATTGGCCAAATCATCAGTGATCGGTCCGCCCAAAAAAACAATTCTGTCTTTTAGAAGCCGTGAGTATATATCATAAGCCCTCTCTCCTTCAAAAGTTTTTTCTACTACCGTAGGAACTAGATATGACATGATTCTCCTTTGTTTAAATGTGATATACCCACATTATGATAAATACCTGATATTTTGCTTAATAAAAAAATCAATATCTGTTAAATCAACATAGCAAAAACGAGCTTTGTCTTCAATATATAGATGCAAAATCGTTATACAGCACTTATTTTAGATAGCCTTTTTTGTGCAATATATCCGGGATATTTATTACTTTTGAACAAGGCAACTCGCCCATTGAAAATTATCGCCCCGATTACACAAGGGCGAAACCGCGCGGCACGGATATCATTCAGATACTTTTCGTCGATAGCTTTTTCCGGTTCTTGGATAATAATTGTTTAAGCGATAAAATCCATCATTGATACAGATTTTTTAGCCTCAGAATACTGATTGTAGCGCAAGCTTATGAAGATTCCGAAAGACAAAATGAATATCGACAGGGCGACCATTGCTACAAATGGAGAAGTCGCATCCGATATTCCTCCTACTGCGAGAGCAGGGATCGACATCGCAAGATTGATAAGCATAGAAACAATACCAAACACTCTTCCTCGGAAATGTCCTTCCGTTTTAATATGAAGGAATGTCTGTGCTGAGATATAAATAATGGAACAGCCAAACCCCAGAGCAATAACAAGCAGAGTTACAATCAATCTCGAGAAAATGAAAGTGTGATAAAATTTGAATCCTGAAAACATTAGCAGAGCCAAACCCACAGCAAGGAAAGGCCAATTAGTACTAAAATCAAAATTAAATTTTCGCCGTCTCTCAAGGATATATGCCGCAATTATCATTCCGATACCCGCAGGAGCAATAACATAAGGACCAACCAATTCTGCCGGTAAGGATAGGACGCTCGTTCCGAAACCTGGCAACAAGACCACAAAAGAGCCCAGTGCGACCCAGCCGACGGTAAGTTTAGCCATCATTCTAAAAATCTGGCGATTTTTTAAGCTATACGCTATTCCCTCTTTAGTCGATTTCCAGATACTTTCAATGTCCGGTGCGAGAGTTGAGAGAGATATTGGCTTGGTTTCTTTCAAATCATAGTTTGTCATCCTATTCACTGAAAGGGTTGCAATCAGATAAAACAAGCCGCAGATCAGAAACAAAAATAAGGGAGAACTAACTCTCATTATCGGACCAGCCAGCGAATAGCCGACCAGAAGCGTTGCATATGTTGTCGTTACAATTAATGAATTCGCTGCGATCAATTTCTCCTTAGGCACTATGAGTGGAATTGAGGCTTGCTCGGCCGGAGAAAAAAATTGTGCAACAGAAGAAATTATAAATATAATTTCCAAGAGAGCCAAAACGTTGCTTTGGGCAAAGATTAGAAGAACTACAGCAACAAATCTTAGAAAATTGGTAAGTATCAAAATTTTCTTATAATTGAACCTATCCGCAAAAACTCCGGAAAAAGGCCCGAGAAGAACCGATGGTATTGCAGAAGCAATTAATACGAGTGAAATTGCGGTCGTCGAATTTGTAAGCTGATAAATATGCAAGATCAATGCAAAATTCAACATATTTAGAGCAACCTGCGAAGTCCATTGCGAAGTCCAGAGTTTGAAAAAATCTTTGTATTTAAGCACACTTACAAATGTAGATGACACGGACCCTCCGCGTTTGTTATTTCGTCAAAGTTTTTACCAGGTGGTCAAGAGCCTTTGCTCCCGCATCTTCCTTACTCGAATCAATTTTTTGGTCTTGAATAATTTTACCTAACATGAGACCAATTTTAACATTTTTGGTAGCCTGTTCGCGCATATCTTTGCGAATATCATCAATTTTTTTCTTCATATTTTCCAGATATTTTTCGAAACTCATTCCCGAAGATTCTACTTGTCCGCGAAAATGTTCTATCATTCTTTCTGTTTCCTGGATAATCAATATCTCGGGAATGTCAACTTTGAGAAGAGGTAATACTTTTTCGATTACTGAAAGCTCAAGCTCGTTTTTGTATTTCGCATCAGTTTCTTTTTTGAGGCTATCCATGACAGCCGATTTTAATTCGGAAAATTTCTTGTGCCCATAATGTTCTGCAAATTTGTCGTCGAGTTCGGGAAGGATGACCTCTTTGAGGTCTTCAAGTTTAACATTGAATTCTGCTTCCTTGCCGGAAAGTGTTTTCTCGTGATAATCTTTCGGAAATTTGATTTTAAAGGTTTTTTCTTCACCCTTTTTCATCCCCACAACTTCATCCTCAAATCCCGGAATCAGATTTCCTTCGCCCAAAATGATCGGGTGATTTTTTGAGCACATTGCATCAACTTTAACGCCCTTCTTAAAACCTTCATATGAAATTTCTGCCCGATCTCCCTTTTTTGCCGAGCGTTCAGCATCCTTAAATGTTGCTTTTTGTTTGCGCAAATGTTCTAAAATTTTTTCGACATCAGTTTCTTTTGGTTCTTCTTTTTTTGGTGCTTTCACTTTTAGTTTCGAATAATCCCCAAGCTCAATTTTGGGCATAACATCAATTTCGGCAGTATATTCCAAATTGTCCTTAATATCTAGTTCATCGATCGAAAAGTTCGGAGATTTTGTAATTTTGATATCTGGCTGCGATAGTGGCATAATTTTTTCGCTTGCAACCACTTCCGGATAACTTCCCCTTACAGCACAATCAATCCCTTCAGAAATGAGGCGATTGTGGCCAGCTGCAGATTCTACAATTTTGTACGGGGCCTTGCCGGGGCGGAATCCATCAAGCTTCATTCCGGATGCAACTTTTTCGTAAGCTTCACGAAAATATTTTGCAAGCTCTTTGGGTTCAACTAGAACTTCTAGTTTCACTCGGCTGTTTTTAAGATTTTCAAGTTTTACCTTCATAATATTCCCAACAATAAAATAATAATTTACTCGTATAGATTATCATATTAAGACTAGGATTGAAAGTCTGGTAGCACAGGCGGAACCGCCTGTGCTACCGACGGCAGCAGAGGGTGTGGGACGTTATCCGGGCCAGTTGGCCGGATCGTTGTCGGGGTCGTAGGTGACTGGCTTAGCCCGTTTGCGGGCATCATTCAGGATGATCAACAGGTCGGCAAACGGCACATCGGGTACTGAGTCCGAAGCTACCTGGTAATCGCCGGCATAACCACACATAAAACTACCTCCTGGTCCTTGATTCCCTCTTGCATTTTATATATCACTTTAGATCAATATACGCTATATCCACCAAATTTTTTTAATTCAGAAAGCAGAAGCTTTTTATTGCTTTTATCACCGCAGAAAAGCAAACATCCTCCTCCCCCAGCACCACAAGCACGGTGGGAATATCCGTATTTTTCCGCAATTTTAGCCATCATTTTCATGTTTTTTGTATAATATGCACTTGATAGATCTAGGCGCAAATTCCTATCATTGGCGATTCCTGTTTTGAGCATAGATAGGTCTTTCCCCAAGATCCCTCGCCAAATATCTTCCGCATTTTTGGCAATCTTCTTAATTAATAATGGATTTTTTTCATATCCAGATCTCATTTGAGAGTTTAGTTTTCCTGATGATCTCGATTCACCGCTGTAATATACCAGAATATGATTCAACACCCAGTTATATAACGGAGAGTTTTCTTCTCTATGGTCAATCATCTTCGCTTCTCCATATCCAGGACCACCAAAAGTCATGTAGTTCATTCCTCCGTGCCACGCAGCATAATAATCTTGCTTGCCTCCTAAAATTCCCATCGACATTTCAACCAAATAGTTCAATTCGGGAACATTTACACCGGGAATTTCATAAAGTTCGGAAAGTGCCATGATCACTCCAACCCCTACCGCCGAAGAAGTGCCTAGGCCAGAAGCAGACGGAATGATGCCAACACTGGTAACTTTTATTTCCAATCCATCCGGCTTTAGGTTAAATAACGAAATAAAATGTCGGACAATCTGGCTAACATTATTTTTTTCTTGTTTGATAAGATCTTCAATACTCCCTTCGATTTTCTCGCCCAAATCAGGAAGTTCGAGTTTAATACCCTTGCCGCCATTCAGTTTCGCTTCAACTTTGACTTGTACCGGTAAGGCAATATTTACAACCGAGCCACGATCCGCTTTAAGTTTCTTAAGGTAGTAGCTAATATCTGTAGAACCGCCGGCAATATCTGCACGAACTGGCACGAACAGAGTTACCCTTTTCATCATTTCCTCCTGGATTTCTTCCATTCCTTAATCGCCTTTTCGTATGATTCATAGGTACCCGTATCAAGCCACTGGCTAAAGAAGGGGTAACCAAATAATTTCCCCTCCTCCGCCAACTTTGGATATATGTCATATTCAACCATTGCCTTCCCCTTTTGGGGAACATATTTATCGATCACTTCTGGTTCCATTATAGCCATACCCGCATTAGCAAGATTACTTGGTGCTTCTGATCTCTTTGGTTTTTCGACAAAACCGGTTATTCGGCTGCCGGTAAGTGATGCAACCCCAAAACGGCTCGGGTCCTCAACCGGTGTGAGTGCAATTGTAGCTAATCCTTCATTATTTCGATGAAAATGCATAAAATCCGAAAGATCAATTTCCGAAAGCACATCCCCCCAAACAATAAAGAAGGTTTCATTTAGAAATTTTTTTGCCAATCGCAATGGTCCTGCTGTTCCTAGTGGGGATCTTTCTTCAACATAATTTATCCTGACGCCAAATTTTGTGCCATCTTTGAAGTAATCCTTGATCATCTCCCCCTTATAACCCAATGCCAGACAGATTTCGGTAACACCATGTGAGCGCAGAAGGTCTATCACATGTTCCACCATTGGCTTTCCAGCAACTGGCAAAAGCGCCTTTGGTAATTCATAAGTAAATGGCCGAAGCCTTGTCCCCTCGCCCCCAACGAGAAGAATTGCTTTTTTGATTTGGTTTATGCCAAGGCCATTTTCGATAAGATATTCTGTCGCATGCGATCGATTTCTGATTTTTTTACCATCGATTATTGCATCAATCTTTGAAAATAGGTCTTTTTTAATGGTGACGGTTAACTTTTCTCGTTCCATAGAACTCCTTAAAAATTATTCATATACGATAATATACGATATATAAAAATAGATCAAATTGATTGAAATAGCTTAGTCCGACATGATTACCCAGGGTCGCCGATCCTGTTTCTTGTATTTAACGCAGGCAACAAAACGTTCAGGATCTTTCAAAAATATCAGAGAAACAAAATTTGCTTTTTTCTTTTCTTCCCAAAATTTTTCATCGACACATAAGTCATCAGAATACATTTTACGAAATTCCGAAAGACCTTTCGATCCAAAATTTTCGTAATACAAAACATTATCTACAAAAACTCGTCCAACAATACCGCCACCTGATTTTTTAAGATAAATTTCATCTTCTTTTGCAACAGATCCGTAAGGGGCAATTTTATGAATTGAAAATCGTGACTCGATTGTTTTTTTTCCAACCAGGATATTTTCTATAGCATCACCAACAAAAATCGCTAAATGCCTCATGAAACTCCTAAAGTGCCTTAATATTTTTGGCCACCTAATTAAAACAAAAACAAACAGCTGTTTGTTTTTGTTTTAATATTTAGAATATACCCTTATTAATAAATCTCGACAACCATGCGTGGATTTTCAGCTACTTGCGCCTCAAGCTCCGATTTGGGCAACAACCCCCCTTGTGCTCCAATTATTCTGACAACGGAAGTAGAATTTACTATACCTGCTTTGAGTGCTTCAGATATCTTGTATTGATCGGAAAAATCCGCGTCTTTTGAATCTAAAAATTTCGCAACAAAAGCTGATGCAAAACTATCACCCGCTCCAGTCGCATCCACTCTTTCTCGATTCATTGCTTCGATTCGATATGACCGAACCCCATCAAATGCGTAAGCGCCTTCTTTTCCATCGGTTACGATAATTATTCTTGGCCCAAGAGCATGAAGCGATTTGGCAATTTCTTCAACCCGCGGCCGCACAGGATAATTGGAAAATTTTATTGCTTCTTCACGATTCAAAATCAATATCGAAACACATTTTAATAATGCCCTGTATTTCGAAACACCCTTTTCGATTTGCAAAGAACCAGGATTCCATGCAATTTTTGTTCCCTTCTCAGAAGCCATAGATATTAGATCCTTTTCAACTTCTTCGGTGTTTTCCCCCATCGGGCAAACAAAAAACCATTTAGTTTTTAAATTTTTTTTAGGCTTCAGCACTGAGTAATCTGAAACCCCGTGGCAAACAAAAATTGTTCTTTCGTCCCCAAGATTAAAAATGATTGAAAAATTTGTTTGGACATCATGTTTTTTAATGACCTGCGCTTCGTCTACACCCTCAATCCTAAGCCTTTCCAGTATTTTTTCAGAAGGAGAATCGTCTCCAATAGCAGTAATAATTGCAGTGTTATATCCAAGGCGATTGAACGAAACAGCAGTGTTGCATGCTGAACCGCCAATATCATAAAATGCATGTTCTAAAGAAATTTTTTCCCCCAGTTCAAAAGAAACAGATTTGCCCGAGGCATATCTCCGGCTGCTTTCAATATCAAAAGTATGAGGCTTAACAAAAATATCCTCTGAAGCATCCCCAATTGTGACAATATCATACTTTGTCATACTTTTGCTTTATTTCTTGAACCAAATAATGTTATGTAATCACAGACTAATTTTTCAATATCAGCCTTCACTTCATTGAAGACATCTCTTGGATCATCGCTGATATCGATATTCTTTGAGGCGCTGGACAAGAACGCCTTGCGTATTTTGGTATCAATATTAAATTTGACCGCACCCGCTGCTATAGCAGCTTTTATGTCCTTCTGTGAAAGGCCCGATGCACCATGGATCACAATTGGAACAGAACTAGCATGGGCGATTTTTGACAAAAGTGAAATATCTAACTTTTCACCCCTCGGTGCACCATGTTCATTGCCTACAGAAACTGCTAATGAAGTAATCCCGGTTCGATTAATAAAATCACTAGCTAAATCAGGATGGGTATATGAACTTTTGTTCGATAATTCTCCACCCTCTTCGCGCGAAATTACACCCAGTTCCGCTTCCACATCTACATCAAATTCTTTCGCATACGAAACAACTTTTTTAGTTAAAGCGATATTTGATTCATATGGCAGTTTTGAAGCATCAATCATTACAGAATTATATCCGATATCGATGCACTCCTTGACTATTCCAAAATCACGCGCATGATCAAGGTGAATTGCGGCAAAAACATCTTGGCTGTCCAGTTCGCTTTTTATTATTCCAAATAGTTCAGGAAGCCCGGCATAATCGATTGCGCTTGGCGTAGTCTGAATAATTACTGGTGAATTCATTTTTTTTGCAGCAGCTACGACTACTTGTACTGTTTCGAGATTATATACATTAAAAGCACCTATGGCATAGCCATCGTTTTTGGCTCCTTGATATGCTTCTTTGAGATTTAATAATGGCATCAAATTACGCTTGTCTTGATATTGCTCACAAATTTATTGTTGTCAAGTGCAATCAAGCCCGGCATCTTTTCACCAGCAAGGTATGAAAGAGTTGCACCACCGCCTGTTGAAATGAAATTAATATCGCCACGAAGATTGTTTGCATCGATAAACCCAACCGTATCTCCGCCCGCAACAATGGTAGTCCCTTTGTTTTTGGAAATTGCCTCTGCAATTCTCCTTGTTCCAGTCTCATATCGTTCGTCTTCCGAGTGTCCCAGATTTCCGTTCCAGAACGTCGTAGCAGCAGTCGCTATTTCAGCCTCAAATTTAGCAATTGTTTCCGGGCCGATATCCATGATTTTGAAACGGCCACCATCAGAATTTTCCCTAGCCTGATCTACCGGTAAAACAATTTTATCTTGATATCTCGATAGAATATCCTCACAGGTTTCAAACATTTCCCTTTCATATAATGAATCACTTACGTCTTGGCCAGACGCCGCAAGAAAAGTATTGGCAATAGCCCCTCCAATTAAAATTTTGTCCGCTTGTCCTGCCAGATTATTTATCAAAGCGGCTTTATCCTTGACTTTTGCTCCGCCCAAAACAATCTTATAAGGCTTTTGTGGATTTTGTATCAAAATATCAAGAGTTGTTTTCTCAGACTCAATCAGAAATCCGGCATAGCTTGGAAGATAATTGGTAATCGCATCTACTGAAGCATGGGCCCTATGGCTTACCCCGAAAGCATCATTAACATAAATATCTGCGTAGCTTGCAAGTTCTTCCCCAAATCTTTCATTGTTGGCTTCTTCTTCTCTGTGCCATCGCAGATTGCCCAACATAAAAATATCACCAAAAGTCATCTCTGATATTTTTTTGGCGACCAAGGGGTGAATTATGTGATCTGTCGCATACACTTTCCGTTTTAATAGCTTTGCAAGCTCAGAGGCGAGCGGGATGGTAGAAAGTTCTGGAATAATTTCTCCAGCCGGCTTTCCCAGATGAGTGGCAATGATAATCTTAGTCCTTCTTTCAAGTAAATACTGGAGAGTTGAAAGAGATTCAACAATTCTATTGTTATCTAAAATCTTACCGTCTTTAATCGGTACATTATAATCGACGCGAACAAAAATCCGCTTTCCACTAACGTTTGCATCCCTAACGCTAACCATATTCCCTCACTTTTACAATTAACCATATTTTACCATTGTAAATTTTTACCGTAAATAGATCATGGCGGAGTTCTGTTCGTTTTGATAAAATTAATGTGCGTTCAAAATATTGCGATTTAAAATCAGATTTATAATTTTTATCTCTGATTGACGGAGGGGTTTTGCCTTACAGGCTTAAAGATCATCATTTAAACCATATATTTAGCATAATAAATAAGTATTATGAAATTTATGGCGTTTCCAAAAAAAGCAAAAAATTTTCTAGAATTGAAATTGCATCAGATTTAATCTGGATAAACGGCAGATCACAAATGCCACCCAAAAAAGTCTTGTTTGAAGACCAACAGATAATTTCGGAAGATCTCAATAAAAAGATTGCTTTCGTTGGCATGCCCCTGTGTGATGTCTCGGCCATCCATCATTTAATTTACAAATTAAGAGATTCTGGATTAGTACCGGATCGAGATGATCTGTTGCTGATTGCATCTGAATGTAAGCCAGACGATGCTTGTTTTTGTGAATTTTTCGGTACTGATAAGCGATCAGGTTTTGATATTTATATTCAAAAAAATAGCAGTGGGTACGATGCATTCTCAGGGACAGCTGCTGGAGAAAAAATTTTAAAAAAATTAGCGCTAATGCCTGATCACAAATTAAACCTGCGCCCAGTTACCCATAAGTCCCTAAACAAATTGTCCAAGGAAGAAATAACAAAACTGATTGAAAAACGCGGCCAATTTGATGACTTATGGAACAAGATTGCAAATAACTGCTTTGGTTGTGGCGCCTGCACAGCTGTTTGCCCGCTTTGTTATTGTTTTAGACAAGAAGAGAAAAATAATTTAGATGGCAGCTGCAAATCTTGCATAAATTGGGATTCTTGCTTTGCAAAAGAATTTTCCGAAGTACAAAATAGAGCTGATTTACGGCCTCAAAATGTTGACCGGCTATATAATTGGTATCATCACAAATTTGTCCGCTCCCCTTATCTTTGCGTCGGATGTGGACGATGTATCAAGGCTTGCCCTGCAAATTTAAATATTAAAAATATTCTTTTATCAATTGAAAAGTTAGGCGAAAAAAGTGATGAATAGCCCTTTTTCATATCGTGAATATAAAATTACTAACAAAACTGAAGTTGCTCCAGATACATTTCTGTTTCGACTTAGAGGAAAATTGAAATTTGATCCAGGGCAATTTGTCCAGGTAAAATTTCCCCATATCGGAGAAGTGACTCTGGTTCCCTGCTCTAAAAAAGATGAAAAAACATATTTTGAACTTTGCGTTCGCAGAGCCGGAAATACGACCGAAAAAATATCTGAAAAGGTACCGGGTGATTCGATGTTTGTTCGAGGGCCATATGGGCACGGATGGCCAATCGGCAAAACATTGGAAAAAGATATTTTGCTGATTTCCGGCGGCATCGGAATCATCCCGCTTATGCCGCTTATGGATGAACTGGTGAAATATCGAGGTAATTTTGGGAAAATCTACTTTCTCGCCGGATTTAAAACTCCGCACCACGTCATGTTTGAACAGGATCTTTTGCGTTACAAAAAGAAAATAAGCTATTTCAAGGTTGCGGTCGAAAAAACCGACAGAGATTGGTGGGGTGAAAATTGTATGATCACCGACTTGATTAAAAACACAAATCTGAGTCCAAATATCAATGTATTTCTATGTGGTCCGGAAATTATGTTTCGCCCCTGCGTCGATGTTCTATTACAAAAAAAAATTAATCCGAAAAATATTTACGTTTCTTTCGAGCGAAGAATGGAATGCGGGATCGGTTTTTGCCAACATTGTACTATAGGCAAGTATAAAGTTTGTGAGGATGGCCCCATATTTACCTGGAGCAAAATAGCACCGGAGTTAGAAAAATGAATGCAATATTCCCCAAAAAAACACTAGGAATTTTTTCTCTCACTTGTTGCGAAGGTTGCCAATTTTCGCTGTTAAAGGACTTTGTTGGTTTTGAAAAAATCACAAGATTTTATGAAATAAAAAGTTTTCGCCTCGGGCAAGAAGAAAATGACGAATGCTTTTTTGATGTTTCGCTTGTTGAGGGAACACCCGAGTCAACTCGGGAACTTGAGCATTTGAAAAAGATAAGAAAAGTATCGAAAGCAGTTGTTTCAATTGGCGCTTGTGCACATTTAGGCGGTATTCAATCAGAGCGAAATCGCTTACCTAAAAAATACATCGGAAAAGAAAAAGTTAAAAAAATTAGTGACATAATAAAAGTAGATTTGGTTATTCCTGGCTGCCCGATTTCCCACAAGGAGGCAGTGGCCGCCCTTCTTGACACATATTGGGGCAAAAAATTTCGGCCGAAGGATTATGCCGTATGTTTCGAATGTAGAAAAAATGAAAATGAATGCTTGATAAAAAATGGCAGACCCTGCCTGGGCCCGATCACCCGGGGAGGATGTGATAGTGTTTGTATAAATGGTGGAGAATTGTGTCTTGGGTGCCGCGGTGCGTTAGATCAAACGAATTTTAATAAAATTAAAGAAATACTAAACCCGATGATCGGAGAAGACAAAACGAATAATCTCCTTACCATATATGGAGACCTGGAACAAGAATGGAAAGATCAGGACAGACAATGAAATTTGAAGAATTAAAGAAAATACTAGCAAGTAAAATAGAATTTAAAGATTTTGACGACCCTGATGTCGTAAAAATTAATGCCGGTATAGTAAGTAATCATAAATATAAAATTAAAAGCCACAATTCGAGTTTTTTTGTAAAAGAGATCAAAGACAACGAGGCAAATATTCTCAAAATATTAGATATGATTGATCTAGATTTCTATCCCAAAATCTTATATCTTGATCTACTCGATAAAAATATCCTCGTCTCCGAATTTATTGAGGGTGACGCACTGCAATCTTGGGAGATTCAGGACAATCTTCTGCTAGGTTTTACCCAAATGCAAAATTTGATGAATAATATTAGTTTCCTCAAAGAAAAAGAAATATTTGGTATTTCGAATTTTAGCGAAACTGATGGTGGTTTTTTCCGAAATCAAATAACAGAAAATTTTTTATATGGATTGGAAACACTTGATGACTTGTCAAAAACTAATTTGCCAATCGTAAAAAAACACTTCGAGTTGGTATCTTTTTTGAAGAAAGATAAGCAAAAAATATTTGATGATTTTTCAAACATGCCGTTTGCGAGGCAACATCACGATTTCAAGCAGGACAACATCATTGGAAATCCACAAAAATTGGTTGATTGGGGATCTTCTTATGGATATGGGCCATTTTTGTTTGATCTTGCTCCTTTTTTGTTAAACAATAAAAACCAATTAGAACTATACAAATCAAAATCAGATGTCTGCAAGGGCTTTACAGACCGCCAGATAAATCGCTGGCTTTATGTCGCCGCTGTAGCAAGATATATGGAAGATTTGAGATATAGAATTAGCGATAATGGATGGAATTCGTCTAAAGAAAAATGCGAACGCTTTCTTGAGAGCGAGTATGATAATTATCAGTCATTGCTTGATAAAATATAGCTAAAATTTCAGGAGATAGATCATGAGTTCATCAGTTCCCAAAATTGAAGGACACGCTACTTTTTACGCCCATCTTCGTGCCGGAAAAGTTGACAAGGCCAGAATTATTGGCCTTGATGGAGATCGGTTTGTTGAAAAAATATTATTCGGGCGCAGCTATATGGAAGTACCAGTAATTACCTCTCGCATCTGTGGTATATGCCCCGTAATTCACAATGTTACCTCAACCAAAGCTGTGGAAAATGCTCTCGATATCAAGGTTTCCGAACAAGTAGAAACACTGCGGAAACTAATGCTCTGTGGCCAGATGGTTCAGAGCCACTCGCTTCATCTATACCTTCTGGTTCTTCCCGATTTCATGGGAATGTCTTCCTCTTTCGAGCTTCAAAAAAAGCACCCGGATATTTTTGCCGATGCAGTTGCCCTAAAATCATATGCCGATAGTATTATTGAGATAATCGGAGGCAGGGCAGTTCATCCGGTTTCGAACGTACCTGGCGGTTTCAAAAAATTTCCGGAAATTTCTGAATTACGGAAATTACTGGAAGAAAGTAAAAAGATGACCGATCTTGGGATTAAAACATTAAAGCTTTTTCAGTCATTTAATTATCCTGAAATTTCCCGCAAGATAATTTACTCGGCGTTGTCTGACCTGAATGAATATGCTTTCTATGGCGGAGAAATCAAGACCACGAGCGGTGAGAATTTTAAAGCAAAAGATTATAAAAAATATATTTACGAAGAAATTCTGCCATATAATCGTGCGAAATTTGGAACGCTCAAGGGCAAAGAAATGATGGTTGGCGCAATTGCCCGGATTAATCTCAACAAGAAACAATTGGAAAAAGAAATTGGAAGTTTGAAGGAACTTGGTGTAGGTGAAGAGCTGTCCGATAATCCATTCGGTAACATAATTGCCCAAGCAATTGAAAACTATTATTTTATCGTAAAATCAGAAGCGATAATTGAAAAATTAATTAAAGAGGGTATTTCCGAAGAGTCAATAGTTGAACCAAAAAAAATTGATGAAGGAGTTGCTGCTTGCGAAGCACCGCGTGGAACGCTGTTTCACTACTACAAATTTGACAAAGAAGGTATGCTTGAAAAGTGTGATATTGTTACGCCAACCGTACAAAATCTGCCAGCATTGGAATATGACATGAAAAAACTCGGCCCCTTTCTCAAGGACTTGGACGAAACAGAGAGAACAGAAATGATTGAGATGCTTATTCGTTCATATGACCCATGCATCACTTGCGCCACACATTAATACAGAAATGAATAGCCCCAAAGGGGACCGTTCGGGTCGAATCTGAACCAATAGCAAATATACGAATTATTAGTAAATTAACCATCAGTATATTAGCAATCGATTTATGAATGCAATCATTGAAATCAAAAAACTGACAAAATATTATGGCAAAACCCTCGGGATTAAAAGCCTTGATTTGGATGTAATTGAAGGAGAAATATTTGGTTTTATCGGGCCAAATGGCGCTGGCAAATCTACAACGATCAGGCTTTTGCTAGATTTAATTCGGCCAACAGCGGGAAGTGCAAAAATTTTTGGCAAAGATATCCACCGCCATAGTGTGGAGCTTAAACAAGATATCGGCTATTTGCCAGGAGAAATATTTTTGCCGGAAAATCTCACCGGTAAAAGCTGTATTAATTATTTTAAATCCTTCAAGGAAACAATTGATGACAGATATCTTAAAGATTTAAAATCTCGTTTTGAATTTGATGATAAGAAAAAGATTTCCCAGTATTCCAAAGGCAATAAGCAAAAATTAGCAATAATTTTAGCCCTGATGCACAAGCCGAAACTCCTAATTCTAGACGAACCGACAAGCGGGCTCGACCCCTTAAACCAGCAAGAATTTTACAAGGTTATCACCGAAACAAAGGAGTGGAGAACAACAACTTTTTTCTCAACTCATATTTTGGATGAGGCTGAATTTCTTTGCGATCGAGTCGGAATCATTAAGGATGGCCGTCTGCTCCAGATTGAAGACATCGACAAATTTAAAGAAAAAAATATTCGTGAAATAAATCTGGAAACCACCGCAGATATTCCTCTTTCGGCCTTGAAAATTGATGGCGTCGAAAAGACGGAAAAAACTGATCATGGCTATCGCCTAATCACCAAGGGCCATAACGGCGAATTGATAAAAATCATTTCGAAATTTGCAATCGATGACATTAAAATATCCGAACCATCGCTTGAAGAAATATTTATGCATTTTTACGAAAAATAACTAATAGCTAGAAACTAAAATGTAAAATCTAAGGATGGGTCGTTAAATAATTGTTTTGATAAAATATGGTTTTAAGTTTTAACATTTAAGTTATTACATGGATAATATGATCGCAATAATGTACAGAAAATTTATTGACCAAGCGATTTCACTTCTATATTATTTTGGCGGCCTACTCGCCTACTCCTGGATGATGATCGCCATGTTTCCAACAATGAAGACGGCAGATCTGGCCGGTATTTACAACCAATTTCCCAAAGAATTTCTAAAGTTTTTTGGCGCCAACGGGATTGAAAGCATGGGAACGGTAGAAGGTTTTTTATCTATAGAATTTCTTTCGCTGTTTTTTATACTAATTATCGCTTTTTATATCGGCTCGTCCGCCGGATCAACCATAGCTGGCGCAATCGAAAAAAGGACAATGGATTTTCAGCTATCACAGCCAATTTCTCGGGCTAAGCTTTTACTCAGTGAGACAATCGTCGGGCTCCTCAACACTGCACTTTTGGTATTTGCCACTTCAGGCAGTATCTATATTCTTGCAAAGGCATACGATGTTTCAATGAGCACTCGGGGAATCTTCGTTTTTGCTTTTGTGGCGATAATATTCTTATGGGCATTTTACGGGTTAGCAGTTTTGATTTCTTCCATCTTGCGCAGCAAAATCACCGTTGCCTCGATAACGGTATCTATTATCATGGGCTTGTATATATTGAATGCTCTTTCGAAAATCGTGGATAAACTGGCAAAGATCGAAAAATACACATTGTTTAATATGTATAATCCACAAAAACTTTTGACCGATCACATCATAAACTGGCACCAGATCGAATTCTTGCTTTTAGTTCTTGTGGTTGGAATAATTAGTTCAATATTGATATTTAATAATAAAGATATCTAGCTATTTGGTTAACGAGATCGGCGATTCGTATAAAATTTATCCGTTCGCCATATTTTATGGTTTCCTAGAAACGAAAACTAATCCGATCGGGTAGGTTTTTGGAAACTTAGGTTGTTTTTCAAGAAGTTCGGCGGTTACTTCCGGCTCTAACATTTTTTCAACCACAAACCCCGCTTTAATCAAAGAATTAAAATAATCAGAAATCGGCCGTTGATAATGTTCAATCTCGTAAACCTTTTGGTATTTTTGAGCAACATCAACATCCCGAATCTTACTGTTGTCCATTGTAAATTTCGAGTATCCCCTACTAAAATACCCTTTCGATCCCCGAATGGTCCTCTCTTTCCCGTCGGCTTGTCCCCGCAAATAGGTAACGAGATCCCATACAGGGTGAGTGATTGCAAACAAAAACCGTCCTCCGTTTTTCAAGGTTTTAAAAGCCTGGGACGTAACAAAGTCAATCTCTTCGAGTTCGTTCAGCAAGAAACCTGAAAAAATTACATCTACGGAATTCGGTTTTATTTTCCAGGGTTTGGTAACATCTTGTTCAATAAATTCGGCTATATTGGTCTGAACTCTTTTTCTCGCAAAATCCAAATTATGGGGAGATATGTCGATTAGAATTAGTCGATCTGGGTTCTGACCCTCAATTTGCGAACTGAAATAACCGTTGCCGCACCCCAAATCAACCACCGTCTTCCCGTTTAACGTTCCAATCTCAGATAATAATTGCGGGTTGAGCACATATTGTTTGTAGACCCCGCCATTATCTCCGGTCGCTTCGTTCCAAAAACTCGCAAATTCAGGATCTAAATATGCAGAAATCGCATTATTCTGTGTCATGGTGGTCCATTTCTTTATGGGTTTTTATAAATTTTAAGTTCTCTTTTGCTTCGGTTTCGGAGATTTTTGAAAGTGCCCTGCCGTCGTGCATCAAAATCCAATCCCCGACTTTAGGATTTTGAACTAGAGAAATATCGGCCTTGTATTCTTCACCCTCATAATCAAAAAGGGCAATTGCCCCTTTGATTTCTTTGATTTTTCCAGGTATTGCTAAACACATGGTCACTACACTCCAAATCAAAAATCAAAATTTAAAAATCAAAAAATTGGAATTATTTATTTTGAATTTGTTACCCGCTCCACCATATCCACAAGCCTCTCTGAGTATCCCCACTCGTTGTCATACCAGGCAATTATTTTAACAAGATCTCCACCGATCACGCATGTTAATGGTAGGTCGACTATCGATGAATATGGATTTTGTTTAAGGTCGCTTGATACCAGCGGCTCTTCTGAAACCTGAATTATTCCTTTGTGGCTGCCATCTGCAGCCTTTTTAAGTGCTTCATTAATATCATCGACTGAAACTTTTTTGGAAAGAACCGCAACGATATCAGAGAGCGAAACCACCGGGGATGGAACACGGATCGATAAGCCGTCAAATTTATTCTTAAGCTTGGGTATTGTCAAAGTCGCTGCTATTGCCGCACCTGTCGTAGTCGGAACAATATTTTGGGCTGCAGCGCGAGCCCGGCGCAGGTCTTTATGCGGACCGTCAACCAAATTTTGGTCAGCCGTATAGGAATGAATCGTTGTCATCATTGATTTTTCAACGCCAAATTCATCCTCAATCACCTTCATCACCGGCGCGATACAATTGGTTGTACAGGAAGCATTTGAGACAATACTCTCGTCATCGTATTTATCAGCATTAGCGCCGATCACGAAAGTCGGAACCGAATCATCCTTTGCCGGCGCGGACAAAACAACTTTTTTGGCGCCGGCTTCCAAATGGGCTTTTGCCAAATCATTAGTCAAAAATATACCGGTCGACTCGATGACAACATCGATATCAAGTACTTTCCATGGCAAAGCTCCCGGATTTTTCTCCGAAAGGTAATGGATTTTCTTGTTATTGACGATAATCTCATTATCAGAAAAGCCAACTTCCCGGTCGTAAATACCGTAGCATGTGTCGTATTTTAAAAGATGGGCTTGGGTTTCTGCCGGGCACAGGTCATTTAAAGCGACAAGCTCAACATTCGGCCGGTCCAAAATTATCTTCGCCGCCGCCCGGCCGATCCGTCCAAAGCCATTAATTGCTACTCGCAGCATCCACCTCCTTCGGGATAACAACGTCACCTTTAAAACTTTTATTTGCTGCCCAAATGCGGCAGATTTCGACAAATACACTTGCTCTAAGGCTGGCACTGCCAACCAAGACTCCATCAATCAACGGCGATTTAGCAAAATTTAATATTTTTTCATGGTCTATGCTGCCACCATACAAAATTGGGCTTTCTCGGAATATCACTTCGCGAAGTTTGGCCACTGCTTTTTCTGCATGTTCGACCGGTGCGGCATTGTGATTGCCAATTGCCCATACGGGCTCGTAAGCCACAACAATATCCTTGTATTTGTTTTTTGGAACATGAGTCAAGGCCTCTTCAAGCTGGTCGGCAGCATCGGACAGGGGGGCGCTTTTCGTTTTCTCGCCAACACAAATGATTGGAGACAATCCGTGTTTTAAGGCTGCTAACACTTTTTCATTAACATCAAAATCTGTCTCGCCAAAATGAGCCCGGCGTTCCGAATGTCCGACAATTACGTATTTGCAAACATCGCGAATCATAATCGGCGAGATTTCACCGGTGTAAGGACCCTCATCTTCATAAAACATATTTTGGGCCCCTAGGTTAACCTTTCCGTCTCTTTTCAAAATTTCTGATAGTTCAGAAAGCCAGATCACTGGCGGGCAGACCACGACCTCGACTCCATCAAGACTGGCAACAGAGTTTCTGATTGAGGTCGCTAAAATATACGCATCAGATGCCCGCGTATACATCTTCCAGTTCGCAACAACCATCGGCCGTCTCATATTCCCTCGCTTTAAGAACTTATTTCACTCTTACATTATTATATAGCTTAATAATCATCTTTGCCAATTTAGTATTATCGTGGTACAAAGGCTTTTTTTCATCAACCAAATCCGCTCTAGAGATTTTCACTCCAGATATTTTCTCGTTTTCTGTTGTGATATTATAGACTTCACCAAGTTTTGATGATTGTTTTGACTTCTTTATTACATGGCTATTTACTAAGCAATAATCAAAAATTTTGCCTGGGGCATGTTTTTTTATTGCTGCAATGTGATCAGAGACAGAGTAATTTTCTGTCTCTCCTCTCTCGGTTGAAATGTTTGCAATATATATTTTCAGCGCTATTTTGTTAGATAATATGGCTTTTTTAATTCCAGGTATCAACAGGTTTGGAATTACACTAGTATACAAACTCCCTGGTCCCAAAAGGATCAAATCTGCCTCATTAATCGCCTGGACCGCTTTTTCATACGCCCTCACTTTGTCTTTATTTAAAAAGACAATATTAATTTTTTTTCCAGCTTGTGGAATCTTATCTTCCCCCAAAATTTTTTTTCCGCCAGCATACACAGCACCAATTTTAATATTATCCAGTGTGGCTGGTAAAATTTTTCCCGCCGTGCGAAAAATCGTGGAGGTTGCCTCTATTGCCTGTTCGAATGATCCTAGATGCTTAGTTAGGGCTGCAATCCAAATATTTCCAAGCGTATGGTTTGATAAGGATTTATTTTTCCCAGGAAATCGATATTCCAATATTTTGGATAATATTTCTCCATCTTCCGCCAACGCTGAAATACATTTACGGATATCTCCTGGTGGCAAAATATCAAATTCTTTCCTGATTACTCCCGTGGAAGAGCCGTCATCAGTCACAGCCACAATTGCTGAAATGTTATTAGAATATTTTTTAAGCCCGGATAATAAAACGGATAAACCCGTGCCACCACCGATTGCGGCAATTTTAATATCACTTCCAGCAAGAAGACGAGGGTCGTTAGGCTCGTAAACGAGATTTCTCCACCATGTTTTGAAAAAGCTTTCTCTCATTTTATCATCCCTTTAGCATGTAAGTCTCGATAATAAGAAATTGCAAATCTGTGTGCCTCATCACGCAATGCAACAATGTTGTTTTTGATTCCGGGGGTCTTTTCGATATAGCTTTTTACATCATGATTCTGAAAGTGTAGCTCGTCTTTGTCACGCTTTGGCCCCTTTGAAATTGAAATAATCGGGGCATGCAAACCTGATTCCGTAAGGACTTTCAGTGCAGCCTTAAGATGTGTTTCCCCGCCATCAATCACTACCAAATCAGGATCACCCCATTTGTTATTCATTCTGCGCCGTAGAATTTCTGCCATCATCGCGATGTCGTTAGCACCATTCACATTTTTGATTTTAAATTTTCGATATTCTTCCGGCGCTTTTTTACCAGAGATAAATACACTCATCGCGCCGACCGCATAGCTGCCAGAAATATTGGAAATATCGAAACATTCCATTCTTTTGAAATATACTTTGGTGCTATCAAACACATCATCCCGAATTCCCAGCGCCACATCTCGTAAATGGTCAAGGGCAGCAACCTGATTTCGTGTTAACGCTGCAACCTCATATCGCTTCTGCCGACTCAATTCTTTCATTTCTTTGTAAAGGGCTTGCTCAACCTCGGCTTTCTTCCCACGGAGAAAATTTTTAAGATATGTGATGTTTTTGTTATATTGTTTTTTATCTACCCAATCGGCGCAGGGCGCAGTGCAAACACGAATGTCACCATATATACAAGCACGGCATTTCTTGGCCTGCAGATTATATTTCGTTTTTGAACAATCGCGATAAGGAAAGATTTTCCTCAAATATCGCAATGATTTTTTAAGTTCCATTCCATTTGGATAGGGGCCAAATAATCTGCCCGCTTTTTTCTCGCGAGCAAACTCTTCGTGCGGTATATCTTTAATTCTTCTCAATCCAACGCATGGAAATTCTTCTTTTGTGAAATGAATTACAAAAAACGATTTATCATCCTTGAACTGAATATTATATCTTGGCTTAATTTTTTTAATCAGCTCGGCTTCAAGAATTACCGCCTCAATCTCACTTTCGGTTTCTTTGAAAATTATTTTTCTTGCGTTTGAAACCATTAGATCAATTGACGGACCACGGCCAATCTCTTTTAAAAAATATGATTTTATCCTACTTTTTAAATTTTTGGCTTTGCCCACATACAAAATATCCCCGTCGGCATTCTGAAACTGATATACCCCCGGGGATTTTGGCGCGTAAATTATATAATCCTGTAAACTCTTCATTTCAATTGCTTAATATATTTCACAACCTCATCTATTTTTATAATTTTCTTTTCTGTTTTTTTGCGATTTGCTATCTCAACTCCACCGGATTTGAAAGATCGCTCAGAAACAACAATGGTTATCGGACAACCAATCAGATCTGCGTCGGCAAACTTTTCGCCGGCAGTGATTTCTTCTCTATCGTCATACAACACTTCAATTCCAGCGTCAAGAAGCTCCTTGTAAATCTTCTCTGTTTCCTCATTTTTGTTTAAAGAGATTAAATTGACACTGAATGGCGCAATGTTTTTCGGCCAGATGATCCCATAATCATCGTGAAATAATTCTACAGCCGTGCCCAAAAGGCGTGTTAGACCAATGCCGTAACAACCCATTATCATTGCCACTTCTTTACCCTCAGAGTTCAGAACTTTAGCATTCATTTGGGATGAATATTTATTTGAAAGAGGAAAAATATTACCAACTTCAATTGAATTGGCCATAACAATTTTACCATCGCATTTCGGGCATTTATCACCCTCAGATACTTTCGCAATTTCTCTGTTTTGGGCAAAATCACACTTGTTGCAATAAAAGATTGTATCTTCACCGGAAGTCGCCAAAGCTTGAAATTCATGCGAAAATTCTGAGAATACTCCACCGCTAGCCTCGACCAATTTGGTCTCAATTCCACATCGGGAAAAAGCTCTAAAATACGCTTTGATCACTTCTTGATAGTACTTTTCAAAATCTGCTTCATCAATATGAAAGCTATACATATCTTTCATAATAAATTCTCGCCCACGAAGGAGACCTGACTTAGCTCTCGGCTCATTCCTGAACTTGGTTTGTATTTGATAAAGAGATATTGGCAAATCTTTGTATGAAGAAATATGATGCCTCACAATGTCGATGATCTGTTCTTCATGAGTTGCGCCAAGACCGATCTCCTTATTTCTTGAGTCCTTAAACTGATACATCACTTCAGACATCTTACTCCAGCGACCAGTTTCTTCCCATAATTCTCTTGGCTGAAGCACATTCATTAGAAGCTCTTGTCCCTCAACCTTATTCATTTCATCTCGAATAATATTTTCAATTTTAGAATAAACACTGAAACCAAGCGGAAGAAGTGCATACGCCCCCGCCATGTGTTTTTCAACAAAACCACCGCGAGCTAAAAGAGAGGCATTTATCGAATCAGAATCAGCCGGAGTTTCCTTATAAGTTTTGATAAGGCTTTTAGATCTTTTCATTCCCCGCTACTTTCTTATTAAATGTATTATATCACCATACGTGATCAATGCGATTAGAAGAAGCAAAAACACAAAGCCAACCGAGTGAATAATGTTTTCGACATACTCGCGAATTAATCTCCGACGAGCAACCATTTCAATTAAAATAAAAAGTATTCTGCCCCCATCAAGTGCAGGTATGGGCAAGATGTTCAAAATTGCCAGATTAATAGAAAGCAATGCAACAAATTGAAGAAGGGCAAGGATTCCCATTCTTACAAACAAACCGGTATAAGTATAAATTGCGACAGGGCCACCAACTCCTTCGCCAGCTTGTCCTGTAGTAAATAAATTATGCAAGTAATTTCCCAAAAACTCAAACGTAAAAATACCGATACGATATTCTTCGCGAGCCGCAACCCAGGGAGCATCATACAGCGGTACTCTGATTATGCTTCTCTCAATCAGTCCAACTCCCAAAGGTGCATCGGAAGATCCGGACAGAGAAACCTCTTGTTTATTTATCGCCCCATCTCTTTCGTATACTACAGTAACCTTTTGGCCATAATAAGCTTGAGTAAAATTGGTTAGATCTGAGAAACTTCCCACATTTTGAGTGGTGTTGCTAGAATCAATTTCTTTAATTATATCCCCGGCAGCCAAACCAGCAGACTTAGCTGGAGAATTATTTTCGAAATCGGCAATGATTATTTGATTAGATAGTCTTTTGCCAGGGACTTGATCCGAAGGAGAGATAACGGGAGACATGCCCACAGAAAAACCGACAACCAAAAGAACCCATGCCAGTACAATATTCATCAATATTCCAGCAAGAGAGATAATTAACCTTTTATAAGCCGGTTGATTTTCCAGTGCGCGCTTGCTTTTACTCTCCTCCAACTCACCGAGCATTTTTACATAACCGCCGAGAAAAAAGAAGGTATTTATAGTATATGTCGTCTCGCCCTTCTTTATCGAAAAAAGTCTCGGTGGAAAACCAAAAGCAAATTCTTCAACTTTCACTCCGGCTTTTTTTGCAGCGATAAAATGCCCGAATTCATGTGACAGAACAAGAAGCGCCAGAATTATAATAAATGTTACAATGGTCAATATCATCTAATTAGATCTTCATTACTTCAGATTCTTTTTCAGTGATCATTAAATCAACTTCTTTATTTTTCCGCTCTATTAGCTCATTCAGATCTTTTTCTGCTTGATATTTATCATCCTCAGTCGCTTCATTATTTTTAATAAGGCCCTGAACACGCGACCAAGCATCGCCACGAATTGTGCGAAGTGACACCTTGGCTTCTTCTCCGGTTTTTTTAACCTGTTTGGAAAGTTCGATTCTGCGTTCTTCTGTAATTGGTGGCAAACTCAAGCGGACAAACGTTCCATCGTTTACTGGAGTTAGGCCAAGGTCTGCATTTCTGATTGCGGTTTCAATATCTCCAAGAGAATTTCGATCAAAGGGTTTGATTTGAATTAGGCTTGCTTCAGGAACAGAAATGCTAGCCAACTCTTTGAGCGAAGTATTCATGCCATAATACGAAACTAGAATATCTTCAACCAACGAACCTTGCGCTCGGCCCGTGCGAATTTTTGTAAGATCGGATTTCAGGTTTACGATAGATGCTGACATTTTTACATCGGCATCTTTCAAAATATCTGCAATCATCAGCCTCCTTATTAATTCAATAAAATTTTATCACTTTAGTTGCCGAGTTCATAGCGGGTAAATCGTGAGATAACTATATTTTCTCCGATTTTGGCAATCAAATCATTGAGAAGATTTCCAATTGTTTTGTCCGGATCTTTAATAAATGGCTGAGACAAAAGGCAAATCTCTTCGAAATACTTTCCCATTTTACCATCAACAATTTTGGCCGCTATTTCTTCCGGTTTACCAGAGGCTTTTACTTCTTCCATGAAAATCGCTTTTTCTCTGTCAGCTTCTTCGGCTGGGACTGCATCGGAATTTACATATTTTGGATTCATTGCCGCGATATGAAGAGCAACATCATGAACGAATGTTTTAAATTCATCGTTTCTAGCGACAAAATCAGTTTCTGTGAGAACCTCAAGGATCACCCCGATTTTTGCATCATGGCAGTAGCACTCAATAATCCCCGATTTTGTTTCGCGTTCTGCTTTTTTAGCTGCCTTTGACATTCCTTTTTTGCGCAATATCTCGATTGCCAAATCCTCATCCCCACCAGCTTCAATAAGAGCTGATTTAACTTCCATCATTGGAAGACCAGTTTTGGCTCTGAGTTCTGCAATTTCTTTAGCTGTAATATTTGCCATGTTCCTCCAAAAAATTAATTTTTATCGTTAGCCACCGCCCCTTTGTTTTCTTTGATCGTTTTTGCAAATAAATTTACAAATAGGGCAATGGATTTTGTGGCATCGTCGTTAGCTGGAATAGGATAGTCGACTAGATTCGGATCAGCATTGGTATCTACTATACCAATTGTCGTAACCCCAGATTGAGTTGCTTCTTTTATGGCATTTTTTTCATCATGAACCCCAACCAGGATGATTACGTCAGGCTGTTTGGAAAGGCCGACAAGTCCTCCGACCAATCTCTCGCCTTTTTCAATTTCTTTTGTAAGTTTTACTTTGTCGCGTTTTTTCATCTCTGCAAATTCTGGGCTCGATACGATCAATCTGGCTCTTTCCAATTTCTTGAAAGCTTTCTGAACTGTGTTGAAATTTGTTAACATTCCACCCAGCCAACGAGAAACAATGTAAGGCATACCACAATCCTGAGCGCCTTTTTTGACAATCTCTTGGGCCTGTTTTTTGGTACCAACAAATAGGACCGTTTTCCCTTCTTTGGCCGCTTCAGCTAAAAAATTCATCGCGTCGGAAAGCTGTGATTGCGTTTTTTCCAGATCAATAACATGGACACCAGATTTGGCGCCAAAAATAAATTTGTCCATTTTGGGGTGCCAACGACTGGTTTTGTGCCCAAAATGAACGCCTGCTTCGAGCATCTCTCGAAGTGTTGGTGTGGTAACCATAAACGATTCTCCTTTTTAACCTCCGCCTTACGATTTACCTCGGCCCGAAGATTTCGGGACGGGCAAAGGATTTTTTAATCTCGGCTCGCCCAAAGGACGAGACGGATGAGAAAGGCGTGTGAATTTATTAACAATTAATTACTTTTAAGACATTATCATATTTTTTGGATAATTTCAATATTTAACCCGAACAATCCCTTGACATAATTTAAAAATATTGTTAAAGTCGTTTTTGTCGGTTTCGCGGGAGATCGAAACCTGACGGGGCGAGGGTTCAAGGAGTCCGCTCCAGTCTCCCGCCTAATGGTGGCGAAGCGAAAGCTTATTGCCGAGAGGCAATCGCAAGTAACCAATCTTGCCGCCATCCCAAACATTAAACCGCCCATGGGCGGTTAAGCTTGCCTCTTTGGAGGCAGGGTACGTAGCTCAGTTGGATAGAGCGTCTCCCTGATAAGGAGAAGGCCGGGGGTTCAATCCCCTCCGTACCCACCACCCTTCCCTCTCTGCGCCTCGCGCAGAGAGGGTTTCCCGTTTTTAGGCTTGATTTTAAGTCAATATTCTGTTAATATAATTTCGTTATGAAAAAAGTCATTCATCCAACTTATTATCCTGAGGCTAAGGTCACATGTGCATGTGGTGCAACTTTTACTATGGGATCAACCGAAAAAGAGATTCATGTAGAAATCTGCTCCGCCTGTCACCCATACTTTACCGGCAAAGAAAAACTGGTTGATACCGCTGGCCGCGTCGATAAATTTAAAGAGCGAATGGAAGCAGCCAAGAAGTTCAAAGAAACTAAAGAACTGAAGAACAAAAGAACCGAAGAACCAAAAGAGAATACTTCCAAAAACGAAAAATCTGAAGATAAATAGCTCAATTTGAGATACAATGAAACCAGCGAGAATTTTCAAGCTGGTTTTTCATTATCTAACATAAGCCCAATAAGTCTTATTAGAATTTTTATGAACGATAAACTACAAAAAATTTTAGATCGTTATTACAAACTCGATAATAAACTCAAGGATCCGGCGTTATCGTCAAATCCCGAGGAATTGGCTCACGTCGCTAAAGAAAAAGCTGAGATCGAAGATGATGCCAAAAAAATCGAGCGTTATTTTCAAATTGAAAAAAATATTGAAGAAAATAAAGAAATAATTCGCGATAATGATCCCGAACTTTCTGAAATCGCAGAGTCCGAGCTCGATGATTTAACAGCGGAAAAATCTAATCTGGAACAAGATTTGAAGCGTCTCCTCGTTCCGGAAGATCCAATGGACAAAAAAAACGTCATCATCGAAATTCGCCCGGCAGCCGGTGGTGATGAGTCAGAGCTTTTCGCTGCTAAGATTTTTCGGATGTACTCTCGCTACGCTGAGCGCCAGGGTTGGAAAATGGAAATTTTAAATTCATCAATGAGTGGGATTGGGGGCATTAAGGACCTTTCATTTGAAATTAAAGGCGACAAGGTCTATTCGAAAATGAAATACGAATCAGGTGTTCATCGAGTCCAGAGAGTACCAGAAACTGAAAAAGCCGGCAGAATTCATACCTCAACAGTTACCGTGGCGGTACTTCCGGAAGCTGAGGAAGCTGATATTGAAATAAAACCCGAGGACCTTCGAATCGATGTTTTTCGATCCTCCGGCCCTGGCGGCCAATCGGTAAATACAACTGATTCCGCCGTTCGAATCACGCATACACCAACCGGGCTTGTGGTTACCTGCCAAGATGAAAAATCGCAATTGAAAAATAAGGCAAAAGCCCTGAACATCTTACGCTCTCGGCTTCTTTCGGCTGAAGAAGAAAGGTTATCCAAAGAAAGGGGAGATGCTCGCCGTTCGCAGATCGGCACCGGAGATAGATCGGAAAAAATCCGCACTTATAACTTCCCCCAAGATCGCATTACCGATCACCGGATCAATATGTCCTGGCATTCATTGCCAAAAATTATGGATGGTGATATTGAGCCGATAATTACTGCCCTCATTGCGGAAGACCAAGCACGAAAATTACAATCTGAATCTAATGAATCTTAAAACCGCTTTTTTGCGCGCCAAAAATGAACTCAATGCAATAGGCATTAAAACAGCCGAACTCGATGCCAAAGTTTTGCTTTTGCAGGTTATCGAAGAAAATGATGTTTATCTTTTGAAAAATCCCCTTTTCCCTTTAACCAACTCGCAATATTCAAAATTCCGCCGATGTATTCGCCGGCGAAAGTCTGGCGAACCGGTCGCCTATATTCTCGGCCATAAAGAATTTTTTGGTTTTGATTTTAAGGTAAACAAAAATGTCCTCATTCCACGACCGGAAACCGAACTCATCGTCGAGCAAGCAATCGAGTTTATAAAGCATAAAGTCCAAAAATTCGAAGGCAAATTAAACATCATCGATATTGGCACCGGTTCCGGCTGCATTATAATTTCAATCGCAAATTCTCTACGGACTATGGGCTATGGACTACGTGCTAAATTGTATGCAAGTGATATTTCTGATAAAGCACTGCGAGTCGCCAGACTGAATGCCAAGAAGAATGGGGTTAATAAACAAATTAAATTTTTCCGTTCGGACCTATTTTCGAATGGAAAATTGCCAAAAAAATTCGATTTAATTTTAGCAAATCTGCCTTACCTAAAATCGAATTATAAAAATCTGGATTCCGAACCAAAAATCGCACTCGACGGAGGAAGGAATGGATTGAAAATTGTCAGCTCATTAATTGAGCTTTTGCCGGAAAAATTAAACCGCAGCGGCATTGCCCTCCTAGAGATTGACAACGATCAACCAGAAAAAATTAAAAAAAACGTTGGTAATATTCCAAATTTAAAATTTGAAGAAGTAAAATCCATTCCTCATTGGCACGGCACGATAAAAATTTCAAGAAATTGAAAAATCCGCCATCGGGCGGATTTTTCATATACTTGTGATAATTTGCGTAAAGGATTATGCACGCTACTCTGATTATCTTATTGTGATTGCTGAAGTACTACCTTCACATCTTTTTCATCACCCTTAGAGAGAATACGAAGTGTAATCGTGTCTCCGATTTTGTATTGCTGGATAAGGTTTACAAGGCTATGATCAACATCAACTTTTTCTCCGTTTATCTCTAGAATAATATCGTTTTCAACAATTCCTGCTTTATCTGCCGGCGATCCTGGCACAACAGCAACTTGTCCAAGGCCATTACCCCGAATTACGAGTGCCCCATAATCAACGGACAAATTATTCTGTTGTGCAATATCTTTGGTAATTTGAATATATCTTACTCCAAGATACGGACGAACAATTTTTCCGGTAGCCTTGATGCTGTCGATAGCCGTTTTTGCTACATTGATCGGAATAGCAAAACCGATTCCTTGTGCATTTGATGCTACCGCCGTATTTATTCCGATAACCTGGCCAGCCAAATTGACTAACGGCCCACCAGAATTTCCGGGGTTAATCGCGGCATCGGTTTGTAAAAGCCCGGTTAAATCTTCAGATGTCGTTCCCGTGGAATCTGATGCCTGAACTGATCGATTTACTCCCGAAATTACCCCTTGGGTAACAGTATTCTGATATTGCCCCAGAGCATTTCCTACCGCTACAACCCATTGCCCAACAACCAATTGGTCCGAGTCGCCAAGTTCCACTACCGGCAAATTATTAGCGTCGATTTTGACTACAGCCAAATCCTGCGTAGGATCGAGTGATTGAACTGTTGCGTCAAATGATCTACCATCGGCCAGAACAACGGTGTATTGGGTATTGGTATCAGAAACGACATGCTTATTAGTGAGAATCAATCCGTCATTCGTGATGATGAAGCCCGTTCCGGCGCCCTGTGATTGAACAGTTTGGCCAAATAAATTCTGATAAGTTGATTTAGATACGATTGAAACCACCGAAGGAGAGACCTTTTTGCTCGCATCGATCACCGCATTGGATTCCTGTAGTACTAATTTCTGGGTGGTGGTTGTTCCAATTGATAGATTGCCAACATTTTTTACCCCAAGCTTGTTGGCGATTGCGCCATTGTTTGTAAATAATACAACGATTGCAAACATGCCTCCTATTATTCCCAAAACAAACGCTGTGATTACAACAAATACTGATAAAACAAGGGCCTTGCTTTTTCTTTTGGGTGTAACACTTGGCATTTCCGGGCTACCAAAATTGCTATCTTCTATTTTTATTTCTTGAGGAGACATCAATCCTCCATACTTAATTCTATATACAAACTAAAATTATACTTTAGATATTCAGTAAGTTCAATGTACGATTAAATTCTACCCCTAATATACTGAGAATTCCCTTAAAAAATTAAGAGCTTTTGCGAATAAAATTTTTAAGCTTTAACTCATCATCTTTAAGCTCACGCTCTAGTACCACCCAGCCATTTTTATCCAGATTCACATTTGGCACGATATGCAACTTTCCGTCATCTGCAACAATCCGGACCTTTCTTATGTCAACTTTTTGAATCACGCCTTCGACATCACCGGTCTTAACCCTGAATCCAACCTCAAAATCTTCATCTTTAGCTAAAAAGACGCCGGAAATAATATCCGAAGTCAAGGTTGTGGCACCATTCGCCAAAGCTAAACCAAGAACTAGAAGCGATCCTGAGATGGTGATTGCGATTGAAGTAAAACCAAGCGCTCTTGCCATTTCTCCAAATAATAATACCCAGAATATAATTGTTAGCATCGAAATAATTATTCCGGATAATGCTTTTGGCACCTTAGTATATTTCAAAGTGTTTTTTAAAACCGAAAGCACAATGCGTATAATTATGTAACCTATTACCAAGCCAAGCACTACAAAAGGAAGCTTGGGCAGATAATTCAAGATGGGATCCCAAAATCTCGTAACGATATAATTCATTTGCTCTCCAATCTCTCAGTAATTAATTTATTTATGATCTGCGGATTGGCTTTTCCACCCATTTCGCGCATAACAAGACCAACAAAAAAACCTAAAAGTTTTTTCTCACCAGTTCGATATCGCTCAGCCTCGGCCGGATTCTCTGAAATTATCTTGTCAACAATTTTTCCAACTGAGTCTTCGTCGGAAACTTGTTCGAGGCCTTCGGCCTTAATAATTTCAGCTGCAGTTGTACCGCTTTCAACCATTTTAGAGAAAATGTTCTTTGCAGTGTTGTACGAAATTTTTCCTGATTTTATAAAAGAAAGAAGGTCACCAAGATGTGTTATTGGAACCCGTTTTTTGTACTCTTCATATGTGAGCTTTTTGTTGGCAATTTCCCGGCTGACTTCTTCGGTCACCCAGAGAGCCAATGCTTTTTCTAATTTTTCCGCATCCTTAAGATAAGTCGCATGATCAATATTTGAGACAATTTTATCAGCAATGTTTTCTGGAATTTCAGATTCATTAAGATGTGCTTTGAGTGTTGCGGGTGTATGCCCAATAGATTTTTTAATTGTTTCAACCGCATCGTTCGGGGTTTTGACCGGTGGTAAATCAGGTTCTGGAAAATATCGATAGTCGGCAGCTTCCTCTTTGCGGCGTTGTTCGAAAGTAATATCTTTTTTGCTGTCATAACCTCGAGTGATCTTCGATTTTTTTTCCGGCCAATTTTGGTAATCGTCTTCCAATCTTTTTGCTTCGATCAGAAGCGCCCTTTCAATAAATTTGAACGAATTAATATTCTTGAGTTCAACTATTGGCGACATCTTTCCATTTTCATCCTTCACATCAATATTGGCATCGCAGCGCAAATGTCCCTTTTCCATCGATGCCTCGGAAACTCCGAGATATTTTACGAGAAGAACAAGTTCCTGCAAAAATTTTTTTGCTTCCGCCGGCGAGGTAATGTCCGGCTCGGTCACTATTTCCATAAGGGGTGTGCCGGCGCGGTTAAGGTCAACATAACTTGCACCATTTTTATGTATTAATTTGCCGGCATCTTCCTCGAGATGAATGCGGTTTAATCTAATTTTGTGCCCGTCAATTTCAAGATGTCCCCCAATGCAAAAAGGTTGATCGTACTGGCTAACCTGAAAACCTTTTGGCAAATCCGGGTAGAAATAGTGTTTTCGGTCAAATTTTGAAAGGGGATTGATTTTGCAATTCATAGCCAGGCCAGTCTTGATAGTCCACTCTATTGCTTGCTTATTCGCAACAGGCAACGCGCCTGGCATGCCAAGGCAGACTGGACAAACATTGGAGTTTGGCTCGGCAGATTCCGAATTATTGTCACATTCACAGAACATTTTGCTTTTCGTCGCAAGCTGTACATGAATTTCTAATCCGATTGTAGTTTTAAACTTAGGCATTATCTTCCTTCGGAATCGTTAACATTATCTTCTTTGTATCGTGTCGCTTGTTCAGAACTGGTTCTCCAATCACCCTGTCCTGTGGTCACGGTCTTTGGTGTATCATGTTCACCAGCCAAATATCCGGGCAATGCATCTTCAACATGATCCCTTAAATAAGTGGCATTTCTCATATCTCTCCATGAATGGTAGTATTTTGGAATGATCCCTTGATTTATCACGGATGAGGCATAATTCAAATATTGATCACTGGGCTTTAACTCAAGACTGGAAGCAAGATAGTCTTTCACCTGTTCGATGGAATTTGGGTCATAAGGGTCTAGTGAAGAAATACCAAGAATATTTGAAATGATAATCAATCGGACCAATGGACTTGATTGCTCTAAACCGGCAATAATATCATCGATCGTTTTTTCTTCGTTTCTATGTAAATGTTCACGTATAATTTGCGGAAACTGATCTGAAAAAAGTGAGACCTTTTCAACAGCGTTTTCTGTTTCACCTGGAGGGATAGCTCCAATTCCTTCAGATTTCATTATGTAAACCTCATTAAATTATATTTCCTGAATATAAGCTAAAAATTTTTGGGTGGCAGACACTAACGTTTGTCGCCCGATTTCTCCGTTGTCATGGGCAATCTGATTTCTTATTTTATGCGCGTACCATACTGATTCATATGTATTCCTATCCATAAATTTTTCCGCCGCGCGCAATCTGTCAGCAAACGTTTCCCCTTCACAACCTTTCAATTTCAAAATGAAATCCACCAACTTGTCTGCTTCCAAAACCGCATGTTTTAGCTCAATTTTATTGTCCGAATTAGCAAGATCTAAAATTTCATTTCTTTTTGTGCGGATATAATTTTTCTCCTCGTTTGAAATTCCCCGCTTGACTTTGCCTTTCTTTCGAAATGGCAAAGTAACAAGCCACCATAACCCACGGAACAATCCTAAAACTATTACTTCCGGAACCGTTTGCTGATTTTTTTTATAATTTGCCATTATTTGATCTCTATCGAATTAATATAAACCGGACTCACGGGTTTATCATTCGAATCAGTAGCTACTTCGGAAATGCTTTTTACCACATCCATCCCGGATAATACTTCGCCGAAAACCGTATATTTTCCATCGAGCTGAGGCTGTGGTTGGTCAGAGACAATGAAAAACTGGCTTCCGTTCGTATTCGGGCCAGAGTTTGCCATCGCAAGCGTGCCGGCGACAATCTTGTGGTCATTAATTTCATCATTAAATTCATATCCCGGCCCACCAGTTCCATCACCCTTTGGATCACCGCTTTGGATCATGAAGCTTTTAATCACTCGGTGAAACGTAAGACCATCATAAAATTTTTGATCCGCCAATTTTTCGAAATTTGCGACAGTATTTGGCGCATCCTGATCATATAGTTTAAGATCAATATCACCGAGGGAAGTCGTAATGAGTGCTTCGTGTCTAGCGGGCGGATTTAAAGTTGCATTTATTTTCCCGCCAACAAAAGGAAATACAATGATAAGCGCAACCGCAACCACATACACCCAAAAATCAATTCTGTGCCAAGGCTCAGACCATGGGTTACTTAAAAATCTCTTCTTTTTTACAAGTTCCTTCTTGTCTATTATCTCTTCAATTTTTTTCTCTTTTCTTATGCGAGCTTTTTTACCCATCGGTTCCTTCAAAACAAATACTAATTTCTTAACTCTGGAAAAATGATCAGGATTATTTTTGTAGCTTTTTACGCCTTGCTTTGATCTTCCCCATCTTCTTTTTAACTGATTCAAAAGCATCGATATCAATATTCTCGGCAATAAGTAAAGCAGTAATTATCACGTCGGCAATTTCACTGGAAATGTTATCTTTTTTATAATCAGACATTTTTTCACTGCGCTGCATATTCATTGACGACATAATTTCGTTGGATAATTCACCAACCTCTTCCATCAATTTCACGGTTCGATTGAGTGTTCTGCGATCTTGGTCATAAATTGCGCCAATCTCACTAAGTGTTTTTTCATGCTCTTCCCTGATCAATTTTTGAATTTCTTCCGTATTCATAGTTTTGGCTTTTTAACATGATGATCTGTTGAATTTTCAAATGCACTGGCGACTTTAAAGATTTTACCTTCTCCATGCATTGGGCCGATTAGCTGCATACCGACCGGAAGGCCAGACTTGGTAAACCCGGCAGGTACGCTCATTGCCGGCACACCGGCAGGATTTATCGGCACGGTATTGGCATCGGCCAAATACATCGAGAGCGGATCATCCATCTTCTCCCCGATTTTGAAAGCCGGGAAAGGGGAGACCGGCGTTAAAAGAACATCATATTTTTGTAATACTTCCTCGTACTCTTTCTTGATTTTCGTTCGGACTTTAGCCGCCTTAAGATAATATGCATCGTAATAGCCAGAGGAGAGTGTATATGTACCCATCATAATCGAACGCTTTGCTTCATCCCCAAATCCGGCTGTTCTGGAATTGAAATAGATTTCTTCCAAAGTTTTTAGTTTTTCGTTTTTAGTTTTTAGTTCGCTATAGCCATAACGAATTCCATCATATCTGGAAAGATTTGATGATGCTTCAGATTTTGCGATTATATAGTATGTCGCAATCGCGTATTTAGTTGATGGCAATGATGTTTCCTCAACAATCGCACCCAATTTTTCTAGCTGGTGTTTCGCGTTTTCCAAAATTTCTGCTACCTCAGGATTTAATCCCTCACCATAAAACTCTTTTGGCACGCCGATTTTTACCCCTTTCAAATTTTTAGCAAGATACGAGGTATAGTCGGGTAATGCTTCCTGTATCGTGGTTGAATCCTTCGGATCATTGCCGGCGATATGATTTAAGATAATTGCCGCATCTTCGACGGTTTTGGCAATTGGTCCGATAGTATCAAAACTTGAAGCATAGCTTACCACTCCGTTTCTAGAGACTAGCCCATAGGTTACCTTAAGTCCGACTGTTGAGCAAAAGCTGGATGGCTGGCGTATTGAGCCTCCGGTATCGGTTCCTAGTGAAAAAACGCACTCGTCAGCAGCAACGGCAGCTGCCGATCCTCCCGACGAACCACCGGGAACTCGGTCCAAATCCCAGGGATTATGCGTCGGTCCAAAATACGAGGTTTCTGTCGATGAGCCCATCGTAAATTCATCTGTATTCACTTTCCCGAGAAGTATACAACCGGCATCCTTAAGTTTTTTAACAACCGTTGCGTCGTGAGGAGGAATAAAATCTTCGAGTATTTTTGAGGCTGCAGTTGTCTTTATTCCCTTCGTTAAAAACACATCCTTGAGCGCTATCGGAATCCCGTCGAGTTCACTTAAAATTTTGCCAGCAGCTCTGCGCTTGTCAGACTCCTTCGCCTCATTGAGAGCGGATTCTTTTGTAATCGTAATATATGATTTTACTTTCGGTTCCACGCTTTCAATCCGTTCGAAAATTGCTTCTGTTAATCTGGCTGAGGTGATTTCTCCGCTTGAAAGCTTGTCTATTGCCTGTTTTAGAGTTAAAGAATGCATTTAGATTTCCTCATCACCATTAGCAAAAACGCCTGGAACTTTGAAAGATTTGGACTCAAATTCCGGTGCATTTAGCTCTATTTCGGCATATCCTATTTCCGATCTTTCAACTATGTCTTCGCGAGAAATATTGGTTAGTCCGGTAACCTGAGCAGTCGGTTCGACATTTTCCGTATTTACTTCGGACAGCTGGTCAACATATTCTAAAACGCTAGAGAGCTGTCGAGCAAACTTGTCTTTTTCCGGTTCGGAAAGATTCAGCCGTGCCAATTTGGCAATATATTCAACATCGGTTTTGGATAATTTCGCCATAAACAAAAAAATATTAGCTCTTAGAAACCTAAACCGATCTTAGCACTATTCGTTTCTAGGTTCAAGCAACCAATTGCTATTTTTAAATCCTCTGGCAATCAAAAACAACAGGATATTTATTATCAAAACAAGCTGAACAAAATCCTGTATTACCAGAAGCTCGATGTAGCCCATCTAGGCTCAAATAATGCACTCCCTCTACTCCGAGGTATTTTTCCAGTGCCGGCAAATCAAGTTTGGAGGCAATTAATTCCTCTTCTTTTGCCATATCAATGCCATAGTAACACGGGTGTTTTACTGGTGGGCTCGCTACAATTATTCGGATTTCCTTTGCACCGGCTTCGCGTACCATTTTTACGATTTCCTTAGATGTCGAGCCACGAACAATAGAATCATCAACCAGGCCAACTCGCTTGCCATTGATTAATTTTTTTAACACATTTAATTTCAAACGTACTCCCGAGATCCTGACTGAACTTGAAGGATCAATAAAAAGACGTTTTGCTTGGGGTGTTTTAATGATTCCCCTGCCATATGAGACACCCGAGGCGCTGTGAAATCCAATTGCCGATGCGATTCCTGAGTCTGGAATTGGAACAATAATATCTAGCTTCTTTTTTAATATCTGATTTTCTTCAAATAAAATTTTCCCTAATTTATGGCGAAACATTTCATTCGGAGTACCGTTCAAAATACTATCCGGCCTTGATAAATATATTTTCTCAAAAACACAAAAACTAACCTTACTTCCTCCATGCAAATATTTACTGGATATTATCTTTCCACTGGAGAAAACTAGCATAGTGCCCGCCCCAACCTCCTTTATATTTTTTGCACCCATTTGATCCAGAGCACAAGTTTCAGAAGCAAGCATAAAAATAGTTTCTTCGTTAGTTTTTGCCCTCCCATAAAAAAGAGGCCTGATTCCTTTCGGATCACGTACAGCGATTAATTTTTTAGCGGTTAAAACAAGAAGAGAAAAGGATCCACAAATTCGATTACAAGTTTCAGCGACTGCTTGTTCAATAGTTTTTTCATTTGAATGCGCAATCAACGATGCAATTAATTCTGTGTCGCTATCTCCTGATAACTTAATTCGGCGGCTTATCATTTCTTGGCGTAATTTAGAACTATCAATATTGCCGTTATGAACAACTGAAACATGATATTTTCCTCTTTTTTCAACTGGCTGGGCATTTTCTATAACTGATCCTCCGGTTGTCGAATAACGATTTTGCCCGACTGCAATATTGCCGGTAAGCGGAGTAATAGTTTCTTGGCGAAAAATTTCGCTTACCAGTCCTTGTTTTTTGTATGTCTTGATTCTTTTGCCGTTTGATACCGAAATTCCAGCAGATTCTTGTCCCCGGCCCTGAATACTCTGAAGACCAATAACAAGAAGGCTTGCCAACATGAATGAATCCTTATTTTTTTCGGATATCGCTCCAACTATTCCACACATGGTAATCCTTTTGTAATTAAAACTAAATCATCCCAATTTCATCTTATATCTTTTACCCTGAAATACAAAAAATGCATTAAAATTTTGTGCACATTTTTTGTTCTCCTAGATGATTTGATATTTAAATCGGGAAAATTTGATTAAGGGAAGATATATATCCTAACCAAAATAAATCAGAGCGATTGACAAAACTACCCTTATGTTATAATATTCCAAGTTGGACTCATACACCGACATACAGGCTACAGGAGGAGATGTTCGTGATCGACAAAGTTAGAGAGTTCAAACCATGGGAGAAGCCGAGGGCTGACGGGAAGCACAGCATCAGCTTCTTGATCGGGTTTCGTGCCGTACTTGCGATCCCGATCCAGCACTATGACGCCGTTCTCGGCGGTCTCTACTGCGTCGCCGTCCTCCTGCTTAGAGAGGATGGGGACCATGAGATCAGAGACCGGTCGAGCGGGCTCTTGGAAATCTTGGCAGGCCGAGAACAGGATAACCTGCCACTTTCCGATCCGGCCAAGCTCGAGATGTTGGTCGGGGTCCTGTCTTCGATCTCATCCAACTCGACCGCCTACCGGCTGTACAGGAACACGGCAACCCGCAGGGTCGTGATCGTCCGCGAGGAAGGCGAAATCGGCGAAGGGGCTACAGAGAAACCTGAGAAAAGACCAGCAGGCATCGCTGCCTGGTCCGTCGAAAGGTTCAATGAATGTCTCGCTCGTGGCCACCACCGGTTCGAGGGACGCATTCTGGTGAACAACCGAGGGGGCCAGCCTTACGAGCTGATGGTGTGCACTGACTGCAGAGTCACGATCGCAGCGATGCAAGTGATCCCGGGCAAATAGCCCAAGAAGGAGGATAGAGCCGAGCGGCCCCGATTCAATTCGGGGTCGTTCTGCGTTTTATCCACAGCAATATTTTTGACAGCGGTATATATCAAGTGGTAAGTCTAAAATAGATCGTATTACTTCCGCATCGGGGTGATTTTGATGGGAAGTTCGTCAGGTCGGCGTCGACGCCCGTCTTCGGTATGGAAGCAAGCATACCGCGCGAATGGTAAAGCTCACAAGCTCACCAAGTCGGGCGAAGACGAGAAGGCTGCCGAGGCGTTTTACCAGAAGGTAGGCTGTGTCTGCGAGACATCGCTTACCCCAGGCTTTACGCAATGGCAATGGGATCCTGTCGTAGAAGCCGTCTCGGTATCTCTAGCACACCCGCCGAAGAAAGAACGGCACAAGCGACTCCATGTTCCTCCAGACGTACTGGAGGAATACATCAGAGGGAACGGCTTTTCAAGCCGCGAAAGGAACTTCCTTCTGAAGCGCCTTCGGCAAGTACTTCGGTACCGAGAGAAAGGCGCTCCCCAACCTTACGTTCGGTAGGCAACCCTACTCTATCAACCCCGCAGTAACCTCGCGCGGGCCATCCGTGGCTCGCGCGTTCCCCGTTTTTTAGTACAAAATTTCATTTAAGTATTTCTAAAAAATCTTTTTCAGAAATAACCTTGATCCCCAATCTTCTGGCCTTATCCAACTTTGAGCCCGGATCTTCTCCCGCTACTAAAAAATCGGTTTTAGAAGTTACGGACGAAGAAACTTTGCCGCCAAATTGGACAATTTTTTTGTGGGCATCATCGCGGGTCATTGTTTCCAGGGTGCCTGTAACTACGAATGATTTTCCATCCAGTTTTTTTGAGCGGACAGGGGAGTGATATGGTGCGATTTCCACGCCAAGTTTTGTAAGTTTTTTAATCAAATTAATATTTCGCTCATCTTGAAAATATTTATAAATCGAATCAGCAACCTTCTCTCCCACCCCGTACATTGAATCAAACTTCTCTTTCGGCGCCGACATGATCGCATCGAGTGTTCCAAACTGGCTGGCGACATCAACTGCTGTTTCGCTCCCAATATGGCGAATGCCAAGAGCATATAAAAATCGTTCCAATGATATTTTTTTACTCTTCTCTATCGCTTCGACAAGGTTGCCGGCTGATTTTTCGGCAAATCTCTCAAGCGGTTTCAAATCCCCTTCCGAAAGTTCAAACAGATCTGCAGGATCCTTTATTAAGCCCTCACTTATTAACTGCTCGATAATTTTCGGCCCTAGTCCATCGATGTCGAGGGCATTTTTTGAAACAAAAAATTCAAGTTGCCGTCTTTCTCTCACCACGCAATTTTTGTCTGCGCAGTAATAGTCAACTTCGCCCTGTCGCCTCTCAACCTTACCGCCGCATACCGGGCATTCCTTGGGCATGTGAAAAGTTTTTTCTTTGCCCGTACGCATATTTTTGATTGGTGCAACAACTTCCGGGATTACATCCCCTGCTTTGTGAATAATTACGGTATCTCCAATGCGAATATCCTTACGCCGGATTTCATCTTCGTTGTGCAATGTTGCGCGGGAAACAGTTGATCCAGCAACCAGTGTCGGATTCATCACTGCAACTGGCGTCAATTTTCCAGTCCTGCCAACATTGACAATAATATCCTTGATTACGCTGGTTGCTTCTTCTGCTGCGAATTTGTAAGCTACCATTGCCCGTGGTGCTTTGCCGACCACGCCAAGCCGCTCAAATTCCTTCTTGTCATCGAGGACCACAACCACGCCATCGGTTTGATATGGCAGATTTTCTCGATCTTTGTCCCACTTTTCGAGAAATTCTTCAACTTCTTTAATGTCCTTACAATGTTTATTGTTTTTATTGACCTTAAATCCGAAACAGCCGGCAAGCTCGTGCTCTTCGTGGTGATATTGTAAACCCAATTTTGTTGGAACGGCATAAACCAAGAAATCCAAATCGCGAGCTGCTGTCACTTTTGGATCAAGCTGACGCACGGAACCGGCCGCAATATTTCGTGGATTGGCATATGGCGCCAAACCATCCTGAATTCTATCCTCATTTAGTTTTTCAAAATCAGCTTTAGAGAGAAATACTTCTCCGCGAACTTCAAATTTTCTATGAGTTGACGCGTCCTCTCCCCGCTTGCAAAGATAGTCACTCGGCTTCCCGTATTCCGATAATTTTAGTGGAATACTATCGACGGTCCTTAGGTTCTGCGTTACATCTTCGCCGACAGTGCCATCTCCACGGGTTGCGCCACGAGTCAAAATTCCATTCTCGTAAATCAAAGATACTGCCAGCCCATCCATCTTAAGCTCGACAAAATATCCGCCGGATTCTATTGCTTTTCGCGCTCCCTGTTTGACCAAACGTTCTTCCCATTTACGAAGTTCGGCAAAATCAAAGACATCATTTATAGATAGCATTCTCGTTTCATGGCGTACTTTTTCAAATTTTTTTGCAGGCTCCGCTCCCACTCTCTGCGTCGGCGAATCGGGAGTGATTAAATCAGGATATTCTTCTTCGTTTTTTTCAAGCTCACGAAAAAGAGAGTCATAAACTGCATCCGATACGCTTGGCGCATCGAGAACATAATATTTATATCGATGGAGATCGAGCTCTTTTTTGAGTGTCTCTATTCGCTTTTTTGCTTCATCTTCTTTCATAACTCAAAAGTTTGACCCCAAGCCAATGTTATAACCTCTATTCCTGAATTTTCCATAGCTATTTGAAAATCTTTAACTTTAACAGGAAAAACCGAGTTGTCATAATGAATAGGTATTACATTTTTTGGCATTAATTTTTTCAACTCTGATTTAGCTTGAGAGATGTCCATAACGACTTTGCCACAGATTGGAGCAGCAATGATTTCCGCTTTGGCAGTCGGGTCTAGTACAACTGTGTCGCCCGGATCATAAAAAGTTTTTTTGGTATCGTTTTCCACAATCAAAAATCCACTAACAACCGGCGGCCTGTTACCATTCGGCAATGGCCCATGCTTTGAGATGCTTCCTCGAATTTTGAAGCCATCAAATTCCCAATCGATACCATCACCTATTACTTTAGCATTAACGTCTGGATAATCGTTAGCAATAATCCCTACTACACTACTTGTAGATAATATTTTAAGGCCACTATTATTTTGAATAATTTCTTTGATATTTTCGTAATCAAAGTGATCTGGGTGTTCATGAGTAACTACTAATAAATCGATTTCGTCGAAGCTATTGGGAGACAGCTTTTCATCTTCAAATACAAACTTTCCCGGATCAACAAGGATTCGGCTATGTGAAGTTTCTATTAATAAGCAAGATTGGGCATGTTTTGTTATCTTCATAGCCGTATTATACGCTCATCTTGTTAAGCGCAGCAATTCTTTCTGAAATCGGCGGATGGGTGGAAAATATTTTTTGAAAATACGATTCTTTCTTTCCAAACGGATCAGAAATATAAAGATGAGCGGTGGCACCGGAAACTTTTCGCATTGGGCGTGAATATCCGCCAATCTTTTTTAATGCTCCCGCCAAACCTTCGGGATAACGGGTCAGAAGTGCTCCGGATGAGTCGGCCAAGAATTCCCGTTTTCTCGAAATTGCCAGCTGAATTAACGTTGCCGCAATCGGAGCCAAGATTGCTGCCACAAGAGCCACTATTAAGAGAATCGCCTGAAGCTGTCCATCACCCCCCGAATCACGATTTCTCCCCCCAAAACCAAACCATCGCGAACGCAGAAACAAGTCTGATAATAAGGTAATGACACCAACCAAAACGACGACAATCATCATAAGGCGTGTGTCATAATTGCCAACATGCGATAATTCGTGCGCAATCACACCTTCCAATTCGTTTTTATCAAGGATATCCAAAAGTCCTGTAGTTACTGCCAAAGACGCATGTTTAGGATCCCGACCAGTGGCAAAAGCATTCGGTGCATCGTCGGAAATGATATAAATCTCCGGCATCGGAAGGCCCGCTGTAATGGTAAGATTTTCAACAATGCGAAATAATGGCTCATTGCTTTTGCGATTAAGCTTTTGCGCCCCAGATATTGATAATGCAATTTTGTCACCAGAAAAATAACTCAAAAGCCCTTGAATTAAGGCTATCACAATCGCGAAGTACAGAATAACCGGCGAGTTGAAAGCATAAGAAAAAACAAAACCAAGAGCAATGACAATAACAACGAAGAATAACAAAAGTATTCCCGACCTCCATTTATTGGTATCGATGTTTTGATAGATTGTCATTACGACCTAAAAAATTATGTGTTCAATTTTTTTGCCAACAACAGGAAGAGGTTTGATTTGGCCTTTTAGGGCTGCAATTATTCCAAGAATCATAACTACAAGGTTGAAAAGTGCCAAAATCGGGCCGAGAACCCAACCTATCAGCGGGATAGCCAGCACAAAAGGAACCGCTGCCCACAAAAGAAGCAGGACCGTCCCTTGCTTTGCGTGATAAAAGACATAATCGTCATCACGATAAAATAAGAGTGGAATTACAACTAAAATTAGCAGATAACAAAGAACAGCAGCCATAATGCTAGTCTTTCTCAAGGTAGCCTCCCGCTAAATTACAAAAAATTATTTAATCAAGCGAATTGCAAATGGATATTTGTAATCTTCACCTTTGGATACGGCAACAGCAGCCATGATGCAGAAGATCAAGTTGACGATCGCGACCGCTGAAACGATCAAAGTTCCGATCAAGATTATTGTCAAAATCCATCCAATGATATAGCCGATAAGCACCGTAATTTGGAAATTCAAAGCTTCCTTGGCTTGGTTTTTGACATAACCCTCTTCCGGTTTTGTAAGATAAATTACAAGCGGACCAATAAACCCGATTACAATACCTAAAACATGTGCCAAAATTGCAAGAGTATTATCTTCGCTCTTGCTTGGCGCTGGTTTTTCTTCTGGCATACAAACTCCCTTAAATTATTTAATATTTAGCTAAAATTAACCTTAGCTGGCTGTTTCTCCGCTTCATTCTCAACTTCAAATAATTCCTTAGACTTAAAGCCAAACATCGAAGCAATAATGTTCGAGGGGAAACTTTGGATAGCAATGTTTAGTTCGCGAACATTGCCATTGTAAAACCTGCGGGCAGCCTGAATTTTATCTTCTGTGTCTGTAAGCTCGTCCTGCAGTTTGCCAAAGTTTTCATTGGCTTTGAGCTGTGGGTAGTTTTCAGCAATTGCGAAAATTGATTTAAGGGCTTCGGAAATTTGATTTTCCGCCTTACCCTTTTCCGTAAGATTTCCAGCTTTAAGCGCATCTGCACGTGCCTTGGTCACATTTTCAAAAACTTCTTTTTCATGTTTTTCGTAACCTTTGACTGTTTCGACTAAGTTGGGAATCAGGTCATACCTACGTTTCAACTGAACATCAATATCACTCCACGCCTCTTCGGATCGAACTTTCAAGGTAACAAGCTTGTTGTAGCCAGCAATCAAAGCAATAAGTATTATTGCTACGATTATAATTATGATCCAAACAGCTATCGACATAATATTCCTTTTTTATGAACTTCGTTCTACAGACTCATAACTCAATATGCCTTAACTCTCAATTATTATACACATAATGCAAGTATATGTCACCAGATTTTGTTATTTCTTTGTCATTTAAATTCTCGAATCGGGCTGAAAGCCGGAATGTTTTACCATCAGATACATAGCCATAAAACCAGCCCTCAGACGATTTTGGATCTGCCGGAATCACATCGATATAAGTTGGCACAATTGCCTTTTCGACTAGATTGCCAGCCGTATTTATATTAAGCAAGGCCGAAGATATCGGATATTTACCATATTTTTGCTTATAAGCTTCAAGACCGCCTTTGATTTTGGCAAGATCTGATCTGCGTAAATTGTCATTTGTTTCTGCCGTTGACGCTTGTGCGTTGCTTGAAGACCCGTAAGTGCTGCCAGGGGTAGTATCCGAGCTTGATGATGAAGAACTCGTTGCAATTTCTATTTTATCACCAAGGCTTGGTATCGTAATGGTATTTTCTACATCGTAACCGGAAAAGTCTATATTTATCTCAGCCCGTGTTACAGAAGAAGAAATAGATGGGATGATAATCAGGTCAGCTTTGTGTATGAGATGGTCTGAAATTCCAATCCAAATATTGCCATCGATTTTTTGTACCATTTCACTCTTTATCCCTAATTTATCAAATATTCCGCCGATTTCAAGTTTGTCTATCTGGTAATTGTAACATCGTACTCCTCCGATTTTCTCGTTAGCAACACGGCTACCAATGATGGAAAAACCTTGGTCTGGTTTGGCTGCATAGAATTGGGACATAGCATTTCCACTATCTGCCAGTGCCGAAAGTTTATAATCAAGCCACTTGTTCGGGTCTGCTTTTTCGTTAAATTTTATATCACTTCCCGCTTTAACATATAAATCGTTGGCTGAATTCAACAAAGAAATTTTGCTGTCTGATCCTACTAATTTTTTAACTGTGATGTCCAGAGAGAATGCATTTTTGTTGGACGAACCAGAAAACGTAAAATCCAGCTGCTTTACTGTGGTTTCTTGTGATTGGTAGCTTGGATAAGAAGACTGGTCCCCTAAATTAGTTGTGGAATTGGTGGCAGAATTATTTGCCGAATTTGAATTGTCCGTTGCGGAGTCAACAGATGGTGTAGAAGAATATGACGAACTACCATAAATATCGGATGCTGTAGAATCCGTGCTCGTCGAAGAATCACCAGAATAATAGCTTTCGTATTGGGCCAATACTCCGGAAATTGAATTGCTTATTTCGCTGTCAGATAGTGCATAAGGAAGGGCAATGGCCGACACAAGCGGCGAGGTTATGTTTGAATTTATTGTTTTATTGACGGTCAGAGACAAGGTTCCGGACATTTTAAAATTCGGATGATTTTGATTGTTGGCAACTGCTATTGCTAGAGCTTTTTCTGGATTTTTTGGCAGGCCACCCCACAAGTTCTCAAGGCCAATAGCACCATAAATATTTTCGAGCCCCAATGACATTACGCCGGCTTCGGTTAAAAACGTGACCGCCACAATCAACAGAATTGCGCACGAAGTAATTACAAAAGCCGGCCTTTTCAAAAGGGGTGGTTTACTGCTTTTGGCAAACTGGGGAGCTGCACCCACCTGCTTAGCACCCGATTGCATAGGTTTCACAGGCGCACCGGAAACAGAAGGCATTTTTGCGTATGGCGGAACAGCAGCCGTTGTATTATTCGTCTTTGCTTGGCTGGGATTTACCGGTAACGTTGGCAAAACCGGCTCACCCACGGGCTTTTCGGAAGAAGGTTTGCGTTTTTTAAAAAATCCAAATATACCGGCCTTCTTGGGCTTGTTAATAGATGGCATATCCGAAGAAACCGGCTTATTAATTTCCGGCTGCTTGATATCACTTAGAGAATTATTTGTAGTTTTTTGGGTATTGACCGGTTGTTGAGGCAGTGGCGGCATTGCCGCATCTTCCAATTGTTTTCCATCAGGCGTCGATAAATCAATAACCGGTGGCGAGGATTTTTCTTGGGGCAAATTTTCAGTAACATCGGGCTTGCTTGCATTTTCGACAATCTGATTTCCAGCAGGATCAATCTTTGGTTGTGGTTGCTCTAAAAGAGGGCCAACGGGCGTAGTTTCTGGTTTAGCCATTTCGGCTGTTTCGGTTGCCTTTTTGGAGGCTACTTCTGGTGCAGTATTTGGTTTATTTGCCGGCACAGAAGCTTGGTCATTGGCAGCAACAGACGAAGCAGGAATTTTTTTGCCAACCTGCTCGTCAATCTCCTTGGGAATGTTAAAAGGAACGGGTTTTTCCTCCGGTTCATTAGAAACATTTTCATTATCCAATGTTCCGACAATTTTGGGCTTATTTCCTTCTTCGGGAAGATCAACTGGGTCGTCCCAGGGACTGCCTCCGGTTCCCGAAGCGGTATTTGTATCGTCTAGGTCCATTACCCCTCACTGCTAATCATGCATATTATAAGATTAATCGCACCTAAGAACAAGCCTTGGCGGTTCATTTCAATTCAATTTTAACCATAAGCTCAAATTCTTTTCCTCCAATAACGATTTTTACCGAATGATCCCCTTCGTCTTTGAGCGCCCCCTTTAAGTTAACTTTTTCTGCGTGTATTTGATATTTTTCGGCAAGCTCGTCTTCTATTTTCTTGGCATTTATGCCGGTATAGGCTTTTTTACCCTTTTCCGCTTTAAGGACAAAGTTCAAATTTAAATTTTGAATTGATTCCGCCAAATCTTTCGAACGGCTTTCGTCTTCCTCTTTCTCTTTGTTTATAAGATATTCTGATTCCAATTTTTTGGCACGTGAATCAGTAGCATAAAATGCCAGCCCTTTTGGAATCAGATAATTTCGCGCAAATCCCGGCTTAACATTCCTGCGCTCTCCCAACTCCCCTATACCTTCTAATTTCTTGGTAAAAATTACTTCCATAAACCTACTTCTTTAATAAATATTGTAAAGCACCCGATAAAATATTGTCGTCTGAAGCATTTGTGTCAGCCTTAATCTCCAAATCCGGCTTAATTCCAACTTTATCAATCGTATTCCCATTCGGCGTAAGCCATTTTGCAATCGTGACCTTGATGGCTGAGCCGTCTTTTAGCTCCTCCAGTATTTGTACGCTTCCCTTGCCAAAAGTTGTTGTACCGATGATCTCACCACGCGCTCTGTCCTTAATTGCGCCAGCCAATATCTCAGCCGCTGAAGCCGATCCATCATTCACCATAACAGCCAAAGGATAATCCTTGAGTGTCGCCCGCCTTATGGTTTTATAATCCTTCTTCTTGTTGTCTTTTTCAACTTCAGAGACCACATTTCCGCCATCCAAGAAATAGCTGGCGACATCGACTGCACTATCAAGATAACCACCAGGATTGTTCCTAAGATCCAGAACAATTCCATCGGGTTTATTTTTTAAAATATCATTCGCAATGCCATCAAACAGGTTATTAGTATCATCACCAAATTGTCGGATTGTCACATATGCAAATTTCTTGCCATCCAATGTCTTATATTCCAGCGTAACCGATGGAACCGTGATTTTTTCTCTGGTAACCCTGATTGTAATATTTTGATCCTGTCCAGGCCTCGATAATACTAATGTTACATCCGTGCCGCTTGTTCCTCTGATTTTATCAATCGTGCCTTGGAAGCCGAGATCAAAAGCATTTTGCCCGTCTACTGAAATTATCACGTCTTTTGCCTTGATTCCGGCTTTCTCCGCCGGAGAGTCAGGGAGAGGGGCAACAATGGTTAAGGAGTTATTTACTTCGGTAACCTCCACGCCGATCCCTTCAAATTGTCCGGACATATCTTCTTGAAATTTTTTGTTTTCCTCTGGGGTAAAGTACACGGTATAAGGATCATTTAGCGAATTTAGCATGCCTGAAATTGCGCCATAAACAAGGTTTTGGGGATTTATTGTATCAACCGAGTCTTGATTCAATTTGTTCCAAGCATCCCAAAAAGTTGAAAAATCGACATTTGCCGGCTTACCGGTATCGGTATTTACTACACTCGCCGGAACAAAGGGAATGTTAAGATCGATGCCCTTTTTCCCGGTGGTATATCCCGATATAAAAGCGCCCGATAGTACGATTATCAGGACAAGAAAATACAACAAACATTTAGCCCAAATTTGTTTAGGCCATTTTTTCTTTATTTTCATGAGATAATTGTAACCAAATTAGTCTGATAAGTCTAATGGGCTAATTGGGAATTTTTGTTTAGTAAATGTAGCTATATCCGCCATAGCGTCCAGGATTTACGTTCTCTCGATAGCTATACTTGAATTTAGACCAGTTATACTCCGAAACGTCAATCGTCCCGTCTCCATTTATCGCTTGCACAATCGCAACGTGACCGTACGGCATAGAAGTAGATTTTTGCCAACTAATAATTGCGCCGACACGGGGGGTGGAAGAAACGCTGTATCCTTGGTCGCCAGCAAGAACAGGCCAATTTGCCGCATCTCCATTACCAGGCCGAGTATTATGCCAAGCTTTACCTTCCATTACATTAAAATACCATGATGCATATGATGTACATTCTCTCACCAAGAAACCATATCCAGGAGGATCTGGGTCTGGAGTGTCTGGTGTAAGATAACAATACGGGTATCCGCCACACCCTTGGTCTTTTACGATCTCTCCTGCTCCTAGTTTTTGGCGCAATGCATAAATAGCGTCAGAAAGATTATGGATTTCTGATTTTAATGCCTCAACCCGATCTAAATAGCTCTGCTTTTGAGCCAAGGTTCCGGTAAGTAGGGTGTTTTTATAACTCTTCTGTGCTGTTATCGAATTGAAATAACTTTCTTTCTGGTCACGCAAACTTTTCAGTTCTGCCATTTTGCTGTCCTGATCGGCTTTTTGTTTTGAAAGCTCGTCTTTCATTTCATTAATCTTCTCTGTTTCAGTCTGAATTTGTTGTTTGATAGCATCGTAATATTGCTGTTTGGTGACCGCATCAGATAACGTGCCTGAAGACAAAAGCGCATAAGTCAAGCCTGAATTATCCCCTTCCATATACCACGAAACGACAATGTTATTTAATTTAATTTTTTCTTCATCCAATTTATTTTGCTGTTCCTCAATTTGCCTCGCCAGATCATCAATCGTGGTTTGGGTTTCTGTAATCTGATTTTCGGTAGTATCGATTGCATTTTGAGTTGAGGTGATTTGACTATTTAGGTTATTTATTTGTGTGTTTATCGCGTCTGCTTGTTTCTGGGCAGTAGCTGCAGCTGCTGCAGCAGCCGCCGCCTGTTGTTGTTTGGCCGTCTGTTGCTTCTGCAAATCGGATAAAGAGGTTGCCGATGAGGACAAAGGAATCAAAAAAAGCGCAAAACCAAGTATTAGCGATGCGCCCCAAGTGATAAATTTTTGTATTTTTTCAACCCTCACTTATTCTTCTTTCCTGTACATATTATTATACTACTTATCATTTAACTGGTCAAGATATTAATATATGTTTCAAAGTTTTTTACTTTTGAATTTTGGCTTATTTAAGGTATTTCTTAACGGCAACAATCGAACATACAGCGCCAAGTATAACACCAACGGCAAATTGCAAAAATATTACCAATCCGAAACTGACCCCAAGATAGCCTTGCCCCATATCAAAACCGCCGAGATAATTTCTAGCAACAGGAATTGTGATTTGAAAAGCCAAATACAAAAGCAGAGACGCAATTATGGTGGCAGCGATACCATACGCTATACCATCAACTATAAATGGACCGCGGATATACCAATCCGTCGCCCCCACAAGCTTCATGATTTCTATTTCTTCCGATCGTGCAAATATTGTTAAGCGGATCGTATTGTAAATAACCAAAACAGAGATCAAGGCAAAAACCAAAGAAAGGCTCCAACCAGCGATATTCACAAAAGTAGTTATCCTGATAAGTTTGTCGATTAAATCTTTATTTTTGCGGTAAGATAATTCTTTGATCAACGGAGTGTATTCCTGGCTGGAAAGAAAAGAGTCAATTTTATCCAGATCCTGCGGATCTTCCGTTTTAATCTCTAAACTCCTGGGAAGCGGATTGTCGGCCTGATTGACAATATTTTTGATGTTTTCATTGTCTTTATTTCTCTCTTGCCAGATTCGCAATGCTTCTTCTTTTGAAACGTAATCTACCGATGTTACCTCCGGCCTGGCACGAATGACTTTTTGAAGCGCAGTAACCTGATCTTCAGTTGCAGAATCTTGAATATAGGCGACCATGTCGATCCTGTCTTTCAGGTTTTCCGCCATTTTATTTGTGATCACAGAAAGCGACGCAAATATCGAGATCGTGATAAGCGTAATTACCATAATCAAGGTTGAAGCAAGCGAAAGCCAGCGATTCCGCCAGAGTGAAATCAGAGATGTTTTAAATATTCGATATATTGTGAGGGTAAACATATGTTTCCTTAACCAGTTAAAAAGTTAAAAGTAAAAATTAGTTCAATGCTTAATAATTTTTTACTTGTAATTTTGAATTTTGATTTTCAAATTAAAGAACGTACTTACCATGTGCCTGGTCCGCCACGATTTTTCCGTCACGCATGGTGATAACCCTCCTCTGCAGAGCATCAACCACTTCTTTGTCGTGCGTTGCGAGAAGCACGATAGTTCCCTGTCGATTGATTTTGAACAAAAGCTCAATAATTTCCCATGTAGTTACAGGGTCCAAGTTACCAGTGGGCTCATCAGCGATTAAAAGCCTTGGCTTATGCACAAGCGCTCTTGCGATCGAAACACGCTGTTTTTCACCACCTGATAATTCTTCAGATAGAGCCTTAATTCTCGAAGTCAATCCGACAATTTCAATAATTTTTGGTACTTTGTCTTCGATTTCTGCCCTGGTCGCCCCAGCCACCTCTAGAGCAAAAGCGACATTTTCATATACGGTCTTTTTTGGAAGCAATTTGAAATCTTGAAATATCACCCCGACCTTTCTGCGATAATAAGGTAAATCCCTTTTTTTAAGCTGCAAGATGTCTCGGCCGGCAACGATAATTCGTCCCGAAGTCGGATCTTCTTCTCTCGTCAAAAGCCTGATCAGGGTCGATTTGCCAGCCCCGGATGGCCCAACCAAAGATATGAATTCACCTAAAAAAACTTTGAAGGATACATCGTCCACTGCAACAATATTGCCAGGATAAGTCTTGCACACATTGATAAATTCAATCACTGCTTCTGGTGAATTTTTTTTGGCTTTATTGCCTGGATCTGATTTTTTTTCATCAACAGAATCATTTTCTGGAACGTCTTTGGGCGGTTTAGGCATCAGATCTTGTCCTTCAGGCTTCTCTGAGGATTTATCATGAGGCGCTTTTGTTTGAGTCTCGGAATCTGCCTTTTTATCAATTTTTGGTTTCAAAATATCCTGCATATTATCCCATTAATTTTGTTAAATCAGTACCGATCATCTCCCCTGGCATTGCAATCTCCATGACAGATAAAATTGTGGAGGCAACATCGGCAAGAATCCCCGTCGGTCCTTCAGAAGAATATTTTATCAAATCTTCATGCTTGAATAAAATATCGTTACTAAATAAAAGTGGCTTTTTCAAAAAATCCATTGAAACAAAGGGTACGGGATTGGTCGTATGTTCTTTGTTTACCTCACCCGTGATCGGGTCAATCATATTTTCACAATTTCCATGATCAGCCGTAAGAAATACAAAATATCCATTTTCCGATGCTTTCAAAAGCATTTTTTTAAGACAAGAGTCAATCGCCTCGCATGCTTTTACCGATGCCCCAAGCATTCCTGTGTGCCCAACCATGTCCCCGTTTGCAAAATTCACAAGTATGAAGTCTTCCTTTGCTGACAGGGCAGAAATAACTTTTTCGCTCACGCCAGAAGCCGACATTTCAGGTTTTTTATCATATGTTGGCACTTTTGGAGATGGCACGACTATATCATTCTCGTTTTTGTGCGGCTTTTCTACCCCACCATTGAAAAAATAAGTCACATGAGGATACTTTTCAGTCTCAGCAGTATGAAATTGCTTAAGCCCAGACTCGGAAATAATGTCAGAAAAGGTATTTTTTAGATTTGTAGGCTTAAAAATTACCGGTAGGCCATACCTTGCATCATATTCTGTCATTGTAGCGATATTAAGCGGCGTAATTTTGTTTCGGCGAAAACCATTAAATTCAAAACTTGAGAAGGCCTCGAGGAGTTGGCGAACGCGATCTACGCGAAAATTGTAGAAAATTATCGTGTCACCGTGCTCGATCAAACCAGTTTTATCTATTACGCAAGGCTCAATAAACTCGTCAAATATCTGATTATCATAACTATCCTTGATCGCCTCAAGAACCGAAGAAAATTCTTTCCCCTTCCCTTCGGTCATCAGGCGATAAGCTTTTTCGGTACGTTGCCATCTTGAATCTCTATCCATCGCATAGTAGCGACCGATCAAAGTTGAGATTCGCCCAAGACCGATTGTTTTAAGCTTGGCTTCAATTTGTTGTGCAGTTGCTAATGCGGCCTTTGGTGGTGTGTCCCTGCCATCTGAAATAAAATGGATACAAGCATCCTTCACCCCAATTTTTTTCGCAACATCTAAAGCGGCAAACAAGTGGTTCACATGAGAATGTACCCCTCCCGAACTGGTAATTCCGATAAGGTGCAATTTCCCCGATTTTGCCTTCTCCAGCGTTTTTGTCAGTTCTTCATTTTTCCCAAATTCGCCTGACTCGATAGCTTGGTCAATTCTGGGAAGGCTCTCCCATACAACCCTTCCTGTGCCTAAATTCAAGTGCCCTACTTCCGAATTTCCCATCTCTCCACGAGAAAGACCAACCTCTACTCCGGAGGCTGTAATCGAGATTTTTGGATAATTTCCATAAATGTGATCAAGGATTGGGGTTTTAGCAAGATAGGTCGCATTGCCATCTGTCACTGGAGATAATCCCCATCCATCTAAAACCACGAGCATGGTTTTTCGTCTGGCCGATTCGGTCATTTCCCTCACTTTGGCTAGTTTAATTACGCTATATATTATATCATGCGAGCTCTGCTCTATCCAGTTTGATCCGGAAAATCATATAAGCCTATTTGGGTCCATAAATTGTCGGATTTATTTTTACAAAAAAGTCCTATGCTGCTGCAATTAAAATCGAATGCAAGATTAATCTCTTTCATTTCGGAGTACTTATCAAAAAGCGCATTTTCGGGAATATCCCCTGATAATGTTATGTGGGGAATAAAATTATCGGGATAATAATCTAACTTTTCTACTGAATGTAAAACCGCATTTTTAATAATTTGGTGCAGACGGACAATCTCATTAGAATTTTCAACGGATAGATATATGGTCCCAAATTTATTATCAAACTTCTTGATAGGCCCGGTACTAATTTGAAAAGCAGAGAGCGAAGGAATGGTTGCATTAATCTGGTTTTTCAAGGTTTCCACGCTAGCTCCATCGACTAGAGAGGAAGGGGGCATAATCGTGATATGTGGAGGAAGAGTAATCTTCCAATTTGGATCCTTATATTGCTCTTGCAAAGAAGAAATTTTTTTTCGATAAGGGTCGGGTATAATAATAACTATAATGTAAAGCATGTGCTACTCCTTGTTTGAGATCATAATTTGGTAGTGAACAACAAAAATACATCGATGGTCTAAGTATCAACGCCCGCAACATTTTTTGTATTTCTTGCCGCTTCCGCACGGACACGGATCATTGCGCCCCACCTTTGAATTTGATTTTATCGTATGCTGTTTTCCTGCAGACGACATCATTCGATCGTGAACAGATGTCTCTTTCGGGCCACGGATGGTAGTCGTCACGCCGCCAGATGAAGATTGCTCGATTCTTTTTTCGGTGCGTTTTGCTTCTTCCTCAAGCATCGGCTCGTCTTTTTCAATGTCACCTATCGTATCAGGATCTGGTGATTTGTATTCTAATGGCCTACGCACGATTGGAGCAGTGGGCTGGACTTGAACTTCGACTTTATATATAACGCGGGCGACCGAGGATTCGATTGCCGCAATTAGACCCTCAAAAAGTCTGTAGGCTTCTGCTTTATATTCAACGAGCGGATCTCTCTGGCCATAACCTCGAAGGCCGATGCCTTCACGAAGTTCATCCATCGTTGTCAAATGTTCGACCCACAAATTGTCAATTGTCCGAAGGTATATTGCGCGCTCGATTTGGCGCATAACTTCATGACCATATCTATTCTCTCTTTCGTCATATATAGATTTTGCAAAATCCTTAAGATGTTCAGATGACAAATTTTCGATCTTGGCATTATTTCCAAAAATAACCTTAAGTTCAGAAATTGTTTTTTCCTTGTCATCAATATTGCGATTGATAATTCCTTCAATTTGATTGTAAACTATACCGAGAATTTCGTCTTTAGGGCTGCCTTTTTCATTTTTTGCCAATTCGAGAATCCCACGCCTTTTTCGGTAAATTACTTCGCGGTGCTTATTCATCACATCGTCATAATCAACCAAATGTTTTCGAATGTCGAAGTTATATCCTTCCACTTTTCGCTGAGCGCTTTCAATCGATCGAGAAATCAGGCGATTTTCGATAGGCTGATCTTCTGGTAGTCCAAGCCGATCCATCATAAGTTTGATACGATCGCCGCCAAAAATTCTCATCAGGTCATCTTCTAAAGAAACGTAGAATTGCGAAGATCCGGGATCGCCTTGACGTCCAGATCGACCTCGAAGCTGATTATCGATCCGTCTTGCTTCATGGCGCTCCGTACCAATAACATGTAAGCCGCCAAGTTCGCGTACGCCTTCGCCGAGCTTAATATCCGTACCTCGTCCGGCCATATTGGTTGCAACCGTAATTGAGCCCTTTAATCCCGCCTTGGTGATAATTTTTGCTTCGCGTTCATGATTTTTCGCGTTTAATATTTCATGCTTAATACCGGCTTTTTTCAAAAGCTTTGAAATGAGTTCGTTTTTTTCAACCGAAACCGTGCCGATAAGAACCGGTTGTCCTTTTTCTTTACATTCTTTTACATCCCGTACTACAGCATCGTATTTTCCAGCCTCGGTCTTATAAATTTTATCTTCATGATCTTTGCGTACAATGGGCTTGTTCGTTGGAATTTCGACAACATCAAGCGTATAAATCTTAAAAAATTCTTCCGCTTCTGTCGCTGCTGTACCAGTCATGCCCGAAAGTTTTTTGTACATTCGAAACAGGTTCTGGAAAGAAATTGTTGCCAGGGTTTGTGATTCGCGTTTCACCTCGACACCTTCTTTTGCTTCGATTGCCTGGTGCAGGCCCTCGGAGTATCTGCGGCCGATCATAAGCCGTCCAGTAAACTCATCAACAATGATAATTTCACCTTCTCGAACCACGTAATCTCGATCACGCTTGAACAGGGCATGCGCCTTCAGTGCTTGCTCGAGATGATGGACCATGTTGCCACCGGAAACCTCATATATATTCTCAACACCTAGCATCTTTTCCATTTTACGAATGCCTTCGTCGGTAAGATAAACTGATTTCTCCTTTTCTTGAACCGTATAATCCTCGCTTTCGGATAAACGCGGCACGAGTGATGCAAATTGGGCGTACATGCTGCCAGATTCTTCGGCCGCTGCCGAAATAATAAGCGGAGTACGCGCTTCATCAATCAAAATCGAGTCCACCTCATCGACGATGGCAAAATAAAGTTCGCGTTGGACACAGGCTTCCACGCTCGGTGCCATGTTATCACGCAAATAATCAAAACCGAATTCATTGTTCGTGCCATAGGTGACGTCGCAAGCATAGGCCTCCTTGCGGCTACAAGGAGTAAGGTTTGATCCATCACATTCGGAGTAGTGCTTGTAGGACTTAGTCTTTTCAAATCTGTAGGTCTCTTGATTACTTTGGATCACACCGACGGTCATCCCAAGAAAATTATAAACCTCTCCCATACCCTCACCGTTAAATTTTGAGAGATAATCGTTGACCGTAACCAAATGAACACCGCGCCCAGTGAGAGCATTTAGATAGAGAGGTAGGGTTGCAACAATAGTTTTTCCCTCTCCGGTTTTCATCTCTGCGATATTGCCTTCGTGAAGTACCAACCCACCGATAATTTGAACGTCAAATTGGCGCTCATTCCAGACGCGCTTGGTCGCTTCGCGGACAATAGCAAAAGCCTCGGGAGTGATTTCTTCGAGAATTTCCTTCTCTCTTTCTAAATCACCGCCTGCTTCCGCCAACCGTAATTTGAGTTCGGCAGTTTTGTCCCTCAGCTCCTTGTCAGTCAGTTTCTGAAACTCAGCTTCAAGATCGGAGATTCTATCAACCTTCGCTCGGAGCTTCCGGATAACCTTTTGATATGAATTCCCAACCAATTTATCTAAAAACGACATAACTCTCCATCTTTTTATGTCTGGCTTTAACTCAAAGAATACCACGATTCGAGCGTAAAAACAATCAATAGCACGATTAAATTTAAGCTACTTCTTCCTTCTTCTTGGGACCAATCTGCCTACAGAGCCGACGGCGTTGATAATGCCTTTGATTCTGTTTCCTTCTCGATCTTCTTTTTCCCTGCGGATTCGGCCATATCGGCGAAGACGGCGCTCAAACGATTTAAAGGCAAACCCGAATGCGCGCATCAAGCGGTCGTCGATTTCTTTGATAAAAATTTCTTCTTTTGGGAGTGCTGCTTTGATAGATACAGATTGGTCAATCCCGCCTTTCTCCGGACCAGATTCGTCCGTAAGTGTCACGATCACATCTACCGGGCTGAATGCTTTGACATACTTTTTCAGCTGCAACACTTTTTTCTCAATGAGCGCTTTCTGCTTAGACGTTACAATCACCCCTTTGGTATGTACCGTTACGTTCATGGATTCTCCCAAAAATTAGTTTTTAATTTTTAACTAATTCTATTATCTTATAGTAAACTTAATTAATACTGAATTAACAATAGAGTAATCGCCGAAATCTAGCGCTTAATTTCAGAAAAACCGCAGTATTTTTTAAGAACTTCCGGAACTTTGATCGAGCCATCTTTCTGTTGATAATTTTCCATGATAGCGATAAGAGCCCGCCCAATAGCAAGAGCGGTTCCATTAAGGGTGTGTAACACTTCTACTTTGCCGTCTTTATCGCGATAACGGATGTTTAACCTGCGGGCTTGGAAATCAGTGCAGTTTGAGCAAGAATGGGTCTCGCGGTAGTTGTTCTCTCCCGGCATCCAGGATTCGACATCAAATTTTTTCGCCGCCGGCGCACCGAGATCACCTGCACAAATATTGGCAATCTGATAAGGAATTTTCAATCCTTGCATGATTTTTTCCTCAATGGAAACGAGGTATTCATGCTCCTTTTTCGAATCTTTTGGCAAAGCAAACGAAAACATTTCAATTTTGTCGAATTGGTGGACTCGTAAAATGCCGCGGACATCCTTCCCGTGACTCCCGGCCTCACGCCTAAAGCAGGTTGAGAAACCGACGTAGCGAATTGGCAAGTCTTTGGAATCGATAATTTCGTTGGCATGATAGCCTGCAAGGGGCTGTTCAGCCGTACCAGCAAGATATGTATCATCCTGAGTTCGATAAATTTCATCTTCGCCGCCGGGAATATAACCGGCGCCTTCCATGATTGAACGATTTAGAAGAACCGGTGGTAACATCGGAGTGAACTTTTCTTTGGTCAAAATTTCCATCACATACTGAATCAAGGCAAATTCAAGCGCAACTAGTTCATTTTTCAAAAAATAAAATCGGGAACCGGAAATTTTTGCCGCTCTTTCTGTATCAATCAAATCTAATTTATCGCCAAGAGCAACATGGTCAAGTGGCTTAAAATCAAATTTGGTTGGCTCACCCCATTTGCGATTGACCGTATTGTCTTTGTCCGATTCGCCATCGATTACGTCATCTTCCGGAGGGTTTGGGACATCAAGCATAATTTTCTTAAATTCGGCCTCGGCTGCTTCGGCTTCCGGCTTGAGTTTTTTGACTTTATCAGAATAAATACTGGCGTCGTTTACCGCGTCAATCTTCTGTTGGCCATGAAGCTCAGAAATGTCCTTGGATCGGCGCTTGAGCTCAGATTGGGCTGATTCCAGCTCCGATAATACCCGGCGGCGGTTCCTGTCAATCATTATAAGCTCTTCGATGATTTTCGGATTCGCACCTTTGCGCGCAATTTTTTTCTTGATCTCTTCCGGATTCTCCCGGATCAGCTTAATGTCTAACATAATTTCTTCCTATTCTTGGCCTATTAAATTCTTTCGACTTATTTTGATTTCATTATCTTCAATTAGCAGTTTGCCATCATGCAATTTAATCAGTAAGGGAACCACCCCACATTGCCGACACTTTCCCCAACCGCACCCATCACCATTTTCGGCTGACAATTTCTGACAGAGACTGATTTCCCGATTGAAAACTTCATCATTGATAATCCCCGCTTTAAGCCCCGTTTGACAAGTCAATTCATTTTTCACATTTATCCTATTAGCTTAAAGGCTTTGGAAATTTCTTCAACTTCTTTGCGCTCACCGAAAATTAGAACGCCCAAAAATTCAATTTCATTCTCATTTTTCGATGCGGTGATCTCGGAAATTTTTTTATCGTTGGTCGAATCCAGCATTTCGCGAGTAAAAACATATGATAATTGCTTTCTTGCTCTCGCGGTTTCCAAAAGGTCAACCAACTCTTCGCTATTGCCAGCACCCTTAATGACTATGGCGTGTTTAGGATTTAATGGAAGCGATTTTCCGTCTTTTGTCTCAATCGAATTTGTTGTAAAAATCTCTTTACCAACCCTCCCCGCAAATGAAGCTGATAAATGTGCAATCGTGTTCATTTCTTGCCACTCGTTCATGCCTGCATTTTTGTTCAAAACAACAATGGCTAGTTTATTTTCGGTGGATTTAACAAGCTCCGGTCGCATAAATGGGAAAAACAAAACTTCGCGCAATGTTTGAGATGAAGTTAATACGCGCACAAATCGATCGATTCCCATGCCCCAGCCAGCTGCTGGCGGCATACCGTATTCAATAGCTTTCAAGAAATCTTCATCGAGCTCCTGTGCTTCCTCGTCACCTTTTTCCCGAAGTTTCATCTGATCCTCAAATCTTTTGCGCTGGTCAACCGGATCATTGAGCTCCGAAAACGCCTTCAGAAGTTCCAAACCGCCAATAACAAGCTGAAAAGAATCGACGACATCAGGATTTTCTTCATTTCTCTTGGCCAGAGGAATAAGATCGGTCGGGTGATTCGTCACAAATGTTGGCTCAATCAATTTCATCAACCCTTCCTTGAAAGCCTCGTCGGTATTTTTACCCCCTGTCAATTCTTTGAAAGTAATTTTCTTAAATGGTTTTGAAAAATCAATTTTATTGCCATAAATATCAAGCTCAAGCTTGCCATTGTTTATGGATTTTATGACATGGCGGATCAATTCCTCGGTCAGATCCATCAATTTTTCATAATCCGAATAAGCCCAGTAAAATTCTAGGTTTGTAAATTCCGGATTATGCGTGGCATCCACACCTTCGTTTCGAAAACAGCGTGCAAATTCAAATACTTTTTCGAATCCGCCTACCAACAGGCGTTTTAGATATAACTCCGGAGCAATTCGAAGAAAAACATCCCGATCGTACGCATTGTAATGCGTAACAAAAGGCTTCGCTGAAGCACCACCGGCAATCGGCTGAAGCGTTGGAGTATCAACTTCCAAAAAACCCTTTTCAACCAAAAATTCACGAATCGAAGAAATTACTTTTGAACGAATATAAAACTTATCTTTGACATCCTGATTTATCGCAAGATCAAGATATCTCTCGCGGTATCGGGTTTCTGTATCTTTAAGCCCATAAAAACTTTCCGGAAAGGGACGTATTGCCTTGGTTAGAATTTTTGTCTTTTTGACTTCTACTGATAATTCTCCCGCATTGGTTAGAAACAAACTTCCCGAAACTTCAACAATGTCACCAAGATCATACAAGGAAACAAGTTTGAACTCCTCGGAAGACAAATTGTCAGCCTTGAAAACTGCCTGAATTTTTCCGCTTTCATCTGAAATATCGGAAAAAATTAATTTGCCATGTCCGCGCAAGCCGGTAATTCTCCCTGCTACGGAAATTTCTTGATGCGAGGAAAGAAGTTCCTCTTTAATTTCCCTAATTCGTGAATTGTAGTATGATTTTTTTGATTTTTCAGGATAGGCAAGAAAACCGAGATCTTCGATCTTTTTTATTTTTTTGATTCTTTCTGTAATAATTTCACGCTCGGTCGCCCCGATTTCTTTTGCCATGATTGTTCCTGATATGGTTTTAATTTAAAAAATTGTTACTTTGAATCCCTCTTTTATTTTATACCACAATATTGAGTCTGATTAAACAAAAATCTCTCGCAGTGAGAGATTTTTGTTTAATATATTTTTCAAAAAGCCTATTTAATTTCAACTACCTTATATGACCTCTCGCCGGCCGGGGTTTGGACTTTCACACTCTCTCCCACTTTACTACCGATAAGTGCCCGCCCAATGGGTGAATCCGATGAAATCTTTCCGTTTGAAGGATCAGATTCGTCGCTACCGACAATTTCAAAATTAATCTCATTACCATCAGAGGTCAGGGTTACAGCACAACCAACAGCAACCACCCCGTTCTTGTAACATTTTTCGATTATTTTTGCGTGCTTAATTTTATATTTGAGCTCGGCTGCGCGCCCTGCTAAAAATGACTGCTGTTCTTTCGCTTCATGATATTCGGCATTCTCCGATAAATCGCCAAGATCGCGCGCATCAGCAATTTTTTGCGCAATTTCTTTAAGCTTAATATTTTCAATACCAGAAAGCTCAGATTTTAATTTTTCCAAGCCCCCTGGCGTAAGGTAAATTTCTTTTTCCATCGGTTCTCCCTTGTTAACCTTTGTAATTTTACCAGAATTCAATCACATTTTTAAGATAGTGATAAACAGAATCCCGCTGGTTAGGACGGGACAATATGAGCTATCTTTCTGTTTAGTTTTTTCATAATATGCGAACTTTGATTGTATGTCAATAGATAGTAATGTTTCGCAAAAATAATTCTTATCTTAAAAGATTATCTCGTAAAATAATAATTTAGAATATTCTTTGCGACCGGAGCGGATACCTCATTTCCACCTCCTCCACCTTCTATCAAAACTATCAGGGCAATCGAGGGATTATCATATGGGGCATAACACTCAAACCAAGCATGAGTCTTCTGGTTTCCAAAAAATTGCGCTGTTCCAGTTTTTCCGGCAACAGCAACAGGAAAATTCGAACCAAATACGCTTGTTGCCGATCCTCCGGTGATAGTCATTCGCATGCCTTCCTGAACCGCTTTAATTACACTTAGGGGTGCAACTTGAGGATTTTCCACACGTGGGCTAAATTCTTTAACAACATTACCTGACGGATCAGTAATTTTTTGTACGAATTGCGGATGAAGTAATTTTCCACCATTCGCAATAGTGGCTGTGGCCCTGGCCATTTGAATCGGCGTTACCAATAAATCGCCCTGCCCGATTGCTGCATGATATGTATCGCCAATATACCAATCTTCTCCTTTAGTTTTTTGCTTCCAGGCTTCATCCGGCAAAAGCCCGCTTGCTTCTGATGGCAAATCAATTCCCGTTTCTTCACCTAAGCCAAATTTCTGCCACCAAAATTTCATTGTATCAATCCCAAGGCCCTTAATTTTGTCGAAACCACCTCCGATAGCATAGAAAAATATATTGTTTGATTCTGCAATCGCGCGGATTATATTTGTTACCCCATGGTCTTTCCAGTCGGGAAAATTCCATTCTCCAATTGTAATTGCTGGTGGAGTGTCAAAAGATGTATTTACATTGATCGAGCCCTCCGCAAGGCCAGCCGATGCCATCACAATTTTAATAATCGAACCGGGGGGATAAATGCCATTTACTGCGCGGTCCAAAAGTGGTTTTGCCGGATCGTTTAATAGATTTTGATAATCAGAATTAGATATGCCATTTACAAACAAATTATTATCGTAATATGGTACCGAAACATACGACAGGATTGCTCCATTTTGGGGATTCATTGCAATCACTACCCCGGAATCGATGTTTGTGTTTCCGGTATTTTGCTTGGCTTGCTCGATTCCTTGCATTAGAAATTCATAAGATTTCTGCTGAAGGCCAGAGTCCAGAAACAGCTGTACATTATCGCCAGAGACCGGTTCCCTGTTATCACTATCAACCAGCACGCGGTTGATCCGGCCTGTCGAATCAACCTCGATTTGTTCCACACCATTTTTACCTTTCAAATACTCATCATATGTTTTTTCAATTCCTGCTTTGCCTGTCCAGTCTGAATTCAAATATTCCGGATGATCCAAAAGATCATCAGAAGATACCTTTCCCGTATAACCTAAAATATGAGATAAACCTGGCAAATTAACATAATTTCGCGAAGCGCGCTGGGCAACAAAGGCTCCTTCAAGACCAGCCACTTTTTGTTCATCAATTAGCGCCTCCTCTCTCCCAAGATTTTGTTTGATTACCACTTCATCCAAAGACAAAAGACCATTTCCCTCAGATGTTTTTTTGATCGAATCCTTGTCTACTCCGGAAATTTCTGCAAGTTTTGCATATACCTTGTCCCGATCATCCTGTTTTTTCGGCAAGTCAGAAGGGTACACAGCCAAATCGAAAGTAGGCACGTTTTTTGCAAGTGGATTGCCGCTGGAATCAGTTACAAGACCCCTTGTCGCGGAAATAACCCGAGGACGGATTCTGTTCCCCTCTGCTAAACCCATGAGCGATTTGCCTTGGACAATCTGAGATAAAAATAACTTTGATGCGATTATTAAGAAAATTCCGATCGTGACTATTTTTAAAATTGTCAATCTTGGCCTGGTCGTTTCTAAGTTCAGCGACCCGATTTCATTTTCTTCTACCAAAGAAAATTCAGGCTCATCTTTGATCTCAACCCTACGAACATTCTTATCCCCTTTGAGATTTGAGGCATTACCAAATATGTCCATCAGTCTTTAACCAGTTTTAATTTTTGGGCTACTATTTTTGCTATTGAGAAAACAACAATGCCCGCAAGAGAATTCACTACTATAAAAGTAAGTGCAGATAGAAATGATTGAATTGAAAAATTTAATTCCAGGATTATCAAAAGGATTTGAAAAACTGCACATGAGCCAACAATAATGAACAAGAATGAGAAATACGTCAAATCAAATCTGATTTTTTGCCTAAGATAAAAAATTAGAAGGGGAATAATTATAAATAAAATGAGGATGTATTGAATCGGAACAGAAGACAACCCGGCGTAAAACAAGACCGCAAATGACGCAAAGATAATTGAATAATATTTAAGATCCAACGCCGCAAGAATGAGTTGGATTATAAAGACAAGAAGAATTGACGAGCCAGCGACAGAGAGAAAAGAAAAATACGAAATATCAAGAAGTGTTGCTATCAGTGCTGTGATACCCAAAAAAATGTAAGTAAGTATCGTCATTTGTATACAAACACTATTTCTAATTTCGAAAAATCAACAATCGGTTGTACGCTCAATGTCTTGAAAATGTCTGCGCTGCCAGAGGTAGCTCCATAAACAGAGCCAATCATGAGCCCTTGTTCTAAATCCCCACCCAAACCGGATGTTATAACCATCTCACCCTTATTGGTCGCAATATCTTGGGGAATGTTGTCAAGAGAAAGTCCCGCCAAACCGCCCGTGAGGATCCCTACCTCGCGTGAATCTTGCAACATTGCCTGCACTATCGAATCCTTTGAGGTTATTAACATTACTTTTGAACTTTTAGCATTGACTTCGGATACTTTTCCAACCAGGGCACCATCAGTAATTATCGCGAGGCCCAAACCTACACCGTCATCGCTGCCTTTATCGATAACAATGTAATCCAGCGCAGATATTGGATCCCTGCCGATAATTTTTGCCGGGATAAGCTCTCGATTTTGATGCGCTTCAACAAACCCAAGTTGTTTTTTTAACGTTTCGTTCTCAATCTTAAGTTCATTTAGTTCGTTTTTATCAATTTCTGCCTGAGAAAGTTTGTTGGTTAATTCTGCATTAATCTTTTTGAGATCAGAAATTTCACTTATTCCATGAAACAAGCCTCGCGTTGCAAAAGAAGAATGCGAAATTGCTCCAATCATCGGGGAAAATACATACGAAAACGAAACACTGATCTTTTTTCGTGTAAATGGAACAATGGCAAGAAGAATTACCAGCGCCGCAACAAACACTAAAATGTTTTTATTCCTCCTCATAAACCCTCTAACGCAATCTAAATTCCGCAGGCAACAAAATGCCGGAAAGGACGTCTAGATCTTCTAAAACTATACCGGTTCCCCTTACAACCGCAGTAAGAGGATCATCTGCAATATGGACAATGGTATGTGTTTCCTCAGCAATCAGTGCATCGATTCCCTTAAGTAGCGCTCCACCACCAGCCAGGATAATACCTTTATCCATTATATCAGCCAAAAGTTCCGGTGGGGTTTCTTCCATAGTTGATTTTATATTATCAATTATCATTCGAACGGATTTTTTCATTGCTTCCCGCATTTGATCAGCAGTTACAATAATCTCTTTTGGCAGACCAGAAACCAAGTCGCGTCCCCTGAGGCGCGCTTCCAGTTTATCTTTAAGTGGCACGACTGAACCGATTTTTATTTTTATCTGTTCCGCTGTGCGTTCTCCGACCAATAAATTAAACTGATCGCGGGCATATTGAATAATATCTTCGTTTAGTTCGTCTCCGGCTACGCGAAGAGAACGTGAAGCAACGATTCCGCCAAGCGAAATTACTGCGACTTCAGTGGTTCCGCCACCGATATCTACAACCATTGTGCCGGATGCATCTTGTACCGGAAGCCTTGCCCCAATTGCTGCCGCTATCGGCTCTTCAATCAGATACACTTCACGCGCACCCGCATTTATAGCTCCTTCTTCAACAGCTCTTCGCTCAACTTCAGTCACCCCATATGGGATACCCACAACTACTCGTGGACGCGGTAGAAGAAAAAATTTATCGCGATGAACCTTATCAAGAAAATATTTTAACATTTGCTCCGTCACTTCGAAATCAGAAATAACACCATCAACCAGCGGACGAATCGCCACAATATGCGATGGAGTACGGCCAACCATCCTTTTCGCTTCTTCGCCGACTGCCAGTATTGCTTTAGTATTTTTATTGATCGCAACTACCGAAGGTTCACGAATTACAATGCCAGCACCTTTCACATACACCAAAGTATTGGCAGTGCCAAGATCAATGCCAATATCATGAGAGAAGCGATTAAAAATAATGTCTAATGGATTTTTCATAAAAAATATTCAAATCTCAAAATTAAGGGAATTTATTTCATTAATAGTTTTTGATTACCATTTTTATTTTTGATCTTTGAATTTCGAATTATTTTTTGTGTATACACAAAAAATTGACCCCCATCCAAAGTGTCTAAAATTAGAATAAATGAACATTGCCAAAAATGCAAATCAAACCTCGCGAGGCACCCCACGAAGCAGAATTATGGAGTAATTGTACTATCGGAGATATTTGTTCACATTCGCCTGGTGCTCGGCGGCGGTTGCAGCCGGATGAAGGGTACCATCGTCGTCAGTAATAAAATAATAGTAATTTGAATGAGTATAATTTATTACCGCTTCAATGCTTTTAAGCCCAGGATTGCAAATTGGCTCCGGCGGCAATCCGGCATATAGATAAGTATTAAAAGGAGAATTAATCGTGCTAAACGCCCTACCATCCGTTGAGTCCCAGAAATCGTACGCGCCGTTATTCGTACCGACATTTTCTATTTGCATCGAATCAAACCCATATTGGACCGTGGGGTTAGACTCAAGCTTCATGTCAATATTCAATCGATTTTTGAATATTCCGGCAATAATTGGCCTGTCGGCGTCTTTTTTTGCTTCACGCTCAACAATTGAAGCCAAAATTAAATCCGAATCAGTTAAATTTAAACTTTTCGTTCGTTCATTGTAATTATCATTCATTATTCTAACAATATCTGAAGCCGTTGACTTCACAGAGATATAATAGGTATCCGGAAATAGCTTGCCGTCATATCCGTAAGCTTGCGCCATAAAATCGGCATAGTTAACATATTTTTTTTCAGAAAGATATTGGGCAATCTGCTCTGCTCGCCAGCCTTCCGGAATTGTAATTTTTCTAATCGCAGTATCACCAGATGAAATTTTCGTTGCAATATCTTTGATCGACATATCTTCCGACAGAAGATATGATCCGGCTCGCAATGTTTTGTGGGTTAGTTTGACATAAATTACGAAAACCCAATCTGATTTGATCAATTTTTTGTCCAACAAATTGTCTGCCACGTCGATCGTGGCAGTTTTATCAGGAATCTCAAAAATCTGTTTGGTTGAGTCTAACCCCACAGGAGTTCTGATTATGTAGTTGAAATAAACAATACCCAAAAGCGCTAATATTAGTAACGCAAAAAAAATGTATAGAAGAATTGTTTTGAAATATTTGCTCATTTATTGTGTTCTAAAAATTGTTCAAGAAGCAAGGCGGCTGCCATTTCGTCAACTTTTCCCTTGTCGTGGCGGAAATCAATCCCCTTTTCCGAAAGAATTCTTTCGGCTTCATGCGAAGTAAAATTCTCCGGCTCAAAAACCAAATCAAGTTCTGTTTTATTCGATAAGAGGTTTCCAAAACTCTTTATTTTGCCGACAATTTCGGGTTCTCCACCATCATCATATTCTGGTAAACCGATGATGATTTTTTCAATTTCTTCCGTAGCACAAATTTGAGCAATTTTGTCGGCGGCTTTTTCTAAATTACCGATATTTTCAACCGTACCAAAAGGTTTTGAAAACATTTCTCCGGTTGCCAGCCCTATTCTTTTTTCGCCATAATCGATTGCTAAAATTTTCATAAGGTAATTCTATCACAGAAAAGTCACGCAGATCTACACAATAAAACAAAAGAAACCATTCGACTTCATAAAAATTTAGACCATGAATTCCTGCACAAATCTCTCTGATTGCCTATTCTTGATATCCAAAAGTAACCTTAATTCTGCTGGAAATAAATGGAATTCGCGCTAAGAAACTCGGCCAAACTTTAAGATCAACATCGTTTACGCCACTAATCCCAAGAATATAACTTCGTGCTGTGCCATATTTTTTATTTTTAATATTATTTTTGATATCGCCTGAATTTATTTTTTTGCCGATTTTTGTACTGTATTTTGCTGACATGCCAACAACCCCCTTGTCTTTGTCGTAGGAGCCAGCGCTGAAATCAATCTTGGTATTCTGATCATTTATAATCATTTGATCTGACCCAATTTCATTCACAACCTTATCGGATAGCATGCTCTTTAGGGCTGTCTCGGAAAAACTAATTCCGGAAACCTTTAGAGTGAGTTTCATATTAAATGATTCTGCTTCATCGCCTTCTTTCGCCGAAGCTTCTAGGGCAACTTGCTCCCCGGATGCGGTCGTACTTAGGAAATTGGCATTATCTTTCGCTATTTCTGTTGAGATTTGATCTGAAAGTTGGGCTAAAAGGTCTTTTGTTAGAGAATCGGTGGCATTTTTAATATCGCCGGCTGAGACAATTTTAATTGTTTTGGTTGTCCCGCCGGACAAAGCAGCGGTTGTTTGGCCATAAATATTCATCCTTTTGTCGCCAGAAAATGACTCGATAGTAAATTTCGACGGAGTCAAATTGTATTTATCACCCGACTCACGAGCAGTGACATGTCCTTTTACTTGCCCTGGAGTTACGACTACTTTTCCATTCACCAGGGCTGAAGTTGCTGCCGGTATTGTGACAGCCCCATTGGTGACAAACTGCAAACCTTGCGACGAGACAACTGATCCGTCTGCAATTGCTTGCGTATCGGTAGAAGAATAAGCGTTATAAAAGACAATATCACCAGAAGATTTTGTTCCGGCATCTTTCGTCCCAGTGGTGTTGAAATCCTTCGAAAGATCACCCTGCGTATCTTGCATGGTTCCGGGAATTAAGGAGTCGGCAGAATTAACATCTGTAATGGCTTTGTCGACTGAAAATGTGAAATCCTTCGCAAAGTCCGTGCTGGCCAGTTTGATATCAATATTTGCGTATGGCAAAAAAACATACGAAAGCACTATTGCCAAAATGAGAAATGCTCCCGAAATAATCAAAAGTGGCTTTTTCCTTGATCCAATTTTCTTGGGCTTTGAAATAGGCGTCTCTCCGTGCGAAATTTCCGGCCTTCTGCGCATTGAATTTGAAGTAATAATTGTTTCGGAACTTTTTTTAATTTCCTCATTTTTATCGGGCTTGATTGGTTCTGTGTCCTTTTTTTCGCGCTCTAACCCTTCTGGTTTGGGTTCAGTTGCCTTGGCGGGATCAGCCTTTGCTGCGGTTTTTTCTTCACCCAGGCTATCTTCCAGGTTTTTCTGCTCCTCCTGCTCATCACTGCCTTTGTCATATCTGTTTACCACAAACCCAGCCGCCGCTTCTTCGGATGATGCAGCTTCAATAACTCCCTCGTCCGAATCAGATTCTTCCGATGTTACCGGGACGGGCTTTTCTGGTTTCGCAGCACGCGCTTCGTTTACTGAAGAATAAATCGTTATGCCGACTTGCGAAGCTAAATTGCGTGATATTTTATCACCGGTAATAAGTGAGATAATCTTATTTTGCTTTTCAATTTCGCGCTTCAGAAGCTTCAAGTTCACGATACTTTGAGCAATTGTCCCTCCGCGCGGGACCATCAAAGAAACGCCATCGGCATCGATTTCCTTGATCCGGCCAATTACGCTTGCAATATCGTCGTCAGGTTCTAGATAAATGATTTCGTTCATCGATGTGGAGTAAAATTAATTCTTCCTAAATAATATAACATGAAGCCTAATATATTCGTAGTTTCTGTTAATTGTATCAAGTATTATGTATCAGGTATCAAGGTTTGGAATACATGAAGCATGATACATTATTCTTAATCACGATCGTATTCCTTCGATCACTCTATCCAAAATCCCATCTACCAACTTTTCTTCGCCGACAAAATCAATTGCTAAATTCGCCATTGCCATTGGAGTAATGTCCTGCGCTCCGACTAATTTTTCCGTCTCATCCTTAACGTTCAGAACTTGTCCCGGTTTAATAAAATCGACTTTCGGTTGGCGGGCAAATGGCAGGCGCTTCACCCATGCTTTTTTCTCAAGATATTCTTTTATTTCCGGAAGCATCGAACCGCCGCCGCATAAAAGAATTCTTGATGGTAGAAGATCGACATTAGAGAATTCTTCCAATGCCAATTCGACTCCGGCAAGCCAGACATCACAATCATTTTCGATCGCTTTTTTGATCTTTTCAGATTTTTCGCTTCCTTCTTTGATTTTTCCGCTCGAATATTGAAGCTTAATGCTTTCTGCTTGTTCAAAATCGGTTTGAAGCGCATCAGCAATAGATTTGGTAAATACCCGCCCTCCAATTGCAAACATCCTTGTGCCTTCCACTCCCCCTGCTCGAACTACGGCGATATCGGTAGTCCCACCGCCAATATCAATAAAAATAGAAGAAAAATCGGTAAGTTCTTCAAGCCCGACACAACGAGCTACTGCATATGGCTCGGATGTTATTGCTAGTAGATCGAGGTCCAACCCTTCAGCAATGGTCTGCAATGCACCCAGATGAACGATTGGTGCGAAAGCATTGAATATTCCTACCGAAACATCACGACCCTGAAAACCGATTGGGTTGGTAACTTTGTATTCATCAATCCGCACATCCACAACGGCTGAGTTAACCAATTTTACATCAAGCTCAGAATGACCTGTTTCCCAAGCTAAAGTCGCACGGGCTTTTTCAAAAGTTTTGCGCTGTACTTGGTCAATAATTTCGCGGAGTTCGGAAAGGGTAATTTTTTCTTGTGGGTTCTCGCGACGGTAATGAACAGTGGTTGTTGTGCCTTTTACCAACTCGCCGGCAATGCCGATAATGCATTGGCGCGGTGCGACACCTGCTTCCTCAATAGCTTTATCTAGCGCCTTCTCGCAATTTTTAATTACGCCTGCAATATCTGTGACTCGCCCACCCTGCATATCGGAAAGCTTCTGGCGTTCCTTACCAACGCCTACAACATAGGCTCTATCATCCTCAACACGAAAAATCAGGACCTTGACAAATTCAGTCCCAATATCGAGCGAAACAGCATAATTCTTCTTATTTTTGCGGTTAAATAGTCCCAATTTGTTTGCCCCTCAACTTGATATGAAAACAACACAGTGATCCTGCTTAAGATTATTATATATTCTTTCATAAGAATTGCCAAATAGCTCATAAATAGCTATATTGTCATCGAGTCTGATACCGCAATCGGGAAGGTTATGTATGCCGATGGATAACAGAAAAGGAGTCTGCCCCGCGATTCTGGTGATTGTCATCGTAGTGCTCATTGGCACACTGGTGGCGATCCACTTCCAACACGAGGCCAGAGCTGCCAGTCCCGAACTTCAGATAGAGAGATCACTACCAGCGGGAAATCCGCCCGCCGGACACCCGGACGCTCACCTCACCAGCCTGCAGCCCACCCTTCCGAGGGCGGGCTGCTAACGTTTGTAAAACAAAAAAAGGCTCATGAGCCCAAGTATTTCATATGGAAAAATTTTAGCTTAGAATAGCCTTAATTCTACGCACCCCAGCGCTTGATGATTCTTCTTTCGTAATTTTGAAATGCCCGAGATCGCCGGTATTTGATGCGTGCGGTCCACCACAAATTTCACGCGAAACTATAGTTTCGCGTGATCCCGAGCGAGCACCGCGAGCCGAGGGACTAATCGTATAGACTTTAACATTATCGCCATATTTAGCCTCAAATACCCCCATTGCCCCACAAGTTTTGGCATCTTCAAGGCTCATTTCCTGCATGTCAACAGGAATATTTTTTGAAATTTGTTCGTTAACTAAATTTTCAACTTTGGAGATTTGCTCCGGCGTCATTTTTTCCGAGTGTGAAAAGTCAAATCGCAAACGTTCCGATGTAATATTCGAACCCTTTTGTACCACATGATCGCCAAGTACCTTGCGAAGCGCTGCCAACATCAAATGCGCTGCCGTGTGCAACTTCGCTGTTGCCTCCTTGTCATCCGCAAGCCCACCCTTAAACATCCCGGCCGACGCGGTACGGGATAGCTCCTGATGTTTTGCGAGCTCGGATCTAAATCCTTCTCTGTCAACAAAAAGATGCTCTTCCTGTGAAAGTTCAGTAATTAGCTCGAGTGGGAATCCGTAAGTTTGGTATAAGTCGAATGCTTCTTTTCCTGATAAATAGGCTGCGTGAATTTCTTTATTTGTGGCATTGATATTGTGTTTTTTGAAGATCTCGTTCACCATTTCGGAAGAATCGCCTGAATAGATATCTCCCAAAATATCTCCTTTATCCGGAAGAACCATTATCTTTGCGTATTCTTCTTGCGAAATTGGTTTCTTTGATTCGAAAATCTTGCCCGCCCTTGCCAAACCGGACTGAATTGTCTTGGCGAATTTTTCCTCTTCCGCAGTGATATTTTTGATAATCTCGCCTCGGGTAATTTCAGGATATTCTGACGAATAAATCTCAATCACTTTTTCAATTAGAGAAATCAACGAAACTTTAATATTTAGAAGCCAGCCGTACCGAACAGCCCTTCGAATGATTCTGCGCAAAACATACCCCCGGTCAACATTGGACGGGATTATTCCTTCTGACGATATAAATACCGCCGCCCTTATATGATCGGCCAAAACACGAAAGCTTTTTCTTACGTCAACCCAGCATCGTTTGTCCTCTGCTATATATTCTTCATCCGATTTATCGCCATATTTTAGGTTCGATAGTTCTTCAATTTTTTCGATAATCGGTCGGAATAAGTCCGTTTGATAGGCATCTGATTTGCCTTCCAAATACGCTGTCATACGTTCGAGACCCATGCCGGTATCGACATTTTTCTGATCAAGCGGTACGTATTCGAAATGCTCTTCCTCGATGAATTCGCCACCAGACGCCAATGCTTCTTTGCCTTTCTCTGTCAGAACTTTTCGAAATTCCATGAAAACATCATTCCAGACTTCGAGCCAACCGGAATTTTCCGGATCAAATTCTTCCGGCGCATTGCCTCCACCCGTCCAGACAAACATCTCCGTATCTGGCCCGCATGGTCCCTCAATTCCGGGTGGCCCCCAAAAATTATCGCTTTTTCCCAGAAGCTTGATGCGAGACTCTGAAATTCCCAAACCCATCCAAATTTTTTTTGATTCCAAGTCAGCGTCCACACCTGGCATTCCTTCAAAACAGGTGACGGCTAGATTTTTTGGGTCAATGTTGAGCTCCTTGGTCAGAAATTCATAGCTCCATTCAATTGCTTCTCTGCGTCCATAATCACCCAGACTCCAATTACCAAGCATTTCAAAAAAAGTGAAATGAGACTCATCGCCTACGGACTCGATATCCCCAGTGCGTATACACTTCTGAACCGAAGCCAGCCGTTTGCCGCCCGGATGCTTCTCGCCCATAATATATGGAATTAACGGATGCATGCCGGCGGTGGTGAAAAGAACCGTCGGGTCGTTTTCCGGCACCAAAGAAGCAGAAGGAAGCACCTCGTGCCCCTTCTTTTTGAAAAATTCGAGATATTTTTTTCTTAGTTCTTTCGCAGTCATAAGTTATTTAATTCGCCTGTGTTGATGCTTCTTCTCCGACCTTACCAAACAGATTCTTGAAAAACATCGTCCAGAAAGAGCTGGAAACATCCGTGGTTTTTTGTTCGACTTTCACAGCATATTTTGGATCATCGCGAAGCCCTAGTTGGTCTGCATACATTGTGGCATAAATTTGCTGATATTTTTTAACGTTGTAAACGTAATTTCTTGTCTCTTTAAAAGGAATATTACCGAGAATCCCTAAAGCAATCCATTTGTCAGCATTTCCAGTTCCCGCATTATATCCTGCCAAAGCCGCGTCGATATTACCGCTGTATTTTACCAAAAGATCGCGAATATGGGCAGCGCCAAAATTGATCGAAGTTTCGGGATCAAAAATATCATAATTTGTCATACCCACTTCTTTTGCCATGGTATTCGCAGTGCCCGGCATAAACTGCATAAGCCCTTTTGCGCCCTTGCTTGATTGAGCAGTCGGGTTAAATCGTGACTCCTGCATAATTACTGCGGCTACAAGCGACGGATCAACTCCATAAGCACGAGAATACTGAACAATCCAATTCTCGTATTTAAGCGGCACTATCGTGTCGGCCAACATCCCCGGCAAATAAAAGAATCCAGCTACAAGCATGACTAAAATCAAGCCAATAATTACAAGTAAATTTACTTTCGTCTTTTTTTTCATCGAACCCCTCTGCAATAAGTCTCTTATCCATGCTTAGTAGTCTTAGCTATTGGTCCGCTGTAAACTACAAAATCCTAACTATCGACTAAAATATTACCACAGATAAGACCCAAAGAAAAGATAAGACTTAAATCAAATATCACTTGGCGGCTCCCGAACTTTTCGGGAGCCGCCCAGCCCTCCCCGTATGCTCGCCTAGGATTTGGTCGCTGCCCTCTTGCCGTCTCCGACGACAACAAAGATCAGCGCAAGACCAATGGTGAGCATCACTACCGGACCCAGGAGATGATGTTCCAGCCACTGCCGCGACCCGTCACTCCAAATGCTGCCTACCAGGACGACAGCTGCGCCCGAAACAAACATCAGCCCTCCCATCAGGTGCAGGAACCTCATCATAATATTCCCTCCATGTAGGAATCGGTGCTCAGCACAAGAATAACACAAAAATCTGCACTTGTTTTAATTAATGCAGATTTCTGGTGCCCGGAGCCGGGGTCGAACCGGCACGATGTTTTACCATCATTGGATTTTAAGTCCAACGCGTCTACCAATTCCGCCATCCGGGCACATCAATATTAATATTTTACTTTAAAGCACTAATCTACTCAACTTTCCAACCTTCTTTTTTCTTCACGATTTTCCCCTCAATCGAGAATCCTGATGCTCGCTTATGGCCTCCGCCACCAAATAATCCTGCGATCTGTGCCACATCGATATCATTGCGCTCCGTTCGAAGGCTGCCCTTTAATCTACCATCAGAGGTCTCATAAATCAACATTGCCATCTTGTTTCCATCTGTTGAGTTTATCAAATTTACAATTCCAGAAACCTCCTCGTCTGTCGCTCGCGCCTCTTCGATGTCGGTTCTAGTTAAAAAAGAATATACAATTCCCAAATTTTTCTTTGTAGTCATTCTCGACAAGGCGATTCCCCAAAGTTTTAAGGTCGAGATTGATCTTGATTGAGTTAAACTTTTTGCAATTTCTTTCAGTTTTGCCCCTTTGTGCATCAGTTCAGACGCAATTAGCAAAACCTTCTCTGTGGTGTTTTGGTGCTGAAATCCGCCCGTATCGTAATAAATTCCTGTTAAAAGCGAAGTTGCCATGTCGCGATCAATATCCACGCCCCAAAGTATGAAAAGATCATACAAAAGCTCACAGGTTGAAGACGCATCAGGATTCGCGATGTTAATTTTTGCAATTTTCCAGATATCATTTTGAATGTGGTGGTCAATATTAACCAGCGGTACATTATTTTTCTTCGCAGATAGAATTCTAGAGTAAAACCCGGTTCTCTTTAAATCACCATTATCCAAAAGAATGATCGCGTCATAATCCCCAGACAAATAATCTGATCTAATCTCGCTAAAATTTTCAATAAAAGAAAATATTGGAGAGGGATCAGTAGCTACTACAATCCTAGAAGACTTCCCGAGCGCTTTCAAATAACTGGCAAAAGCAGATAAGGCACCGAGGGCATCTCCATCCGGATTTTCATGCCCGATCAACAGAAAATTAGATCCCTCGGCGATTAGCTTACCAAGTTTTTGAGCAAGTTCAACTTTAATCATTTAATTTATGGTTTGGGTCGTAAGATAAAAAACTTTCGCTCTTCGTCCGGCAAATCAAGTTTTTTAATTTTGAGCGTATCAATATCTTCTTCAACAATTCCCTCGGTTTTTTTGAACTCTGAAATATCAGAGTAAAGCATAGGAATAACAGTCCTTGGGTCAATCTTAGCAATCAATGCACTGGCATCTTTCATATCTAGAGTGCCATCTTCTCCTAAGGGGAGTATTAAAATATCAATATCCCCAATCTCCTTAATCGCTTCATCAGAAATCATTGCCTTTAGTCTTCCGCCATAACAGATCGCCATCGCCTCGGCATGAAGTACAAAAACGCAACCATCTCCATTCGGCTTGATTGCCTGAACAAATACACCTTTTCTTTCATATTCACCCGGACCTGAGATTTCAAATCCATCAATATTGATGTTATCAGACAATGCTATCACAGCATCTTTTGTCTTAATTTCAAATTTTTCCTTGCCCAAATATGTTATTTGCATGGCTCCTCCACCTAGTTAGTCACTAGAAACTTAGGAATTATTCTTCTTTGTTCTTCCCTTTTGTTTTTTTCTCGGTTTTTTTATCACCAGCTGGTTCGTTCTTTTCAGCTTTTTCCCCTGATTCTTCTTTCTTTTCAGATTTTTTTGATTTTAAATCTTTCAAGCTCAAGCCCAACCTATGGCTTTCTGGCTCGATAGAGATTATCTTGAATGTGTATTCTTTGCCAAGTTCAACCACTTCTCCTGGATCAACGATATGTTCGTCAGAAAGTTCAGAAACATGGACAAGACCATCGATATCATCTCCCAGAGAAACAAAGGCACCAAATGGTGTAATCTTTGTAATAGTGCCTTTGACCTCACTGCCCACTTTAAATTTGGAGGCGGCTTCTACCCATGGATCCGGAAGTAAACGTTTGATTGATAATGAAATTTTACCTTCATCTACCCCAATAATCATAATTTTAACTTCGTCGCCGACTTTGTAAAGTTTAGAAAGGTCGGAGACTCTGCTCCATGACACTTCGGAAATATGGACCAGTCCTTCAATTTGTGGATCCAAACTCACAAACAAGCCGAAGTCCACAATTCCTGTGATTTTTCCAGCAACTTTATCCCCAACTTTATATTTATCAATTTTAGTTTTAACTTCCTCGGCCCTTACTGCTTTTTCGGAGAAAATGAGTTTATTATTTTCTTTATCGCAATTGATAACCTTAACCATAAGTTCGGTACCAATAAATTGTCGCAATCGATTCAAAATTTCGTCTTTATCACCACCGGAAACTCGTGGATAATTGGCTGGTGAGAGTTGAGACACTGGTAAAAATCCCTGAATCCCGCCAATATCGGTCATGAGGCCGCCTTTATTCGCATCAACAATCTGAATTGCAACCGGTTCTCCAGATTCAAATTTCTGTTGCATTTCAAGCCAATATTTTTCCCGGTCAGCCCGCTTCATAGAGAGCACCACATTACCCTCTTCGTTGTCCATGGAGATAACTGAGGCATAAACGGCATCGCCCTTAGCAAGACCGGCTTTTGAGGTAATTTCTTTTTCGGGAATAAAACCAAGTGATTGGCCCATCACATCAACCCAAATTCTGTTTCCTCCAACAGCAAGAACTTTGGCTTCAACCATATCTCCTTCAACAAATGGTAAAATGTCGTCGCCCATCTCTTCCATGAGCGCTTTCATTGAATTTTCATCTGTTTTTTTGTTTTCTTTTTTCTCTTTTTTAACTTCTGCTTCTACCAATTCTTCATCCGCTACAACTTTTTTCATCTACTCTCCCAACTAACACATTAATTATAAATAAAATGAACAAGATCGGCGTGTGTTTATTTCCTTTTTTTGCTCTTGGGTAAATATTTTTGATATTTTTCCTCGGCAAATTTTTTATTATTCATCTTTGGGATATACCTTGCCATCCAAATTGTTAAATAAGTCAACGAGGCAAGGAGACCGGCAATGATCACAAGCAACACAATTCTGGCTGATAAATAAGGAAGGCCCTCATGCCGAGCAAAAACATAAATCAATCCCAATATCCCGCCCGTTAAATATATGTAGAATTGCCTGTTTTTTATTTTCCTATCTTGTTTCGAAAATTTAATTAGAATTGCGAATACAATAAGCGCAACAAATATTATCAAATAATACAAGTTCAAGCGACTCTCCGCTGGGGCAGATTTGAACAAATAATCGCTGTTAAAAATTTTCGAAAAATCCATAAAAACCTTGGTTATTTAAGGCTCCTTGACAAGAACCAACGGGTACCCTTTGGTTCGAGTGAAACGAGTCTAATGGTGGGCGCTAAGGGAGTCGAACCCCTGACCTACTCGGTGTAAACGAGTCGCTCTAACCAACTGAGCTAAGCGCCCCTTTGAAACTTATTTCACATCAACTCGCAGTTTCTCAAATTCTTCGTAATCACATATTATCTCTTGCCCTTCTTTAATATCTTCGATCGCGAAATACTCATTGCCCTGCATCTTGACGTTGGGATCTTTGGAATGATTACAGAAGCGAATGTTATCGAAGGATGAGTGCCATTTGCCAGTATGCTTTGACAAGTAGCCAAAATGTCGAAATGATTCTTGCTCACCTGGTCTCAAATTTCCGAATTCTTCTTGAGTCAGAATCACATCAAGTTTTGGGCTGTAGTCAACTACTTTGGTTCCCTTTTTAATATCTTCGCCAGCGAAAAGACCAATCCCATCTATCGTGCTTTTATCTAAATAGGTTTTTACAAAAAGCATAGAGCCTCTTTGTATTATTGGTGGGCGAAAGAGGACTTGGTCACGCATTAAAATCTGCTAATTTTGTGCTCGACCCCGCCTCATTCCCGTCGGAATTCCGGCTTTCAAGTCCTTAAACTATCCAATACCCCACATAGCTCATTCTTCGAATGAACGATATGGGGTGGTGGGCGAAAGAGGACTTGAACCTCCACGGGATTGCTCCCACAGCCACCTCAAGGCTGCGTGTCTACCAATTCCACCATCCGCCCATAAAATGAAAATTCTCGGCCAGCCCGAGAATATCTAAATATCTATTCAAGCTAGCTTAATAATTTATAAGCAAAGTATATCAAAAATTATTACGGAAGTAAATACACTATTCGGCTTTTCTCCTCAAGAAGTTGATTGCCAGCAAAATAAACAAAACAAGAAAACCAATTAGTATTAATAAATTTGGCCAAACATCAAAAAACTCCATATTGAGCAAGTTAACTTCGCGCATCGCCCTGATTGAATATGTAAATGGCACAATCAACGAAATATTTTTGATATAAGGGTGTATGGTCTCAGATTGAAATAAAAACGGGGTTAGAATTAGGGTCAAATAGAACACTATTACCCCGACCTGAATCGATTCTTGCAGAGAATGAGTCACTGCCGAAATCAGAATCCCCAAGGCAATCGCCGTTTCAGCAGTAATAAACATAATTATCCCGACCAACCAAATCGGACCAAGAGAAACTTCAAAAAATATTTTTAAAGTTGATATCACCAATACCGACAAAATGATCGCAACAAACGAGAAAGCGATAAACTTTCCGAAAATCATCTGCGATTTACGATAAGGAGTAACAAAAAAACGCTCAAATGTCCCCTCAGACCGCTCACTGGTGATTGAAATCGTTGATAAGTTTATCGCATTGATTATCATCAAAAGAACCATCAGGGCAGAAAGAAAATAGTCAAAATATTTAAGGCTTTTTGTGGTATTTTTTTCTTCCGCTATCCTGATTGAATCTTCTTCAATGCTTATGCTGGTATGATTTTTTGTAACAAGTTTGAGTTGTTCAGGATCATGGATAATTGTTTCAATTTGCTTCTGTAAATTGCCTTCCGCCTGGACTTTGACATTTTGCCCAGCAAAACCAGCGAGCGAGCCCTCCACAGCATCGACCACAAGCATTTTGACCCTACCGCTAAGATCAGGCACTGTTGAATTTTCAACAATCCGAATTTTCCCTTTAATCAGATTCTCTTCCTCTGCAATATCGACAATGACCGCTGAGCGAAATTTATCGTTTTTTACCCCCTCCAAAGCCTCCTTTTCACTGGATTCGGATGAAAAATTTATCCTCTCCTCATCTTCTAAATTCTGGACGATTTCTTCAGAATATTTATTCGAGTCGACATTAAATAATGACACCCTGATATCTTTTGGCTCCTGCCAAGTTACTAGCCCGAGAAAAATCACGACTATTATCGGCTGGGTAAGAAAAAGAAGAAACCACCGCCTGTCTCTTACAAATTTTTTCAACTCATAAAGTGCAATTTTTAACACAAAACTCCTAAATGTTTGCTAGTACTTCCTGTAGATTCTTCGCCCTGTGCCTTGCAATTATTTGTTCTGGACTTCCCTCAATAATTATTTTTCCTTCGCGCAGAATTATCAATTGATCACACAGAGTTTGGGCTTCATCCATATAATGTGTAGTGGTGATGATTGTCGCTGTTTTTTTCAATTCAAAAGTCAGCTGCCAAATTTTCTCCCGGGCAACCGGATCGAGCCCCATCGTTGCCTCATCAAAAAAAAGTATCTGGGGTTTATGTACTATCGCACAAGCGATTGATAATCTTTTAGCCATTCCGCCAGATAAATTTTTTACAAGCTTAGCTTTAGAACCAAGAAGATCAACCATTTTCAGAGTTTCGGAGATTCTTTCATTTCTATTGCCGTCATATTTATAAGCACTAAAAAAGAAATCAACGTTTTCCCAAACCGACAAGTTCAAGTAAAGAGCATCTTTTTGCGGCACGTATCCAATATTTTGGCGAATCTCTTGAGCATTATTTATATAGTCTAGACCTTCAATTTCTATTGAGCCACTGGTGGGCGAAAGAATTGTCGCCAACATTCTAAGCGTGGTCGTTTTGCCCGAACCATTTGGGCCAAGAATGCCAAAAATTGTATTTTTTAAAACCTCAAAAGAAATGCCGGAAACAACTTTTTTTGTTCCGAATATTTTTGTTAGCCCAGATGTTTTGATAACTGTATTGTTCACTCTACAAATAATAACACGAATCTTAAATGATTATTAGCCGAGACGAATCAAAAAGACAGGGTGCTGCCTGTCTCAATTATATTCGCTTAAAATTTTGGATGGTGGGCGCGAGAGGACTTGAACCTCCACGAGATTGCTCTCACAGCGTTCTGAACGCTGCGTGTCTGCCATTCCACCACGCGCCCTTATTTTGACACACGCCTTTCGGTGATAAACCACTGCGTAATATTTGCAAACATGTCTTGTGGTTTATTTGCCCTGATGTTCCCTATTCCATGTATATTCGATTTTACTGAAAAATTGTACTTTGAATATGGAAAAAATACAATCAGATTCTGGTTTTTAACCGATTCAAAAAACTGATCATATTTAGCATTTCGGGCAACAGAATCCGAAATCATCCGCGCATCTTCCAAAAGAATATCCGAACTCTTATCTTTATAACCCGCCAAATTCATCGCATCCGATTGGCTTCCATGCCAGAAAACATATGGATCCCTATCATAACCATAGTCAAATCCATACAATATTAGATCATAATTTCGTTCCAAAATTGCATTTGGATAATCCACCGACTTAACAAAATTTGCTTCAATTTCAATATTTGCCGCATTGGCTTTTTGGATTAACTCATCAGCTTTGTCTCTTTGGGCTTTAGCATCCAGCGCCAAGAGTCTCACCTTGATCTTATCTCCGGGCAAAAATTGCATTATGCGTGATCGAATATCGACATTCGCCATATTTGGTTGGCGCAAGTTTGCAATTAAAGCAAGCTGCCTCTCTGTTTCAAAATCTTTATTTTGAAAATCGTCATTTGGATTTGGAAGTCCCGCAGTGGCTTGATAATTATTGATTAATGAGGTCGCAAGTGAAATCTGGGCGTCCGGAAAGGCATCAAAAGAAATATCTTTTATATACGGCGAACCATTAAAATAATTTCGATTGGCAGAAAGGGTTACTTTTTTTCCGCCTCCATTTTGGATACTCAGCGTCTTTATAAATTTATATGGGCCAGTCCCGTTGAAATTATCAACCAGGGATGAATTTACATCGTCCTGTGAAATTATCCCCTGAATACATTGGTAGATAAATGGGCCATATGGTCGAGGCAAAGTAAATGTAACAACACTCGGGTCGGGTGATGTCACATCCACATCTTTCCACTCATCGAGGTAAGCACTTTTTATATTAGGATCTTGAATTAAATTAATGGTTGAAATTACATCTGCCGCACTAAAATTTTGTCCGTTATGAAAAGCAATCCCGTTTTGCAATTGAAAAGTATAAACAAGTCCATCGTTTGAAATCTCCCAACTTTTTGCCAAATCAGGTATTACATTTCCATCTTCGCCTATCTTCACTAAACCATCATAAATTAGTCCGGAAATTGATTTTTCTGCATCAGATTTAGCAAGCACAGGATTCAAATATTTAACGTCACCCAATACTTCTTCGTTATACGATCCGCCAAATGCAGGAATTGGTTCAGTATTTGAGATAAATAACTGATTGCCCTTGATTACAATGAGTATGATAGCCAAAACTGAAAACACGATCGAAATAATTCTTTCGCTTGGAGACATCAAACTTGCACTTTTTGCAATCCTTTTAGAAAAGGCAGCAATTAAAGCGAATAAAGATTTCAAAACCCGCCCTCTCGATATCCCCTTTGATTGTGAGAAATTCATGAGTTTCCTTATCTCTCAATCATCCGAGAAATACCGTGAGAAGCGCCGAGACGCAAAATAAGACTGCAAGCACTATTGTGGCATAAAATAAAGTTTTTTCGATTCCCCTTCTGGATCGATATACATTGCCCTCACCGCCAAAGACCATACCAAGACCAGAGCCCCGTTGCTGCAAAAGAATGGCGATCGTGAGCAAAACTGCGAAGATGATCTGTAAAATTTTAAGGGTAAAAATCATAATTTCCTCAGTAAATAATGGTCTGCCACGCGTAATGATGTTTCGATTGCGAACCCGTAGGTTTCGAATCGAACCAGAATGAAGTGTGGTGCCGAGGGCGAGAATTGAACTCGCGACACAAGGATTTTCAGTCCTCTGCTCTACCACTGAGCTACCTCGGCATGGAGGCCTGGACCGGAATTGAACCGGTGTACGCGGTTTTGCAGACCGCTGCGTAACCACTCCGCCACCAGGCCGAGACAAAACGCGCGTATTATGGCTTGGAGCGGGTAGCGGGAGTCGAACCCGCATCTTATCCATGGCAAGGATACATAATAGCCGCTATACGATACCCGCAAAACCACCAAAAAATAATGTTTGCCAAAATACTACAAGCAAAATAATAGCAAAGAATCAATCTTGTGTAAAGCTATATTATGCGGTATAACTATTATAGTTTATATCTTTCAGTATTTAATTCGTTCGAAAGATTGATAAAATTATGGGTAAAAAAAAGAATAAAAAACTGAAGAAAAAACAACATGGAAATACTGCGCCACAAATCATCACGCATCCTTCTACTACCCCTCTTGCTCCTACAACAGAAATTGACGTAACCCCCGAAATAGAAGAAAAAGTTGAAAAAGAGGAAGTAAAAGAAGAGAAGAAAAATGACGGCTACGATGACCCTGCTTACAAAGATGAGAAAAAAATCGTAGTGAAAATTTTGCTCACAATCCTTTTGATGGTTGTAATCCTCATTGTCGCATACTATGTAAACCAAAAAACCACAATCTTGAGTTCATTTGGTGATTGGGTTTATAAGCTTCTCAATATTCAAACCCAATAGATAGATCGTTGCAAATTAAAAATCCGCTATAGCGGATTTTTAATTTGCCTGTCTTTATTTAATCGGTCTGTTTTTGTAAACCAAATAAGATCAGGTAAAACGTAACCAATAGTGTCACAACAATTGCAGGAAAAATTGAAATCTTAGTCGTCAAGATGAAAAATGCTGCTGCAATCCAAGTGATTACGATAATCAGAGTTACCCAAATACTTTTCATATATCTCCTTCTTAAATATTTATAGCATCTGCCTAAATCTTAGCACAGAAGGCTTAATTTTTTTGTATAAAGACGGACGATTATCTATCAGATCTTCAAACCATTCGGAGATATATGCTTTAGCATTATATCTTGCATCCTCATTCCAAGGATCTGAGAGTTTTTCATTTTCAATCTCATAATGAGAGAGTCGCTCTTGCATTTCATTCACCACTTCCGGATATTCCCTAGCAAATTTTACTAGCGCATGTTTCATTTTAAAGGTGGGAGCAATCTGCATAGCCATCATATCCCCGATAACTAGAGTCCGAATAAACATAATTAAATCTCTTTGAAAATGGACGCAATATTGCTCGGCTAATTTCATCCCCTTTATAAAAGCAACCGCCGTGCTCCTATCGTAAATCGGAGTTGATGGGTCGCCTGTTGCATCGTCCCAGTTATCCATAACTGACTTGAGCGGATGTTCAAATGAAGTTGATAATTCGGAGATAATCTGTAAAAACTGATCTGGTACTTGAATTTTATCTTGCGATAAAAATCTCACCCTTTCTTCAATCGGGCGGCTGCCAAGACGAATGAAAGCTGCGGCGGCCTTCTCTGCGTCAACATCTAAAACAATGTGGCGAATAAAGTTCCAAAAAAGTGAACGGCTAAATTTTGTAACATGACCAACTATGCCAAAATCTACTAGCGCAATTTTGCCATCATTGGTAATGATAATATTCCCTGGATGAGGATCACTATGATAGGTTCCAACCATAAAATATTGCCTACCAAGCTCAGAAATTATATCATCAGCAATTCTATCAAGATCAAAATCGATATCTCTAAATTGTTCATTTGTTACATTGCTATTTTTGGCACGCATGATATCCGTCAGTTTCGTGCCATGAATGAAATCCTGGGTCAAGATTTTGGCTGTTGTAAATTCTGAATAACACTCCGGCACAACAAAACGATTCGTTTTTGGCAAATTCTTCCGGATGATTTCCGCATTGTCTTTCTCGAGACGGAAATCCAATTCTCGCAGCGTCGACTCTTCAAGCTCAAACAGAATATCTCGAACGCTCAATGTTTTCATCCTGAACATCAAATTCAAGAAAGGAGAAATCGTTCTTAAAAACCTAAAATCTTTCTTTACTTTATATTCAAGATTCGGTCTCTGGACCTTGACTGCAACTTCCTTACCATTTGGAAGTATCGCCCGATGAACTTGGGCAAAAGAGGCTGAAGCTATTGGTGCATCTTCAAAAATCGTAAACATTTCATGCGGTGATTTTCCAAATTCTTTCGAAATAATCTCCTGAACTTCGGCATACCCCATCGGCGGCACATTATCGAAAAGCTCAGAGAGTTCCCAGCAATACTCTGGTGGCAAAATCTCATATCTCAAAGCTAAAATCTGGCCCATTTTGATGAGCGCTCCGCCTGCTTCTTCCAGATACATTCGTGCAATCTTGGGATATGAATGCGGGTACAAACCAAGAGATCGGAAAAAGGAGAAAAATCCGTATTTAATTGTGAGACCAGTTAATTGAAGAGATCTAGGCATAAGACCTTACTTTGTTCGCATCTGAAACCCGATATAAAAAATTATAACGGTAGAAACCATCGCCATATAAAAGAGCGATTGCGCAATTTCAAATGCATAATTAGCGATTATTACCATGATAATCCACAACACTGCGATGATGATTGTAATTAACGGATAACGCATAATTCCCACCTCTTGTAATTTATTTATTAAAACGTTTTATAATACTACTAAATAGATATTTTGTCAATATTTTTGCTGTTTAATAGGCCTTTTCTTTGGGTCTGTATTGAAGTGCTTCAGCAATGTGAGCAGAACTTATAATGTCGGATTCATTAAGATCAGCAATCGTACGGGCAATTTTTAAAATTCTATGATACGAGCGCGCAGATAGCTTCATTCCTTCAACTGCACTAGCAATTAATTTTTCAGCTTCTTTTTCCAATATACAATATTCTTTGATATCTTTCGAGGTCATTTCGGCATTCGATTTTAATTTACCATTGTCGCGAAATCGTCCATTTTGTTTCTCTCGTGCCTTGTTCACCCTCTTGCGAACCACAGATGATTCCTCCGCAACTTTATCCGTGGCAAGTTTTTCGTATTTCACCCGCGGGACTTCAATATGGATATCGATGCGGTCAAGCAAAGGACCAGAAACCTTTTTCTGGTAGCGGATTATCTGGGTCGGCGTGCAAACACAGCGTTTATCTGGGTCGGAAAGATATCCGCACGGACACGGATTCTGGGCGGCAACAAGTAAAAACTCTGCTGGGAAAGTCAATGATCCGGACGCACGAGATACTGTGACAATTCCATCTTCGAGCGGCTGGCGCAGGGCTTCAAGAACGTTTCTGGGAAATTCGGGGAATTCATCCAAAAACAAAACTCCGCGATGGGAAAGAGATATCTCACCTGGTTTTGGCCACTGACCTCCACCAACCATAGCAACTCCTGATGTTGTATGGTGTGGCGCTCGAAACGGACGTTTTGTTATCAATGTTTTTGCTCCACTAGTCATGCCGGAAACTGAATAGATTTTTGTTACTTCTAGCATCTCCTCGTTTGCCATATCTGGCAAAATACTCGGGAGCGATCTTGCAAGTAATGTTTTACCCGATCCGGGAGGACCGGATAAGAGAATATTGTGATTGCCCGAAGCGGCAATCTCCATCGCCCTTTTCGCTTGTTCTTGTCCGGCGATATAAGCAAAATCCAATTCATATTTGATAGTTTTTTCTTCAGTAGGCGCTGATCTTTGATATCTATTGATTATTTCTTCACTCCGAAGATGTTTAATCAATTTCGCTAAGCTTTCTACAGGAATAATCTCAATTCCTTGAACAAGGGCCGCTTCCTCCGCATTTACTTCGGGGACATAAATTCGATCAAATCCAGACTCTTTGGCATACATTGCTATCGGGAGAATCCCATTTACATGCCGAAGCCTACCGTCTAGTGCTAACTCTCCGACAAACAGCGCTTGGTTGTATTCGGGAACGTGTTGCAGCTGCTCTGATGCCAAAAGAATCCCTACCGCCATTGGCAGGTCAAAGCTCGGACCCTCTTTTTTCATGTCGGCAGGCGCCAGATTTACCGTCAGACGATGTTGGGGGAAGGGTAAGTGGCAATTTTTGATCGCCGAGCGAATCCGCTCCTTGCTTTCATCGATGGCCTTATCCGGAAGTCCCACAATAGTAAAAGAGGGCAGTCCTGCTCCGATGTCGACTTCCACCTCGATCGGATAGCATTCCAAACCCATCGTCGTTGCCGATAGAACACGCGCAACTTTATTCAAATCCCCTCCCTGCATTTCAGTTCTTAGCCTCTTAGTCCCAAAAGGCCCCTTTGAGTTATTAGTTTTAACTAACTTAATTGTAGAGTAAAATATCGTCTTTTAAAACCACTTGACCCGCCCCGAGCTTCGGGGCGGGTCTCCAGATCTTCTTCCGACCGCTAGATGCGGCTCTCTGCCGTGTCGCAAGCGTCGCGGTACTCCTGGCAGGTGTACCCCGGATGACGCTCGCCGCACTCGCCGCAGACCTGTCCCTCTTCGGCTGCTTCTCTCTCTTTCTCCGCAAGTTCGCTCATCTTGACCTCCTGTGTAATGGCTGCAGGATTCATCCGTGTGCGACTACCGGCTCAAAGGCCAGCATTACTTGAGAAAACGGCGACCTGGGTTGTTTGGTCGCCTTGTTGGAATCGAGGGCCCTGCGACTGCGTTTGCAGAGCCAGCATCGGTCAGAAAACCCATGATCACTCATGAATCCTCCCCGACCATCGCAAACCGGGCACATATAGCAATCACCAGCCCTTTCACATCGGGGATAATACCAAAATTTAAGCATTTAGACAATTGAAAAAGGCCCTCTTAAGGCCTTTTTCAATTTATTAGACTTACTATTTAGTTCGTGAACTGGAATGAACTTACCATATTATCGATGGCAGTATCATGAACACCATGGGAATCATCATTTTTCCAAACTATTTGATATCCCCGGCCACCATGATTCAAATATATAGATGTAGAATATGTCCCGTCCAGAAGAGAAGGTTCGTTCTCTGTAACCTTCCAGCCTGTTGCCCCAGCTAGAGTTATGTCGGATACCGTCTGTTCCTGGCCAGCAGATGTTATTTGGCTTAAGCCAAATTCCTCATCAACCACAGATATCATAAAATAAGGGATAGGCATCTCAGAATTCGCCCTATATGTGTTATCTGCCACCCTGTCCTTATTTACAATCACATAAATATCTTTTTTGACTTGCTGCCCAGATTGGGAATCATACAGATAATCGATAAGCTGAAAAGCACTTTGGTATTTGAAGCTGTATCCATAAGTCTTGTTTGTATAGGTCGTAAGATTATTCGAGGAAGATGAGGAACTTGAACTAGATACTGAAGTACTGGACGAGCTAGTAGAACTTTCACTATCTGCATCAACCTTTTTCTGCAAATCAGAGATCTGGCTTTTGAGATTATTTTTATCTTTCGTCCATTTGGAATTCAAATAATAATACCCACCAGCGCCAAGGCCTGCCATGATGAGAACGGTAATAAGTATGATCCAAATTGCTGCCAAACCATTAGATCGTCGCATGCTCCTCCTTTTTTAGTAAGTAGAAAGTAGTCCGTAGTCCTTAGATAAATCCTGACTTAAATATTATAGAACAAATTATTCTTTAAGAAAATCGTCGATAACTCCAAACACATCATTTTTATTTTTTGCCCAAATAATTTCCGAAAACCTTCGGAACCAAGTGAGCTGCCTTCTGGCGTATTGATGAATTTTCCATTTCATATTCTGTTTTATGACTTCAAAATCTTTTTGATCTTTATCAATATAATTGGCTAATATCTTGTATTCCAACCCGATCTTTTCGAACCATGAGAGAGAAACTCCCTTTTCCATTAGATTTGAGACTTCCTCATAAAAGCCCTCCGCAAACCATTCGTCGACCCGCTTATCTATTCTCGAATACAATTCCTCCCGCGGGTAATCGATAGCAATTTGTAGGACAACAAAATCCGGTTTGATTTTTGTCGGTGCTGTGCCTTCTTGCGCCTTCTCGATCGCCCTAATTAACCTTCGAGGATTCTGAACGTCAAGCCCATGGTCATTAGTCCGTAGCCCGTAGTAAATTTTCTGCAATTCTTCGAGCGACATCGAATTTAATTGTTCCCGGGAAATTTTCGCTTGATTCTTGATTCTTGATTCTTCCGACCTCGGCTCGAGCCTCGGCCGAGACGGGTGATCCTTGATTTCAAATCCCTCAATTAAAGCTTGAACGTAAAGCCCCGTTCCTCCGACAATTACCGGCAGTTTGCCGCGGGCAAAAATGCCTTCGATAACTTCGCGGGCACGTGATAGCCAATCAAACATTGAAAATTCTTCACCAGGATCGCAAATATCGATGAGGTGATATTTGATATTGCCATATTCGGAGAGATCTTTACCGGTCCCAATATCGAGTCCGCGAAAAACTTGTCTCGAATCTGCCGAGACTATTTCGCCGTCATATTTTTTGGCAATTGCAACTCCTAGGCCTGTTTTTCCAGTAGCTGTCGGCCCGACAATTGCCACAATTTTCTGCACATTTTCCATTTGCATGGTCCTTAGCAATAATTTGGGCGCGCACGTCACATGACGCACGCGCCGGCTGTCTCGCCCAGTTCTCACCCTCCCACTAGCTCTCGCTGCCTTCAACATCAGTCCCCCTGTACCTTGACCTTCCACACTGAAGGCAATTACCATCCGGATCCGGAGGTCGAGTGTCCCCGCAGTGAGGGCACTTGAACTCCTGCACTTCCGCGGTACCAACTTCCAGATCAACAGCCATTTATGGCACCTCCTTCGCCTATCTTATATACCACAAATTAGCCTCGCCTTCCAATGTGTTGCACAATGCCTTAATTTCAAATTACAATACATAAGCATGATTAAGATATCGCATGTCACAAAAAAGTACGGCAAAGAGATTATCGTCGACGATCTTTCTCTCTCGATAAAAGAGGGGACGATTTTCGGTTTTTTGGGCCCGAACGGAGCAGGGAAGACGACTACGCTCAAAATTATACTCAGTCTCATCAAGGACTATGACGGCATTATTACGATCGGCGGCGAGATGACCATGGACGCAAAAACAAAAGAAAAAATTGGTTTTATGCCAGAAGACCCCTACTTCTATGACCATCTGACCGGTTTGGAATTCCTGAAATTCTGTGGTGAACTTTTCAATTATTCGAGAGAGAAAAATAACGGATATTATCTGAATATTCTAGACCAAGTCGGGCTGTACGATGCAAGAAGCATGATGGTGAGAAATTATTCCAAGGGCATGAAGCAGCGTCTCGGCCTCGCGCAAGCCCTCGTAAATGATCCAGATTATATTTTTCTCGATGAACCGCTCGACGGGCTTGACCCAATCGGCCGCGCCGATATCAAAAATATCATCAAAGGTTTGAAAAAACGAAAAAAAACAGTCTTTTTTTCCTCACACATCCTCTCGGATATCGAAGAGTTATGCGATGAAATCGGCATAATTAATAAAGGAAAATTATTATATTCCGGCTCGGTGAAAAAATTCTGCCGTGGTAGCGCATTTGAAGAAAAATTTGTCGAGGTTATAAAAAATGAAAAACGTACTGGCAATCGCTAAAAATACATTCCGCGAGACCATCCGTGATCGGATTCTTTATTCGATTTTGATATTCGGCATGCTTTTCATCATCTCAACTATTTTTTTAGGTTCAATTTCACTCGGCGAAGATCTAAAAATAATTCGCGATCTGGGACTTGCCGGAATTTATATCTTCGGTTTGATTATCACGATTTTTCTCGGAACATCACTCATCTATAAGGAGATTGAAGGAAGAACGCTTTATATCGTTTTTTCGAAGCCGGTTGGAGCAGCCCAATATATCTTGGGCAAATTTCTCGGACTTTTCACATCCGTGGTTCTAACTATTTTGATCATGTCGGTGCTTTATCTTGCAATTGTCGCGGCAAAAGGCGGAGGATTTGATTATTTCGGTCTCGCCGCGATTGGCATGCAGATTTTAGAACTTGCAGTTTTTATTGCGCTTTCGATCCTATTTTCAACCTTTTCGACTCCACTAGCCTCAACTCTCTACGCGATTTTGCTTCTTTTCATTGGCCATTCACTACCGATGATATTAAAATATGCTTTAAAATCGAGCGTGCTTTTCAAATATTTCGCATATGCGATTTACTACATTCTGCCCAACCTCGAGAAGTTCAATCTTAGAAACATTGCCGTGCACGGAATTTTGCCGAACGGTTTGGCTGTCTTTTCTGCTGTAGCTTATGGTGTAGTTTATACGATAATAATTCTCGCAATCGCAAATTATTCCCTGTCCAAACAGGAGGTTTAACCAGAATCAAGAATCAGGTATTAAGAATTAAGCTCACTGCTTGATACTTGATACATGATACTTAATACAATAAAAAATAAATCCTTTTTAAAGATGATTATTTTCATCCTTTTATCCGTCTTGGTTATTGCGACCCAGATTTTTTCCGATGGAGCAAAGGCGGAAACGAAAAAGCCCTCCCCTCTTGTCATGCCGGCAAAAGTTATCGAATTTGTTGATTTAGGATTAAAAAATGCCGCCGCAGATTTAAATTGGCTAGCTTCCATACAATATTTTGGCGATTGGCAAGATGATGATTATGCGAAACTCACCGCTTATATAAAAGCGACAAACGAACTAGATCCGAAATTCTCCTACCCCTATGCTTTTGGCGCCATAATTTTACCCGGACTGGGCAAAACTAACGATGCTATCGCGATCGCCAAAGACGGGATAGCTAACTCCGACCCGGACTACCGCATCCCCTATTATCTTGCCGTTACTTATTTCTTGAACAAGCAAGACTATGCAAACGCAGCATATTATTTCGATGTTGCCGCAAGGACAGCCGGCGCACCGGATAACGTAAAAGCAATATCTGCAAGTTTCAATTCCCGGCCGGATCTTAGAGCACAATCAATCGCTATTTGGACTTCGATTTTTGAAAATTCGAACGATGAAGTTATTCAAGAACGCGCGAAAGCTTACATCATACATTATGAAATTCTAAACATTCTCGAAGTTGCTGCGGAAGAGTACAAAAATAAGACCGGAAATTATCCGGCAAATATCGAAGACTTAGTGACTGCAAAAATTCTTACAGCAGTGCCAAAAGATCCTTTTGGGTTTACATACCTTATAGACAACGACGGCAGAGCTAGAATAAATCAATAATTACTCTTCTTTCTTGTCGTCCTTGTGCTCCTCTTCCCGCTTTCTCTGCACTCTTTGGATTTCGAAAACCGATTTTCCCGAAACTGGCATATCTTCCTCGCGCTCTTTCTCCGCTTCTTCGAAGAGCTCATCCTCTAAATTTTCGAGATCCTCATCGGTGTAATTTGTAAGATTTCCGCTCATGGTTCAATTATATCGAATGTTTCGTAAAATTTTAATGTGGCCGCCTGCTCGCCATCGGGCAGGCGCGGCTCACTGGTTTCCGGCTAGCACTTTCGCACCCAAATCTCGAAGCTCAATAAACAACTCCTCAGCTTCGCTCGAGAGCATAGCAGTAAGATCCGCAAGATCAATCTTGTCGAGAAGTTCAGAGGCCTTGAGGGAAAACTGCCTTTTTTGACCCTCGTGTACCCCTGCGTCTTCCGCATTTAGATTGAAATTGCTCACGTACCGCATTACGTCATCAGTCGTCGACGGCATGGCCTTGCCCCCTTCCTAGAAGTCAGTACTCAATTCGTAGCACAAGAATTATGAAAATTCTATGAATTTCTACACAAAAAAAATCAGGCAATGCCTGACTTGTTTTTTGAATCAATAATTAGAGCTCTATGTTGCTTGCGATTTGTTTCATTGAATCGAGGCAAATCTCGATGAATTTATCTACGGGAATGTTGAGACCATCCGCTTTCTCGCACATTGAGACTTCATCTCGTCTCGTACCAGCTGCAAATCTTGGTTCTTTGTGAAACCTTTTTGTGACAGATTTTAGCTTCACTTCATCCAACTTTTTTGATGGATAAACGAGAGCGACCGCGGTAATCAAGCCCGTTAGGCTGTCGGCACAGAAAATCGCCCACTCTGCTTTACTCTCCGGATAGATTTTAGTTAACTCCGGACCGTGCGCTTTCACAATCCGGTCGACTTTATCCGAAATCTCAAGCTTATATTTTGCAAGGACCTCGCGCGTTTTATGCGGATGATCAGCTTTATTTTCTTCAGAGTAATCAATGTCGTGGATTAGCCCAGCAAGAGCCCACTCATCGCGATCATCATCCGCTCCTAGTTTGTTTTGCTCTTTTAAATAATCAAAAATCCCGCCCATGCAGGCTTCAAGCGCCAGAGAATGATAAAAAATATTGGTTTCAAGCTCCGCCCTTATCGCCTCCAAATATTTTTGCCTATCATAGGTCATTTCTTTTACTTTCCCAAAACTTGAAAATAATAGGAAAAAATTTTGTTTTTTATCGCAGCCGAAAGAAACATTCCAGCAGCAAAACTCATTAAAATATCTTGTGAAAAAATTGGACCAAATAATTTACCCTTCCACGTAGTTCTCCCCAATATATGCAATGATCTTTCTCGCAGCATATCTGCAGTCGGAATTACCAGGTTAGAGATAACATCATTTTTTTCAATAATCATTTTTGCTTTTTCAACATCTTTTTTGAATTTTTCAATTGATTCGAATTCATCTACCGCCATTCCTTTCGCCACCAACGATTTTATCAATAGCTCATTTTCCGAGAGACCAGATTCATCTCTCACAGAATACATGTCGAAACAGATGAAGACCCCTCCCGGTTTTAGAACTCTCTTAATCTCTTCGAGAACTTTGGTTTTATTGCTAGTATGACAAATCGTCTCAATTGCAAAAACAATCTCAAAAGAATCTTCCTCATACAAACTTAGATCGTGATAATCGCCAACAACCTGAGAAAAATTCTTATTTTTTCGATATCTCGCAAGTGGTTTAAGAGAATAGTCTAGCGCAAAAAAACTGATTGATGGATATTTTGAGGCAAGTAACCCGCTATTAGCGCCATTTCCAGCTCCTAGCTCTAAAATTTTTTTTGCTTTTAGGCTCTCAATATATTTCTCAATAATTTTGATTGGCCCCAGATAGTCTAACTTTTTGAATTTTCCGTCATACGACAAACCGGAGTGCATCATGCCACTACGATCGTAAAAAATGATATACGGCAGTCTATTGATCCTGTAGTACTTTTTAACCCCCTTGCCCTGATATTCATTTTTGAGCACAGCATCAATGTCTATCCGTTTCCGCACAATGTTTAAATCTTGATTGATTTTTTGGTCAATGATATTCATGTTTACCTTATTGGTGCTCGGGAGAGGACTTGAACCTCCATGGATGTTACTCCGCTAGCTCCTAAGGCTAGTGCGTCTACCATTTCGCCACCCGAGCATTATTGAACATACGAATTATAGCAAAAAAAGATTATATTGTCACGAGGTCGGCAAGCTTTTCGAAGGTCTTGTCGCCAATTCCTTTTACATTTTTGAGCTCTTCTATCGATTTAAATCCGCCATGTTGAGTTCGATAGTCAATGATTCGAGTCGCATATGCCGTGCCGATGCCTGGTAACGTGTCTAGCTGTGCCGCCGTAGCGGTATTAAGATTAATCTTTCCAACAGGTTTGTTTGCCGATGACGCCGACACCGAAGTCGAAGCGCCGGCTATCTGTCCAGTTTCAGCAGGCGCAGTTGCCGTAACAGCCGCAGAGCTTGACACAGGCGCATTTTGTTTCGACAAATCGCCTATCTCTGCTTCCAATTTTTCTATTCTTGCATCCTGATCAGTGATTCTCTTCTCAAGCACCGGCTTGAAATAATTTTCGCGATAGAGCAAAAAACCGCCCGAAAGGAGTATTAGAACAAGCAAGATTCCCCCAATAGCAACCCGATGTCGCTCGACAAATTCCGCGGAAAATATGCTTTCCTCCGGCAAATCGGGTAAAACATTTTTTATTTTCGGGTCTTCGGGTTTTTTCCTAATATGAATTGAAATCAAAAATCTTCCCCACCCCTCCTTAACAGAGTCCAACTTTCGCCGCCGCCACTCTTTAAATTTGATCTTTGGCTTTTGCTTCCACATTTTGGTTACTAGTTTTAAGTTTTAAATTGAAATTTTGAGTTATTCTAAGTGTTTATGCGTTAAAAATTCATCAATTTTCTCCATAACTGCCGGATATTTTTCAATATTATTCGTAACGATCTTTGCCCCTTCCGCCGCTTCATCGATGAGCTCGATGTCGGAATACGATGCCATCCTGAGCTCATTATACCCCGACTGTATGGTTCCAAACATATCACCAGCCCCGCGGTTCTTAAGATCTTGCTCTGCCAGCTTGAACCCATCAAGAATGTTTTCAAAAGATTTCAGTCGCTCTATCGCCCGCGGGTTCTGGGTACTTGAAAATACAAAGCAGAAGGACTGATGCTCGCCACGGCCAACTCTGCCACGGAATTGATGCAATTGTGCCAGCCCAAACCGCTCAGCATCTTCGATCATCATGATCGTTGCATTCGGAATATCCACCCCTACCTCGACCACCGATGTAGATACCAATATATCAAGTTTACAAGCTTTAAATTCAGCCATTATTTCGTCTTTTGATTTTCCGCCTTTGGCGAGACCTCGCCTGCCCCGTCGGGGCGAGGCGGGCATTCGACCGTGGAGCATTCCAATCTTTAGATCAGGAAAGATCTGTTTGCTCAATCGATTGTATTCCGCCATTACCGATTTTCTATCTTCGTCGAATAGTGTTTCTCTCGTTTGCGCTTCCGATTCTTCAATCAGCGGGCAAATCACAAAGGCTTGGCGGCCAGATTGAATCTGCCGGCGAATGAAGTCATATGCTTTTAGCCTATTTGTCTCCTCAACAAATCTGGTTTTGATCGGTTTTCGGCCTTTCGGCATGGATTTGATAATCGACAAGTCAAGATCGCCGAAGAGCGCGAGATGCAATGATCTTGGAATTGGCGTCGCTGTCATCGATAGAAAGTGCGGCCTTAACCCTTCTCTGCTCTTCGTGAGTTCCGCCCGTTGATTTACACCGAATCTATGTTGTTCGTCCACGATCACGAGCCCCAAGTTCTTGATTTCAACTTTGCCCTGAACCAAAGAATGCGTCCCCACTATCACCTGCCTCTCGAGCTCGCCCGCAACATTTGCCTTTCTCGTAGAGGAAGTCAAAAGCCCGACTGAAACATCTGATTTTTCTAAAAGCTTATTAAGTGTTTCAAAATGCTGTTTGGCAAGGATCTCTGTCGGCGCCATAAGTGCCGTTCGGAAGCCGGCTTTCGCAGCAATGTAGGCAGCGAATGCAGCAACCGCAGTTTTTCCGCTCCCGACATCCCCGTTAAGTAGCCTATTCATTGGTTTTTTTAATGCTAGATCTTTAGCGATTTGCCAAACAGCCTTTTTCTGATCGGTGGTAAGCTCGAATGGCAGAGCATCTGCAAATTTCTTAAGTTCGGGATCTGCGGTCTCAATTTTTGGGGCTGATTCTGTTGCGATCTCTTCCTTGATTAATTGCGAACGGATGGCAATCAGAAATAATTCGTCGAATGCTATTCTCCGCCTCGCTTTCGATAAGGCTTGCGAATCCTCCGGCTCGTGGATATTTTTCAGAGCCGACCGGATTCCTAAGAGATCATATTTATCTAAAATGGGTTGTGGTAAATATTCCTCAAGTTTTGAGATTTGTCCGCCAGCCGGCGGATTAATATTTGAGATCAATCGAGCTATGAAGTAGCTCGACACACCCGCCGTCTCAGGATAAACTGGAACAATTTTTGGCCGGTTCGCTCGGTTTGGCGACTCCATCACAAGCGAATGAGAAAAAGAATCGTAGGAAACTTTGCCGTTTAATATAACTTCGGATCCAGCTTTCAGCATTTTTGCCAAGTATGGTTGATTAAACCAAACAACTTTGAGCGATCCGGAGTTGTCTTCAACTACTGCTTCTGTCACGGTAAACCCCCTGCGTCTCGTTCTTTTATTGGCAATGCCCACTACTCGAGCTCGGATCGTGAAGTTATTAGTTTTTAGTTCTAAGTTATTAGTTAAGTTACTAATTTTAGTGACTTGGGTATAGTCTTTATATCTTCGTGGATAATGATAAATCAAATCTTGGGCTGTATAAATTCCCAGCTTATTGAGCTTCGGTGCAACCTTTGGCCCGACACCCTTCAAATATTTAATTTCGGTATTTAAATTTATTTCCATTTCACCAACATTATACTTTATACTTTTCACTTTGCACTATCACAGGTATTGACATTTATTGACCAGCGTGATATAAGTGATCTTGTCGTACCGCGAAGCTTAGGCTCGCGGATCTTCGTCAGGGAGGTAGTGCCAATGCTCGATCGTCTCGGTCACCGTCTCGCGAAGTCGCCGATATCGTACCCGGTTCTCGGGAAGACCATCGCCGCGATGTCGCGAGTGACCCGCTGGGTCCAGCGGGTGCACGAGATGCCTGGCTAGCGGTTCCACCCTGCGGACGTCCGGATAGGTGGCTGTTGAACTGGCCGTAAGATCCGGACAGCGGAAGGTGGGAGCCGGCGGTTGCGTCGTAGGTCGCAAGGACCAACGCGCCGCCGGCTCCCGCCGGCAAGCCTCATCCATCCTTTCTTCTCGGAGGTGCTATCATTATCCTCCCCACTTCCGAGATTGGTGGAGAAGGAGTTCCCTGGCGGACGCTCCCTCTCCACCACCGCCCCCCAAGACAGGGCACATCGTCGGTTCCCAAACCGGTGCTCTGTCTGAGTGTAATGCGCCGACCTCCTCGAGGCCGGCGCTTTTGCGTCTAATGAGGGTATTCTAACTTCTGTGATCTTCAGTGAAACAATTCTGTGATCGTATATTTGACTTAATGCAGAGCTTCGTATATATTATTTCCGTCGCACTCATCAACTGCCCACGGGAGGGACAACCACTTGCTCACCATGCTGTTTCTGATGTTGACGTTGATGGCGATCTTGCCACGGCCAGCCCTCCTGTTGGGGCTGATCAGCTTTTTCGGTCGGCGGAGCTCGCCCCCCTGCGATCCCGCTCCGGTCCTGGAGAGACCGGTCTCTGGCGCCGAGCCATCGGGCCAGGGAAAGTATCAGATGAATGTGTGGGGGTCTGAAGGACCCACCGTTGCCCCGGCCTTGCAAGCCCAAGTTTTTTCACGAGTGTCTTCAGGACACTCCTATCGCCTTACAAGCGACTTACTGACAGAGCGGCCCCTGGTATGGGTCGCTCTCGCTCTTTTTATTTAAGCTTATCAATATTATGATATAATGCTCTTGCAGAACGCCAACAGATTTTCCACGTCGGATAACGAAGGAGGGTTGTGCTATGAGGGTTCTGTTCTCTGCCTTGGCATTGCTGGTGCTGGTGGCGCTGGTGGTCGTGGCCTAGGTCCTAGCAAGAGGACCGCGGTGGCTGGATCAACAGCAAGAATCGGATCATCCGCCCTGGGCGGATGGCGAGATTAAAACGACGGCTGTCCCTAGCCGTCGTTTCTCGTCGTATGAGATAGTTGCCCAATAGTTTTTAGTTTTAACATTTGAGTTTTGAGTTATTTAATGTATCCCCCTCCCAAAACTTCATCACCCAAGTAGAACACTGCGGATTGACCGGGAGTAATCGCTCTTTGCGGCTCATCAAATTCAACTACAATGTTTTTGATCTTTGATATTTGACCTTTGATCTCGCATGGCACCGCTGCATGCCGATATCTTATTTTGACCTTAAGGCTCATAAGTTCTTCAGCCCTTAAGTTTTGAGGTTCGATCAACCAATTCAAATCTGTCACCGTCATCTCTTTGCTATATATATCCTCATCGTCACCCACGATCAGTTGGTTTTTCGAAACATTAAATCCAACCACATAAAGTGGTTTTTTTTGAGTTTTTAGCTGACAGCTTGCAGATTGCAGTTGATCTATTCCTTTGCGTTGTCCGATTGTATAATTGACCAATCCTTCGTGAGTCCCGAGTACATTCCCCTCTTTATCGGCAATTTCGCCGGGTTTAAAATATTTCTGATCCAAATATCTTTTCAAAAAAAAGCGATAATCACGATCACCAAAAAAGCAAATTTCCTGGCTTTCCGGCTTTTCCTTGACCGGCAGATCCCACTTTTTTGCCAGTTCCCGCACATCTTTCTTCTTCATTTCTCCGAGCGGAAACAGAGTTTTTGATAGCTGATTCTGATTCAATCGATAGAGCATGTAGCTTTGATCCTTGGTGCCGTCGATACCAGCTAAAAGCTGATAACTGGCTACTGGCAGCTTCTGGATTCGCGCATAATGTCCTGTCGCAAGATAATCACAGCCGATAGAAAGCGCTTTTTTAAGTAGAAGATCAAATTTGATTTTTTCATTACAGACAATGCACGGGTTTGGGGTTTTTAATTTTTTGTATTCATCGATGAAATAGTCAACAACATCTTTTTTGAATTCATCCACAGCGTTTATAACATAGAACGGGATACCAAGGCCGTGCGCCACCTTTCGCGCGTCTTCGAGCGCCTCATAGTTGCAACATCGATTTTCCTTTACCACATTACACATAGGGTCAGACCATAATTTCAAAAAAAGCCCGACTAATTCGTGGCCCTCATCTTTTAACATTTTTGCCACGACGGAAGAATCAACTCCACCGGACATTGCGACCGCAATTTTCATTATGCTTGTCTCGTTTCCGCTGATTTAACTAAGTTCGCAAATAGCATCGCTACTGTCATTGGCCCGATTCCACCCGGCACAGGAGTATAAAAGGACGCCTTGCGATAGCAATTTATATCTATATCACCGCGCAATTCCCCGCCAACCTCGGTGGTCCCCGCATCGATCAAAACCACCCCGTTTTTGACCATATCCGGCTTGATCAGATTTGCCGTTCCGGTTGCCGAAATGACAATATCGGCATCGGAAGTTATCGTTGCTAGGTATGGCGTCTCTTCATCAGCAATTCGAATATCGGCATTCTCCGATTCCAGCATACGAGCAAGAGGTGAACCTACTAAAAAGCCTTTGCCAATTATCGCAATTTTTGATTCCTTATAATTAATACCGGATCGCTTGATCGCTTCCATTATCGAGATCGTGACTGGCGGCCGGAAATTACAGATTCCACCCCTGCAAAAGTTTAAGCCATCGACATCTTTTGCCGGATCAATTTGTTTGATTAGGTCATTTAGATTCAAATATTCTGGAATCGGAATCTGGATCATAATTCCATCAACCGATTGATTTTGATTGAGTTCTAGAATTTTTTTCTCAACTTCTTCTTGAGTTACCTCTGTCGGATATTTGAACAAGTCAAAATGCACACCGATTTTCTCCGCTGCTCGTTCTTTTGACTCAATATAACGCGCCGTCGCAAAATCTTCACCGATCCAAATCACCGCAAGAACAGGCTTTTGTTGAAAGCTTGCAACTCGAATTTTCAAATCATCGAGTATTTCGTTTCTGATTTTTCTGCCATCAAACATGTTCATCATATTAACTAATATCTAATAACTAATAACTTAAAACCATTTGAATCAAAACATCTAAAGCTTTTCAATTTTTGAGTTGTATTTTTGATTTGTTTTTGTAATCCTCTATCGCCTTATGAATTCCTTCTGCTGATAGGATCGAACAATGATACTTCTGAGCCGGTAATTTGCCCAAGGAGTCATTGATATCATCGCGAGTAATTTCAAGCGCTTCATCCAAAGTTTTGCCCTTAGAAAGATCCGTCATCATCGAGCTTGCGGCGATTGCTGCGGCACAACCAAGTGTTAAAAATTTAACATCCTCGATATATTCTTTGCCGTCCTTTTTTCCAACTTTGATAGTAATTTTCATCATATCGCCGCATTTCGGATTGCCGACCTCGCCAATTCCATCGGCATTTTCAATTTCCCCCACATTGTGAGGGCTTGAAAAATGTTTCATTACTTCATCACTATATTGCATATGCTCCTTATGTAAAAACTTAAATGTAATAACTAATTGAATTACTCCATTGGTTCTTAGATTTAAGTTATTAGTTTTTAGTTAATTGTCCTATGGTTTTTCGTTTTTCGATATTAGTTTTTAGCTATCCAATTGGGCTTATCTTTCTTAATTTCTCAATTATTCCCGGCAATACTTCCATAAGGCGATCTATTTCTTCTTCGGTGGTGTATCTCCCAATTGTGAATCGAATTGAGCTATGTGCTCTTTCTTCGGGGTATCCAAGCGCCATTATCACATGTGAGGGTTCAAGGGAACCCGATGTACAAGCCGAACCTGTAGAGGCCGCGATCCCTAGCATATCCAAATTGAGCAGAATCGACTCGCCTTCGATGCCGGCAAATGAAATATTTACATTATTCGGGCTTCTGCAAATATCCGTGCCATTCAATTTGGCATTTGCAATATTATCGACAATACCCCTGATTAATTTTTCTCTCAATTTCAATGATTTTTCCGTTGCATTAGTCATTTTAAGAGATGGAAAATCCTCTGACACAATCGCCCCATCGGTGTCAGCGGCATCGCGGATTACTAGTTCGGCCGCCTTGGCAAAACCGACTATGCCCGCGACATTCTCCGTGCCCGCTCGCTTCTTGTATTCTTGTCCACCACCGGTGATTTCCGGCTTAAGCGGGGTGCCTTTTTTGGCGAATAAAAGGCCGACTCCCTTCGGCCCATAAATTTTATGAGCCGTCATTGTAAGAAGATCGACATGCAAATATTTAGTTCCCATTTCGAAATACTCTGCTGCTTGCACTGCATCGGTATGGAAATAAATTTTTTGGGCATTGGGGTTTTTTTCAAGCCGACCCAGGTTTTCCTTCTCAATCATCTTGCCAATTTCGCGGATCGGCTGTGCTGTGCCAATTTCATTATTTACATACATTACAGAAACCAGGGCAGTGTTTTTACGGATTGCTTTTACTACTTGCTGGCTATTGATTACGCCATCTTGCTCCGGGCTTATGTAGGTAGCTTCGATTTTCCCCTGTTTCTCTAGATCTTTTACGGTATCCAAAACTGCATGATGTTCAAATGTTGAAGTTACAACATGAGGTTTTTTATTCATGCCTTTATAGTCTGGCAACATCGATTCGATCACGCCGCGGATAGCCAGATTATCCGATTCCGACCCGCCAGATGTAAATAGAATTTCGCTTGGAGCGCAATCAAGAAAAAATGCCAAAAATTCTCTGGCTTTGTCGACTGCCGCTCTCGCCTCCTGCCCAAACCCGTGAACCGACGAAGGATTGCCGAAACTCACGCCAAAATATGGCGTCATTGCTTCAATAACTTCCGGCGCAACTGGCGTGGTCGCAGCATTATCTAGATATATTCTCTTCACTTATCTTCCTTTGATTTCTCAACGATCGATACTACTTTTCTTAAATCAGAAACGCACTTCTTGCAATTTTCCTGTTTGGACAAATTATCAAAATCAGATTTAGATATTAAATAAGCCACCGGCTTGGAATACCTGACAACCTCAAACACATCTCCGTCCTCAACTTCTTTAAGAACCTTAGAAATGTTATTTTGCAATTCGTTTACGTTGATATTTTTCATTGGCTTTCGGCACTAAAATTATACTCATCTAAGGTAACATCTTAGGTAGATTTAGTCAATAGATACAAATATAAATAATATTTAGAATCTTAAGATTTAGAATTTCTCTTTTCCATCTCAATCTTTTTATTTACGGCAGAAATTTCTTCATCCGTATCAAACCTTACCGGTTTTGGCAGAGTGTAACCTTCCTTGGTAGCTAAAATTGTGTACCTACCCCGTTTCAAAATCGCCGAAAACTTACCTTTGTCATCAGTTACCGCAGTCTTTACAAGCCTTGTGTTATCTCCGGTCATTATCCTAACCAACGTTAGGCCGATAGGCTCGCCCTTATGTCGGTCTACCACCATGCTCCATGGCGACTTTCTTATGACCAGTGAGAAATTGATAACCCAAAGCAGAATATAGCCGGCAAGGATCAGATAATTTAACAAATTTGGGTCATGAATTAAATTGTTCAAGACCAATATGGTACCGGCCGTAAGTACAACAATCGAAGCATAATTGAAGAATCTTTCCATTTTTCTAAGCCAACCCAAGATTGCATGAATACCAGAAAGGCTTTTGCCATTTATACTCATTATGATCGTCGGCACCAAAAATCCTTTGGTATAGCTATCAATCTCATATATTTTCCCTGTGTCAAAATCATAATATTGATCCGGTTTTGGTGCGAGCTGGTACTTGTCTTTCTTCGCGATGATTTTGTATTTGCCCGGAGGTTCGGCGAATCCGTACACGCCTGATTTATCGGTGGTTGTTGTCTCAATAACCCTTTCTGTGCCATCTTCGCCTACTTTAATCAAGCTAACCATCGCTCCAGAAAGCGGCAAACCGGTTCCATCCTCGAGCACTTGGCCCCATTTTTTGCGTTTCTTTTTAACCGTACCGAAAGATAGAATGGAATAAACAATTATATGAATGACTTCCTTGAGTGAGAATAAAGTTATTAAGTTTGTTGCGGGTGCCAATCCGGCGACAACTACTGCCATGCCCAGAGCTGCTGCGGCAGTCACTGGCGGAGCAGCCTCTTTTGAGATACCAACAGCTGCATAAACTTTTTCTATTCCCCCTGCAACAATATCGATTGAAACCGCCACATCTTCGACGCCGCCGACAATGCCACCAATAATAACTTCACCGATTGTTTCTTTTCGTACATTTACTGACGCAGCAGCCTTCACATCACCGAATGAAGCTTGAACGGTGTTTTCAAATGAGCCAACTTCCTTACCTGCGGTGAATAATCCGGTTTGGTCAATCTCCCCGCCACCATTCATAACCGACCACACGATAATTGCTGTTGGAATTTCTGAATCATCTGAGGCAAAAGCTTTTGCACTAAACTGCACGGAGTCTTCAACTTTTATTTTCGCACTTGTCGGTGAAATGATAATGTATGATGCAGTTTTTTCCGGATTTCCCAGAGTTGTCACCTCAGACGCAGTAGAAAAATCAGTTTCAACGTTGCTATTATTTCTTGCCTTAAGCCTATAAGCATAATTCGTAGAAGCTGCAAGGCCTGTGTTTATAAATCCGTCGCTTCCACCCCAGTCGGCATACAATTGCCAATCGGGACTATCGGAAAATGCCCCATCGGAATGCCTGACATACTTACCTGCGGTGTCATTGTAAATCGCATATCGTGTGTTAGCTGGGTTGCCGTTTTGGTTAATCGCAATTTTTACTGATGACTCGGAAACTACTGAAAGAATTGGGGCATCTGGTGTGTTCGCAAGAGTATAAGATGTAGCAAAATTTGACTTTTCCGTTCCTTTCCTATTGGTCACGGTAACTTGGCGAGTATATGCCGTATTCGGAGCAAGAGATTGTTCTAGCCAGGACGAGGCAGAAGCTGCAAGTGTTCCCGAGAGCGGATTGCCAGCGGCATCTAACACTGCCCAACTGGTGTGATCATCGTCGGTATTTGACCAAACCCAATTAATCTGGCTGGTAACAATGTCTGTTCCCCTGAAATCTGTAGAGGGTGTAGGCCCAAGGCAATTCGCCGTTGTGAAATTTATGATTGCAGAATAATTCCCCGCGCCATTCTGGTTTGACGTTGCGGACACCTTGGCGTAATACTTTGTTTTTCTTGCAAGGCCCGATAAAGAAGTGGCTGTTGTGCTGATATCCGAAATTGTGCCTTTATTTGAAGCTCCGGAATCCGTTCCGTACGAAAGAGTATATTTATCCGCGCCCTCTGGCGCAATCCATGTCAGGTTCGCCGAAGTTCTGCAAACGGCATTTGCTTCTAGGCTCGCTGGAGCAGCTGGCGGAGTGACTTTTGCCGAAGATGGAGAATAAGTTGTGTCGGTATTGTCCCCATTTCTTGCTTTGGCCTTGATCCAATACTGGGTATTTGGATCAAGATTAGCCAATGTATATGATGTACTTGTCTGCCAGGACATGCCGGCGGGATCGGTAAAATCCGTGCCATTTATTGAATATTGGATCCAATAGTTTGTTCCTGATGGATTCAAACTTGGGCTAATTGTTCCTGTTACGAAATATGCCCCCGCCACCGTTGAAACCGTCGGCATATTGGCAAGCGTGTACTTTGGAGATGAATAGGCGCTTGTTGAGTTGCCGGCGTCATTAAACGCAACAACTTTAGCACAATATTGTGTATTTATATCCTTACCATCAACGTCTTGCGAGGTTTCCCCGGCACCAGTCGTATAGTCGGGAGAATCTGGATAAGAAGCCTGTGAACAATCAGAATTCGGAGTGGTAGAAATATAAACCTTGAATCCGGTTTCATCAGATGAGTTGTCGTCCCAAGTCACTTGGAAAGAATCGTTTTGGATGGTGCCTATTGCTGCATTAGTTGGCGCACTCGGCGCTGTAACACAAGAGCCGGTGGGAGAAATATTCCAATCGGTATTACTTCCCCCATCCGTAGAATAAGTAGCACAGAAAGAGGCACCCGAATTGGTAGAATTTGAGATGGTGGCGTACGAAATAGTTGCGGTGGCCGGGTTAATATTCCAGCCACCAGAACCACCAGACCTCTTAAGAACTACATGGCTTCCCGAAGTTCCGGTTACCGTCCATGTGCCAGATATCGTTTGGGTCGAGCCCGCAGAAAAGGATAAGGTTTTGCCTGCAGTAGCGGCAGTGAGGTTATTAAAAGTCGTATCTCCCTCTATCAAGGAGTCACCAGTTAGCGTAACTGTACCGCTCCCAGGAGTGAAGATACCGCCTGCATGGTTCCAACCGCCAGATACACTCATGGTGGATGGAGCACTGAAGCTAGCATTACCGTTTAAGATGAAATTACCAATGTTCATCGAAGGGTTATTTGTGATTCCATCAACATCGGTCTGGTTGGTTCCATCACCAATTGTAAGATTGTTAGTAACACCAAAGCTACCGGAAGATAGAGTCAAAGTTTTGTTTCCAACAAAGCTCTGCCAGATAAAACCGGTCATATCGCCAAAAGAGTGATAAGGACCTGAACCAACATTATAGGTACCAATGACGGCACCAGTCGAGCCGTTAAGCTTTGTTATGGTGTTGCCGCCAATGCTCGTTACCCATACATTGCCGTCGCCATCAATTCCCGGATGGTCGCCATTGCCGATCGAATAAGTTCCGATTACTGCACCAGTCGAGCCGTTAACTTTGTAGACCGTTCCGCTATTAACAACCCAGACATTGCCGCTGCCATCAACTGCCAGATTAGCACCAGGAACCGAGTAGATATCAATGACAGCGCCGGTCGAACCGTTAAGCTTGGTAATGCCAATATCGCCGTCGCTAGCCGTCCAGACATTCCCATCACCGTCGACTGCTATGCTAAAAGGAGCGCCGTTAACCGAATAAGTGCCGATCAGTGCACCAGTTGAGCTGTCAAGTTTAGTAACGTTACCACTTCCGTGATTGCAAATCCAAACATTGCCACTACGATCAGCCGCCACTCCCGAAGGACTAGTACCCGTTGAATATGTGCCCATGACTGCACCAGTCGAGCCATTAACCTTATTAATATGGCTGCTATCGTAGGGGACCCAGACATTGCCAGCATTATCAACGCCCGGGTTACCACCACCGACCGCATAAGTGCCGATCAGTGCGCCGGTCGAACCATTGAGTTTAGTAACGTTGCCGCTGTAAGGATTGCCGACCCAGACATTGCCACTGCCATCAACTGCCACACCATAAGGACCAGTACCCACCGCGTAAGTTCCAATGACGGCACCAGTTGAACTGTTAAGTTTGGTTATATTGTTGCTACCGCTATTAGTCACCCAAACATACGGTGTTACCGCTGGATCCAGCAATTCTAGGTTATAATAATTTGCCGCCGTAATGTTTGTGTTAGAAGAAGCACGATATATAAAGGTAGAAGTCGAAGCAGTAAATGTACCCGTTTTAACAAACGGCGTGCCCGAACCGGTCAAAGTTATTGTCCGATTTGAAGCATCGAAGGTACCAGCATTGATCGTCAGTATGTTTGTAGTTGTGATATCCCCGGCTGCAGTGAAAGTCGTTCCCGCATGATCAAGGTAAAGATTGTAGTAAGTGGTCGCCGTAATATTAGTTGCCAATGCTCCGGTATACTTGAGGGTTGATGTGCCCTCTTGGAAAGTTCCGGTTACTACCAATGGCGTTCCTGGCGCGGCCAAAGTAATCGTTCTGGAGGATGCAGCAAATGTGCCGGCATTGATGGTAAGGACTCCATTGATTGTGATATTTCCGGCAGCAGTAAAGGTTGTGCCGGTATGGTCTGCAGCGTAGAGGTTGCAATAGGTAATAGCATTAATGTTTGTTGCGCTTGTTCCTTGGAATTTGACTGTCGATGTACTTTCGGTAAATGTGCCGCTGATGGATAGTGGATCACCTGATTCTGTCAAAACTAAGGTAGTATTATCCAGATTGACAACAGCAGTTGCCGGGATTTTAAGATTTGGGATAGTGGAGGTGGGAGCAGATGATGAATTAGGTCTCCAGGTATCAGTGCCTATGACATAGAGTATCTGGGAGGTTAGAGTTGCTTGATTGTAGGGCATAGCTAGGTCATTGGTTGCATTACCAATATCAAAGAGGATATCAGCATCAGACGAAACTGAACCATCGTATTGTGATAAATCGGTATTGGATAGTGTTTGGGCAGTACCATTACCGACGACCAAATGCTGCTCAAAGAGAGTAACTCCAGTAATATCTCCCGATGTGTACTTGGTAACAGCATTGGCTCGATGGGATTCAGTCGCGCCATCGATGAATACCGTAATTACATCACCGGCAGAGGGTTCGGTAACGCCAGAAATCGTCCAGGAACCAGAAGCAGTGGTGCCTGTAGCTGCATCCAAGGTGCCATTGATCGCTACCTTGACCGTCTCACCATCAGCACAAGCGGTTGATTCATCATACTGCTTACAAGTGCCGGAGATAGAGAAGGATGAACAGCCACTTGTTACAGTTGGAGCAGGAAGGGTACCATTGAACGAGGTCCAAGTCCCAGTCGTTGGCAAGACAGTGGGAGCACCGGCACTACCCCAGTCCACATAAGCCGACTGATCAGCAGGCGCAAGAAGTTTGCTGGTGTCCGACAACAGGTACCAACTACTGTCCCATGGATCTACTGCCAAAACCCTATTACTTGTATTGGTGTAATAAGGATTACTCCTAGCATCTACACTCGCATAAGTATACGACCCATTATAGCTTGAATCGCCCGCTCCAGAAAAAGTATACGACGAACATGCGGAGCATGATCCGGTTAAACTAATATTCCAGCCGGTATTTCCCCCGCCGTCAACTGAGTAAGTCGCACAGAAACTACCTGTATTACTAGACTTAGAAACATTGGCGTAGGATATTGCAACATTATTACTTGCAGATAAATTCCAGTTGGCACCGCCCGATGGAGCTAAAGTAATTAAGTTACCGGAAGTCCCAGCAATATTAATTGCATAATTGAAATTATAGTTTGAACCCGAGTTGAAAGTTAGGGTTGAGGGCGCAGTTGTGTTGGTAAATGTACGCGTGACCGACGTTGCCCCAGTGAAGGTGAAATTTGTATTAGCATGCTCAGCCGTAAGGTTGTAATAAGTTACTGGTGTAATATTTGTTGCGGAAGAACCTGTATATTTTATCGTTGAAGTCGAGTAAGTAAATGTACCTGTGGCTACGAAAGGTGTACCTGATCCAGACAAAGTGATGGTTTTATTTGATGCATTAAATGTGCCGGCATTTATTGTCAAAACATTGTTTGCGGTGATGTCGCCCGCCGCAGTGTAGGTTTGGCCAGCTTTATCGATGTAAAGATTGTAATAGGTCGCAGAAGTTACATTAACCGGACCTGTACCTGTGTATTTTACAGTTGAAGTAGAAGCGGTGAATGTTCCGGTTTTAACAAACGGCATGCTAGTTCCAGATAAAGTAATTGTCTTATTTGATGCATCAAAGGTTCCGGCATTGATGGTAAAAACACCAGTTCCGTTTGAACCAGTTGAGATATCACCGGCTGCTGTAAAAGTTGTTCCTGCGTGATCTAAATAAAGATTATTATAGGTAGTTGATGCAATATTAGTCGCAGAAGCGCCTGTGTATTTGACTGTGCCAGTCATACACTGAAATGTACCGTTGATCACAAACGGCGTACCAGAACCGGAAAGGGTGATGGTACCTGTCGGCGAATCATTAAATGTACCAGCATTAACGGTGAAAACATTTGTTGATGTAATATCCCCTGCTGCGCTAAAGATGGTCCCTGCACGATCTAAATAAAGATTGTAATAGGTAGTCGCTGTAATATTCGTTGCCAACGAGCCAGTATATTTAACTGTGGATGTAGAAGGTGTAAAAACGACATTATTTACAAAAGGAGTACCTGATCCAGACAAGGTAATAGTTTTATTGGACGCATCGAAAATCGAGTCATTGGTCAAAACATTAGTGACATTTATATCGCCCATGGCTGTAGATACTGCTGTGGTTACTAAGTGGAGGTTGTAATAGGTGGTAGAGGCAATGTTTGTTGCCGCTGCGCCGTAATATTCTACGGTTGAAGTTGATGCCGTAAAAGTACCAGTAACAACAAATGGCGTTCCCGTTGACATGAATGTAATAGTCTTATTAGAGGCATCAAAGGTGCCAGCATTGATGGTAAAAATATTTTCCACCTTGATATTTCCAGCCGCAGTAAATGTAGTACCTGCATGGTCCAGATACAGATTATAATAACCAGGAACCATTCCCGAACCCATTGCAGTTACGTTTGTCGCCGAAGCACCGGTATATTTGATCGTTGAAGTTGAAGATTGAAACGTTCCGTTATTAACAAATGGCGTGCCCGAACCAGATAATGTGATTGTTTTATTGGATGCATTAAATTCACCAGTGGTAATGCTTAAGACACCAGATACATCAATATCGTTATTTGCTGTCCAAATCCCCGAGCCATCATTGAAGGTCAAATTATTAAAGGCCGATCCTCCCGTCATATTTCCGGAAAGAGTTTTATCAGCTCCACCCGTCTGAAAAGTAACGGTTCCGGAATTGTTGTCAAATGTTCCGCTTGAATGATTCCAATTTCCATTAACAATAAAATTATTAGATGATGCGGGCGCACTTAATGACCCGCCCGAAATTGTGACATTACCAGCACTAATATCATGTGCCCCAGCGGTTAAGGTACCGGATGAAACAAGGAGATTGTTTGTAACATCAATATTGCTGGAAAGAGACCAGGCTGAAGATGGGATCGAATAATAAATCGTGCCTCTTACATAATTTATAATTGCATTTGAAACAGATGGAGTTATTTTCTTAATTGTCATCGCAACGCCAAAGCTTGAATCGTTAACATCATTTGGCGTCCAAGTTAATCCCCACAGATTTCCATCCCCACCAAACGGAACATAATCCTCTGTCCCCGACCATAATGCATCCGCAGATTGATTGGTGCCCCCAATGGTACCAGACTTAATGATTTCAATAATATCATCGGAAACAGGAGGCGAACTACCCATCCTTTTTGCTTCCATTTTAATACCTGTAACCGTTGCATTGGTTGGAATATTAAAACCAAAATTTGTCGCTTTTAGATAATTAGAGCGTTTTCCTTGGGGAATACCAACAATTCTCGCATAATTTCCATCATCAGCAGTGATATCTTCGGGAGTTGACCAAGGACCATCTCCATAGCTTGCATCATTGGTTCCTGTTCCACATCCCAATGTGGAACTAGTACTTCCCCCGCCGTTCTCACCTGCGATTGTAAGATTATAAAATTTCTGCCCAGAACCCAATATGATTGAGAAGTCTCCGCTTGTCCCATTAAAATTTATTGTAGAATTTCCTTCATTGAAAGTAACATTTGAAGAATCCCAATCACCTGCAATATTAATTATGTGGCTTCCAGGGCTAAAGCTACCTGACGTCATAGTAAAACCATCCGCAATCGTAATATCTCCAGCTGCAATAAAGTCTGTATTCGCATGGTTGATGACTAAATTATTATACGTCACGGAAGCCAAATTTGTATCTGATGATCCTTCGTAGGAAATTGTTGAAGTTGACGGAGTAAAGGTACCGGTCACAACAAACGGGGTTCCACTCCCTGATAAAGTAATGGTTTTATTGGAAGCATCAAATGTGCCTGCATTGATAGTAAGGACTCCAGAAACGGTAATGTTCCCTGCTGCAGCAAAGGTAGTACCAGTCTTGTCTGCCGCGTAGAGATTGTAATAAGAAAGAGCATTAACATTCGTAGCGCCTGATCCCTGGAATTTAATGGTGGAAGTGCCAATTGTGAAGGTGCCGGTGATAGAAAGTGGTGTGCCGGAGGCGGTTAATGCTAGTGTTGTGCCGGTAAGGTTGACGATGGCTGATGTCGGAATTACAAGGTTAGAAATGGTGGATGTTGGAGCATCAGTAGCAGCCGGTTGCCAAGTGTTGGAAGCCAAAACATAAAGCTTCTGGTCGGTATCTGTTTGGGTGCCTGACTCGGGCAGTGTTAAGTCTTTGGTTGTGGCATTAACTTCAAAGAAGATATCTTCATCAGACGAGACAGAGTTATCGTATTTCTCCATATCAGCATTTGAAAGAGTTTGGTTATCAGCTGAACCGATGGATAAATGTTTTTCATAAAGTGCTATGCCGGATACATTACCGGAGACATACTTTGTCACTGCATTTGCTTCATTGGCATCAGCAACACCATCGACAAAGATGGTGATAGTGTCGCCAGCCGATGGGGCTGTTACTCCGGTGATAGACCAGGACCCGCTTGAAGTTGTACCGGTAGCCGCATCGAGGCTCCCATTGATTGCTACTTTGATCGTTTCGCTGTCAGCACAATTCGAGGATTCGTCATATTGTTTGCAGGTACCGGAGATGGAGATGCTGGCCGGCGGAAATGCCCAATGATGGTTATTTCCACCGTCATATCCGCCAGTCGTGGCATTTACCAAGCTTCCTCCAGTTGCATCGGAATCGGTGACATTAACATAAGAAGCAGGTGGGCTATCCTGGACAACATTAAAATTCCAATGGTTGGTAGGTGTAGATGAAACCATAAATATTCTAGTACCTACTGCTCCGCCATTGATATCAAGGCCCATGATTGAATAAGTTGATCCAGCATGGAATGTAAGTTTAGAGGAAGGGGTAGTATCAGTAAAGACCCCATTGATAGTTGCCGAATCTGCAAAATAAACACCATTTGCCGACGCATTAGTAATAGTAATGCTGTTAAAATCATGATTTCCATTTGTTCCACCAGCAGTGATGGTCTGTAAATCACTACCATCCAAGGTTAGTGTTCCGGTACCAGAAGTAAAGATGCCAGTGGCCGAATTCGTATAATCGCCTGCAAGATAAAATGCAGCCGTACTTGAAGCCGTGAGAGTATTACCAGCGTCAATAATAACATCTCCATCAACGTTAACTATGGGATCGTTTGTTTCGAATGACAATACGGCAGTTAATGCGCCTCCTCCAACATGCAAATTATTTGAAACATTTAAAGTGCCTGCCTGAACATTATGGGTACCTGAAAAATTTTCACGCGCTATCTGAAGGTTATAATATGTAGTCGCGGTTACATTTACAGCGGCGCCGACTGGGTCCGGGCAATCATAAAATAATGTTGAATTGTTGGCAGTGAAAGTGCCGTTGATCACAAAAGGAGTGTTAGTTCCTAATAGTGTAATTGTTTTATTTGAAGCGTCGAATTCACCTGCATTAATTGTTAAAAGATTTGAAACAGTCATATCCCCAGCCGCGGTAAAAGTCGACCCAGTTCGATCAAGATAAAGATTGTAGAATGTCGTCGCCGTCACATTTGTCGCAGATGAACCCTTATACTGAACGGTAGATGTGCCCTCCTGAAAAGTAGCGTTTATATTCACAAAAGGCGTGCCTGAGCCATTCAAAACAATTGTTTTATCGGAGGCATTAAAGGTTCCTACATCTAGCGTCAAAACGCTGCCAACGGTAATATTTCCAGCTGCGGTAAAGGTGGTACCAGTATGAACCAAATATAGATTATAATACGTCGCACTAGTTACATTGGTAGCGCTCGATCCGGCATACTTTATGGTTGAAGTAGCTTCTTGAAAAGTACCATTTACAACAAAAGGTGTACCAGAACCATATAGATAAACTGTCTTATCCGATCCGTTATATATCGTCCCGGTCTGAATAGTGAAAACTCCGTAGACCGAGAACGAGCCGGAAGAAAGCGGAGTAAATGTCGTGCCCGAATGGTCGAGGATTAGATTGTGGAACCCGAGTAACGCAACGTCAGTTGCTGACGCACTCTGATATGTGACGGTTGAAGTGTCGTAATTGAAGGTACTGCCCGTCTCCATTCTAAGAGGCCTCGACGAACTTTGTCCTGAGCCAGTAATTACTAAAGAATTATTATCCAATGTCATCGTAGACGATGCTTCGGCATATGATTTCGGCACAGTTGATGTGGTTCCACCACCGGATGCAGGCCGCCATGTATTATTTGCCTTAATTATAATCTTTTGGTCTGCATCAGTTTGGGTTCCGACTGCCGGCAGGGTTAGATTGTTTGATCCGTCAATTTCGAAAAAGATATCTTCATCGGAGGAGACGGAATTATCGTATTTAGAGATATCGTTGTTCGATAATGTTTGATTATCGTCAGAACCTAGATACAAATGCTTTTCGTAAAGGCTAATTCCTGTAATATTGCCCGAACCATCGTATTTGGTAACAGCATTCGCTTCGTTACCGTCAGCCACTCCATCGATAAATACGGTAATTGTGTCCCCAGAAGCAGGTGCTGTAACACCGCTTATGCTCCACGAACCTCCGGATGTGGTTCCGGTTTGGGCTTGAATAGTACCATTTACCGCAACTTTTACAGTCTCTGAATCAGCGGCATTTGTCGATTCGTCATATTGCTTAGCAGTCCCTGAGATTAAAATTGTGGCAGGCCCACCTCCGCCTTCAGAAATAATAACCCCCGGCTCGACTTCTCCTGAAGCATCCCAGTCGTAAGGAGTCGGGTCACTAACTGGATCAGCATTAAACCAAGTATACCCAGGGTAAAAACTACCCAAAGTTGATGAAACAGCCCAAGATCCTCCCATATTTCCACTAAACCAAAGATAAGAGTTATTTTCATTTTTATAGACAGGGTACGGCGACGAACCGATATCTCCAAAGTATTGATCGTTATATGCAAACGTACCATTTGCATTCGTATTACCAGCATTTGTGCCTGTATATGTATGGCCCGGATCTCCTCCCGGCGTTACGCCGCTTGGCGCCGGAGCGGTTCCCAGATTGGCCGTCCAGCTATTGCTTCCGGGAAGCGCGCCCTCCATAAGATAATAGTGTACATCCATCATCGCATCATTAAGAACGTCGCTAAGCATATATGCTCCGCCCCCGTCCCAGTACAAGTACATATTATTAGCGTTTTTCCAATAGTCACTTCCATAGGCATCCGTTCCGCCGTAAGAGTATTCGCCGTTATAATTGGCATCTCCTGCTCCCGCAACAGTCCATGTGGTTGTATTAGCAGCTAGAGCTTTAGGAGGCTTTTCAAAATTGATTGATGGGTTGACCATAACAAACCCAAGAACCGAAATCGCCACAATATATAAGGTCAAGAACATCCAATGAAAGGGTGACGAAGATCCCGAAAGATGCCACTTGTAATACCAACCGAATTTCATGCGAAGAGCATTGTGCCATGGAGAAAATCGGGAGAATGTGGTTCTCGTGCTTTTTTGTACTTTCATTATTTCCCTGTCAAGCTCCACAGTTGTCATTCCGTTTTATATTTATTAGGTAATTGATTTTTTCTTTAGTTCCAACTTTTTACGAAGTGCAGCCATATTATCTTGATTGGCAAATTCCACCGGATGATCAAGCTCATATCCCTCCTTCGCTGCAAAAATGTTATATTTGCCTTTCCTTAACATAGCAGAGAATTTTCCCTTTTGGTCCGAAACAGTAGTTCTGACTAGTTTGTGGCTGTCTGAATTCATCACCCGAATCAAGGTTAGAGGGACCGGCTCTCCGGTATTCGATTCAGCCACAATACTCCATGGCGAATTTCTAATGATGAAAGATGCGTTGATAATCCAAAGCAAAAAGTATCCAACAACAATAACGTAATTTAAAAGAGTGTGCTCGTGTATGACGTTATTGGCCGCTAATATTGACCCGAGTGCAAGTAATACGAATGAAAAATATACAAAATATCTTTCTAATTTCCTAAACGATGCGACTAATTTTGCGATATTACCGAGCTTCTTTCCGTTGACGTTCATAATAATTGTGGGAACAATCAAACCTTCTTCGTAGCTCAAAACATTAAATATCTTTTTGGGGTCAAAGTTATAAAATTGGTCTTCAATAGATGCAACCGTGTGTTTTTCTTTGCTCGCAATGACACGATATTTGCCAGGTCCAGCAGCAAAACCATATACCCCGTCTTTATCAGTAAATGACGATTCTATGACTTTCTCAGTATCAGCATCGTCCACCTTAACCAGGCTTACCTGAGCCAGATATAAGGGCATTCCTGTTCCATTTTCAATTACTCTTCCCCATTTTTTCTTCTTTCGTTTTAAAGTTCCAGCCGAAAGAATCGAGTAAGACAAAACATGATATATTTCATTCAGAGAAAACAGCGATGATGCTGTGGCCATCGGAGTCATTGCAGCTGCCATTCCAGCAGCACCCAGCGCTGCAGCTGAGGTTATTGGGGTCGCTGCTTGTTTAGATATCCCGACCGCTTGGTATATTTTTTCAATTTGTCCTGCAGTGGTATTAATGACACCAGAAATTAACGTCGCACTCTTAACAATTCCATCGACTAAATTATTAATGATTGTATCGTTTTTTATAATAACGGTGGCGAAAGATTGGCTCTCACCCACAGAGGCTTCAATTGTATTATTATATGTTCCAGTATCTGGTCCCGCAGTGAAAAATCCATTTTTATCGATTGCTCCGCCTCCATTTACCACTGACCAAACAATATTGACGTTGGATATTTCTTTGTTATCTAAAGTGAATGCTCGGGCTTTGAACTGAAGGGTTTCATTTGGCCCGATTGTGGCGGTTACCGGATCAATGGCGATTGAAGCAATATTTGAAACAGGGCTATCTCCACCTTTTGGACTATCTGGAAGTGTTAAATTCTCTCCGGGCGATGAGAAAGAAGTTTCTATGCTATCTCCATTTTTTGCCTTAACCAGATAATCATATTGCGTGCCGACCAAAAGATTGTAATTAATAATGCCCGAACTTCCCCCCCACACGTTTCGCGTTTGCCAAACGGCGCTATTGCCCAGGGATCCATCAGCTTGCACATACTTTCCGGAAGTTTGATTATAGATAGCGTATTGGGTCGAAGGCGGATTGTTATTTGAGTTGATGATGATCTTTAAAGAATTACTAGATAATGCATTGACCATCGGTGCATTTGGTTGATTAGCCAGCGTGTAGAAAGGAGCAGTATATGATCCAGGCGAGTCATTACCAGAATTGGTTGCCGTAATTCTGGCGCAATATTGAGTATTAACACTTTTTCCTGAGATAAATTGCGAGGTCGTATTTGCACCCAAAGCATAATCCGGGTAATCCGGATATGAGGCAAACTCGCAATTATCACTTGTGGCAGTTGAAATAAAGATATTAAAGCCAGTTTCGCTTGAAGAGTTATCGATCCAATTCAGAGTGAAGAAAGTTGTGTCCACCCCTACAACCGAAGCCCCTGTGGGGGCAGCAGGGGTCGCTTCGCAGATCGTAGATGAACCAATCTGCCAGCCAATATTACCCCCCACATCAATAGAATAGTTTGCACAGAATTGGATTCCTGAATTAGTTGATTGAGAAATTGAAGCGTGAGAAACTACGGCTTTCGCCGGATTTATTATCCAATTTCCTGAACTGCCAGACCCTCGTAGATTAATATTGTGGCCACTAGACCCAGAAATACTCCATGTGCCGGTAATTGTTTGGGTTGAGCCGGCTGAAAAAGATATGGTCTTTCCACCCGTAACGGCCGTGAGATTGTTGAAAGTGGTATTTCCCTGAATCAGAGAATCGCCATTCAAAGTTACTGTCCCGTTGCCGGGAGTGAACGTGCCACCATTATTGTTCCAGCCGCCCGAAAGATTAATGTTTGAGGGAGCGTTAAAGTTCGCATTACTCTTTAATGTAAAATTTCCGCCTATGTTAATTGTTGGATTATTTGCCAATCCGTCAACAGTGGTTTGATTAGCGCCATCACCAATCTGAAAATCGTTAGCGATATTAAACGTACCATTTGATAAAGTTAAAACTTTTGGATCGGCAAAAACTTGTCGAGCAAATCCTGTGGAATCTCCCATTGAAATATAGGGGTTGCTAACCGGGTAGGTACCGAGAATTGCCCCTGTTGTTCCACTTAACTCCTTAATATTATTTGTATTGACCACCCAAGCATTGCCATTTTGGTCGATTGAGATACCATTTGGCCAACCATCTCCGTTAGCAAAGGTGCCAACAATATATGTACCCAGGACAGCACCGGTTGAGCCATTTAGCTTGCTCACGCTGTTGTCATAATGATTAGTGACCCAAACATTCCCAGATTGGTCAATGGCTATTCCATAGGGGTTTCCATGAACGGAATATGTACCTATAGTGGCGTTCGTCGAACCGTTAATTTTAGTAACGCTGTAATTGTCCCAGTTTCCTACCCAAGCATTACCGCTGCTATCGACTGCAATGCCCATTGGCCTGCTGCCAACCGCATGGGTAAAGATGGTTGCACCGGTCGTGCCATTCAGCTTCATAACATTATTACTTCCAGTATTTGCAACCCAGACGTTCCCGTCTCGATCAATTGCAATACCTTCAGGATTAATACCCACACCATATGTGCCGATGGTTGCACCGGTCGCGCCACTTAGCTTGGTAACACTGCTGCCACCAGTATTAGTAACCCAAATATTCCCACTGCCATCGACTGCCACCCCCCAAGGAGCATTGCCAGTCGGGTATGTACCAATAGCAGTGCCTGTAGCTCCGTTAATCTTTGAAACGCTATTTGCCCAGTAATTCGCCACCCATAAATTATTATGACCATCCACTGCGAGACCATAGCATGGGCTTTCTGACACCGGATACGAACCGACGGTTGATCCATTTGTGGTGTCAATTTTGGTAATTTTTGAATCGCTATTTACAACCCAGACATATGGCGTAACAGCGGGATCGACCAATTGCAAGTTGTAATAGTCAGCTGCAGTAATATTAGTTTTATCGAAAACGTGATAAATAAACGTCGATGTGGAGGCAAGAAAAGTTCCATTGATAATAAATGGAGTTCCCGAACCCATCAGCGTGATGGTTTTATTTGATGCGTCAAAGGTGCCGGAATTTATGGTTAGAGTTCCAATTGCAGTAATATCGCCCACAGCAGTGTATGTCGTTCCTGAATGATCGAGATAAAGGTTAAAGTATGTTGTGGCTGCTATGTTGGTTGCATTACTGCCGGAATATTTGAAAGTTGAGGTGCCGGGATCAAAAGTATCGTTTATAATAAATGGAAGGTTGGATCCTGAAAGCGTGATAGTTTTATCCAGCGCTGAAAAATTGCCTGTATTAATCGTTAGCACATTGCCAACATTAATATCGCCCAAGGCCGAGAAAATTGTGGCTGTATGATCAAGATAAAGATTAAAATAGTTCGTCGGGGTGACATTGGTTGCCGATGATCCAGTATATTTAATCGTTGAGGTCGAAGGGGTAAAAGTTCCGGTTTTAACAAATGGCGTTGCCGAACCTGTTAAATTGATTGTTCTATTAGATGCGTCAAAGGTGCCGGAATTGATTGTCAAAATATTGGATATTGTGATATCTCCAGCGGCAACAAAGGTTTCTGAGGCATTATCCAAATACAAGTTAAAGTAAGTCGTCGGAGCTACATCAATGTTGTGGTCGGGATAATTCCCCGTGTATTTGAAAGTAGAGGTAGAAGGATTTAATATTCCAGAGACTACAAGCGGGCCAGAAACACCCCCCGAAAGGGTAATCGTTCTCGAGAGAGCATTGAACGTTCCTGTGTTTATGGTGAAGATATTTGAGACAGCCATATCTCCTGCCGCCGAGAAAATGCTGCCCACATGGTCTATGTATAGATTATAGTAGGATGCCGCAACAACATTAACGGATAAATCGCCGGTGTATTTGAAAGTAGAGGTAGAAGATGTAAAAGTACCGGTAATTACCATCGGCGTATTCGGGCCAGACAATGTGATGGTCTTATTCGATGCGTCAAAAGTGCCAGAATTGATTGTCAAAACATTTGATGCGGAAATGTCACCGGCGGCAGCAAAGGTCGTTCCTGTGTGATCCAGATAAAGATTATAGAAATTTGTCCCAGTAATATTCGTGGCACTGGTTCCGGTATATTTGAAAGTAGAAGTAGATGGAGTAAGAATCCCGCTAACAATTAGCGGAGTGCCACTTCCCGACAGTGTGATCGTTCTGTTTGAAGCATCAAATGTGCCTGCATTTATAGTAAATATATTTGATGCGGAAATGTCGCCTGCCGCTGTAAAGGTCGTTCCTGTATGGTCAAAATAAAGATTATTGTAAGTCGATGCTGTGACATTTGTAGCCAAATTACCACTATATTTGATGGTGGAAGTTGAAGGAGTAAAAGTGCCAGTTTTAACAAATGGCGTACCGCTCCCTGCAAGCGTAATGGTCTTGTTGGAGGCATCGAAGATACCGGAGTTTATTGTAAAAATTCCAGTACAGGTAAAATCACCTGCCGCAGTAAAGGTATTGCCAAAACGATCAAGATAAAGATTATGGTAGGTAGTAGCCGCAATATTCGTTGCGCTAGTTCCCGTATATTTAAAAGTCGATGTTCCCTGAGAAAAGGTGCCATTGACAATAAAAGGTGCAGTTGAGCCAGCTAAAATAATTGTCTTGTCAGAAGCATCAAACGTACCAGCATTGATCGTGAAAACTCCATTTACGTTGATGTTTCCCGCGGCAGTAAAGGTAGTGCCAGTATGATCGGTATAAAGATTGTAATAAGTTGCAGCCGCAATATTGGTAGCGCTGGTTCCTTGAAACTTAACTGTGGAGGTGCCATATGTGAACGTACCAGTTTTTAGGAGTGGATCTCCAGAACCGGTTAACACTAGTGTTGTATTATCTAGATTAACAATCGCAGAGGCTAGAATCACTAGGTTCGGCATGGTTGAAGTTTTTGCAAAAACTGAATTCGGCCTCCAGGTATTTGATGGAAGAACGATAAGTTTTTGATCGGAGTCAAATTGCGTTCCTTGGGCTGGCAAGGTAAGATTAACGGTCGAATCGTCGACGTCGAAAAAGATGTTTTCGTTGCCAGAAACAGAATTGTCATAAGCCGCAATATCCGCATTCGACAAAATCTGATGGTCGTCAGAACCGATTGTTAAATGTTTTTCGAAAAGATCGCACCCAGTCATATCCCCTGTGCCATCGTACTTGGTGACCAAATTCGCTTCATGGGCGTCAGCTACACTATCAATAAAAATAGTTACGGCATCACCAGGATTGGGTTGGGTGACCCCAGTGATTAACCAGGATCCACCCGATGTGATTCCGGTTTGGCCGACCAGAGCATTGTTCACGGCCATTTTTACAATTTCACCATCAGGGACATTCGTCACCTCATCATACTCTTTAGCATCGCCGGAAACATTTACTATTCCGGCAACACATGTGTCACCCGCACCAATATTCCATCCGACATTACCCCCTCCATCATTTGAATATGTAGCGCAGAAAGCTGTTCCAGCATTGGTTGACCCGGAAACATCAACGTAAGTTACAGCTGTAATTACCGTCGGAGTAATGATCCAGTTAGCATCGGAGGTCGGCGCAAGAGTAATAAGACCACCACTAGTCCCAGCAATATTTATGGTATTGAATGTATATGTAGAGCCAGAACTAAAGGTAATCGTGGAGGGAGAAGTAGTATTCGTAAAAATACCGCTTGCCGCTGCATTACCGGTAAAAATAAAATTAGTAGCAGCATGATCTAAAGTTAAATTTTTGTAAGATTGGCTGGAGATATTTACACTATCAGCGCCAGTGTATTTTACGGTCGAGGTTGAGGCGGTGAACGACCCAGCAACAGCAAACGGCGTACCCGATCCGGATAAGGTGATGGTCCTGGTTGAACCATGAAAGGTTGTTCCTGCTGTAACCGTTAGTACCCCCGAAACTGTCATGTCACCCGCTGCGATAAAATATGTGCCTGAATGATCCAATAGCAGATTAAAGTAATTGGTCCCTGTGACATTAGTTGTTGAGGCCTGTGTGTATCTAAAGGTGGAAGCCGAAGGAATAACACTACCGTTAACCACGAACGGTGAGGTTGAAGTAGTAAAACTCCAAATGGTGTTGCCAGCATCTAACGTTTGGCTTGCCGCGACAGTCATGACGCCACTTATACTAATATTATTCGATCCAATTTTGGTTGTGGTAGTTGTTCCGGAACCATCACCAAAAACCAAATTCACAAAGGTCCAGTCGGTACTGCCACCAAAATTTCCAGTGCCATCTACGCGAAAAGTACCAGTAAAAGTAATGGTGCCATCCCCTGATATGTCACCACCATTGATATAGAAAGTACCTCCACCGATTAATGTACCTGCAGTTGCCGTAAAATCACCATTGAGAGTGATTGAGCCGCTTATAGAGTAAGTTTCAGCAGCATTATTGATCTGAAGATTATTGTACGTAGTAGCAGCAATAGTTATATTGCCTGACGCGTAATTTCCCGAATAGATGAATGTTGATGTACTCGGGGTGAAGGTGCCTGTTTTAACAAATGGCGTACCGGTAGTGCCGGATAAATTAATCGTATAATTCGAAGCATCAAGTGCAGCTCCAGAACTAATAGTCAAGACGCCAGAAATTGTAGTATCAGAAGCCATTGTGGCTACCGCTGAACTAGTTGTCGAAATCTTCAAATTGTAATAAGACACAGCTGAAACGGTTTGGCCTGAAGTACCGGTGTATTCGATAGTTAGGTTCGTATACGTCTTATTGGCAATTGAGTATTGGGTTAGGAAATCA
>Ga0172380_10000129_pt1 | contig 155347 bp, 157 predicted proteins | sample Leawe162metaG_FD_119747 | JGI IMG/M metagenome (GOLD analysis project Ga0172380, IMG submission 119747) | Leachate microbial communities from a municipal landfill in Southern Ontario, Canada - Leachate well 162 metaG | ecosystem: Engineered > Solid waste > Landfill > Unclassified | place...
AAATTAAAAAAATTAATTTATGTCTAATTTCAACTAATCTTATATTTCTCTTATATAAATAATTTAGAGATTATTTATTTCAATATATTGTTTAATATATTTTTTGGTTATGTTAAGGAGCAAACTAATCAATTAAATTGATTATAAAACACTTTCTTTCAAAAGTGCTGGACCATTGTATAAAAAAACCTCCACAAGTCAAAAAAAAATTTAAAATTGTTTTTCTTAAATTTTATACATAATGAAAAGTGTTTATTAAACCCATTTTATGATAAATTTGAAAACTAAATTTGATAAATATATTTGATCAAAAAATTATCCATCAAGTTATGAGAAAGAATTATTTTCTAAAACTCAAAAATATTGCAGATATATTTCCTGGATTCCAGGTCTTAAAATGGTAGCCGTTTGTAATTCTTTGTCGATGTATGCAACCAAAAAAAAATGAAGTGATATTGATTTATTTATTATTACAGCGAAAAATAGACTTTGGCTAGTTAGGATTATGGTAACTTTGGTTTTTCAATTACTCGGAGTAAGAAGGCATTGAAATAAAATAGCAGAGAGGTTTTGTCTGTCTTTTTTTATAGATGAAACTACTGAGGATTTCTCGAGTTTTGCAATAGAAAATGATATTTATTTATATTTTTGGATTTATTATCTTAAACCAATTATAAATAAAGACCTCACTTATGAAAATTTTATAAAAGCCAATAAACCCCTTGGAATTGACTCAATCAATCTCCACAAAGATAATAGAATTTATGAAATTCCAACTGAAAACCCTCACCCCAACCCTCTCCACTCGGGTGGAGAGGGAGAAAAATTCCTGTCATTAATTCTTAATTTTTTAAATTATCTTCTTAAAAAGATTTTTTTGCCAAAAACTCTCGCTCACAAAAAAAGACTATGAAATCCCGAGGGTCTCATAGTCTCTGATAATATTTTGAAATTTCATGATAATGATAGGAGAGTGGAGGTAAGGGAAAATATTTTATAATCATTTGCAATTTTCTTATAGTTGGATATAAATATCAAATTTTCATAAACAATCATTTAAAAATGAAAACTTTTTTAAAGAAATTCATTAAATCACCTAAGACTGTTGGCTCTTTTGTGCCAAGTTCACATAAATTAATTAGTTCAATGCTTAAGAATATTGATTTTTTAGAAGATTTATTGATTGTGGAATTCTGAGCTGGGACTGGTGTAATTACAAAACAAATCTTAAAAAAAATTTCTCCTAATTCTAAAATTTTAGTTTTTGAAATTCATAGCGAATTTATAGATGAGCTAAATAAAATTAAAGACCCAAGAGTTAAAATTATACACGATTGAGCTCAAAATATCACCAATTATCTAAATTGAGAAAAAGCTGATGTAATTATTTCTGGATTGCCTTTTGGGAGTCTGCCGAAAAAACTTGGGAAAAGTATTTTAGATGAAAGTCATAAAAATCTCAAACTTAACGGAAAATTTGTTCAATTTCAGTATTTTCTACAAAATAAAAAAGATATTTTCAATACTTTTAAAAACCATAAAATCTCTCTGCAACTTCTTAATTTTCCCCCAGCCTTCATCTACAAATGCGAAAAACTCCACGACTAGTCGTGGAGTTTTTTTGTGAGGATTTTTGGGATTAGGTAGTTTTTATGCAAAAATATTTTTTAATTTTTCTTGAATAATTAATATTTCTTTAATTCAAATAGTTCAATACATAAAAGGCCTGGAAGCAACATCTGAAAAAATATTTTTTATTATCTGTTTTTTATTTTCAGGCAAACTTAAATATTCTTGTCTTGTTTTAAGTAACAAAGGAGAAATTTTTGTATTATCTGCAATTGAAAGTAAAAGTAAAGTCTTTTCATTTGAGCTTAATTTTTCAAAATGCATTCAGAAATTTCTAAAAAATTCTTCTCAATGTCATTTGATTTCTTTAGATAATTTATTTTGTAAATCAACAGACGTTTTTGGTGTTTCTTTTAAAATATTTTTTGGATTCTTTTCAAGTATACTAACACTTCCTGAGCTACGACTTGCAAAAGTAATCTTATCATAATACTCATTTGAGATAGAATTATTTCTATTTTCAATCATTGCATGAAGGAGGGATTTTTTTCTTCAATCTGGAAGCTCTATACTTATGTTAGTTAAGAAAGCGTCCAAATCAGAAACTCAAACCTCTTTTTTAAGTACATTTTTAAATTTATCAGGATGAACACGAGAAAGATAAGCTATTCCAGTTGTAAGATAGCTTATCTCATAAATACTTAATTTAAAGCCCTCTTTAATTTCTTTTATTTCTTTTTGAGAAATAATCTTATCTTTAAATATTTTACTACTATTAAGAGATTTAAGAATAGCAGAAACATGATTCATAACTTGTTCAGGTGTCTCAGAAAAATTATTTCTTTCAAAATCATCACTTAAATTAGTAAGTTTATCATTAATTTCATCATTTAATGATTGTTTTGGTTTTTTAATATCTTCTTTATAAGATATTTTTTCACTCCCTATTTTATTTCACATATTTTTTTAAATAAAAATTAAATTACTTAATTAGTTTAACATATTTTGAAATATTATGCAAATTTTAGAGGGAAAAACTCCACGACTAGTCGTGGAGTTTTTTTGTGGAGATTTTTGGGAGATTAAGCAGCTTTTTTTAATAATCAATCTAATTCTTCTCTAGTTTGAGAGGCAATATTTTGTCATTTTTCTTTTATGCTTCATCCAGAAATATCTCAAACTATATCATAAGTAGCAAGTCATAAAGCTCCAAAAGTTAATAACTTTCATCCAGTATTAGCCATTTGAACAGTTTTTGTAAATTTAGAAGTTTCTGAAAATGCAAATATTGCATCTTTCATTTTATCAAGTTTTGAAGCATCATTTGCTATATCTGCCACTTTTGCAGTTCATTTTGCTCATGCAAGCCAAGTTCTTGCCCATTGAGATTGTCCAAAAGTAATGAGAGTTGCTGCATCAGCAATAGTTCAAACTACTCAAAATCATGCTCTCATCCATCTATCACCGGCTTTTAAATCTCTTCAAGCTAAATCATGTCATGTTAAAGCTGCTTTAAAATCAAGGATTTCACTAGTTATTGGTAATAATCCGAGTCCAACCTCTGTAGCATCCCATTTAAATGATTCTTTTCAGGCAAGTCAATCTCTTACTAAACTTCAAGCAATAAGTCAAATAAATCATATTTTTAAACCTCCCTTAACAATTCAAGAACCTGGAACTCTTGAAATTGCACTATCAAATTTAACTCATAATCATTCTAGAGGTCATAAAATTCATTTAGTTATTTTAATTCTTTTTTCTGTAGGAAGACTGTGTGTTTCATATAATCAATTTATTTTTCATAAACTTTTTTCCAGTCCAGAATTCATTCAATTATTTAATTTCAATATATCATCATCAATTTTTTGAATATCCTTTAATATAGCTTCTCTGGTAAGATTATATGGAGAATATTTATTATTTGCCTTAAAAATATCACTAAATTTACCGTCTTTTTTTCATGATAATTCTCTTAATTGTTTTTCTCAATTAAGCACGGCTTCATATTTAGCTTTTCTTAGTTTTTCAGCTTGATTATGATAATCTATAGCCTTTTCTTTTATTACTAATTGTTCTTCTAATAATCATTTTTTAAGCTCTGGATCTTTAATTAGAGAATCAATATCGGCCTTTCAAATTGTTTTAAACTCTCATAAAAAACTTGGATTTTTCTTTAAAAATTTCTCTATTCAGTTTTCAAGTGATTGTTGTTCTTTTAGAGATAAACTTCATTTTTGTAACAAGCTTTCTAGAGTTTCTAATTCCTTGATTGTAGCCTTAGAATCTGGAATTCACATCGCTTTTCATTCAAGAGAGCTAATATATTTTCTAATTGACCATCTTGTGTGAGCCTTACCAATTTCAAATCTTTTTCATTTCATCCATACATATAAAAATGGATTGCTTAGACTCCACTCAGTTTTTCAGTCTGCTTTTTCTTTTCAATTTTCTTGTGGTTTTTCTACTTGAGAATTCGCTGCAACGACAGCTGTTCAAACTCATCAAGCCACGACAGCAGCTTTCGCTCAATTGTCTACACTTTCTCAATTTGCTTTACCTTCTTTTAAATATTGTGGAAAAATTTTAGTAACTATATCTTCTACTTTCTCCGTTTTTCAGATTTCTATTTTTTTCTCATCTATTTGTTTTTTAAGATAATCTCTTATTGCATTTTCTTGAATATCAGATTCATTTGAAAATCCTGTTAATTCCTTTCATTTCATCCATAATCCCCTTAAAACACTTCTTACAAGACTATTTCATCAAATGATAAAATCTTTTGCATTCATTTTCATAACTCATTTAAAAACACTGTCATCTATTTCTACATCTAATTTTTGTTCTTTTTTAATAATTCCTTTTAGATCTTTAAATCAAGAGTCACTAAGTTTTTCTAATTGAACTCAAATAAATAATACCTTTATTCACTCCATTATTTTCCCTTCACTAAATAATTCTATTGCTTTTGTAATTCTATTTTCATCAATGTCAAATCCGAGATGGTTTCTGAAAAAATCTTTTGTTCCATCAAGTCACATAACTTTTCCGAGTCCAAAAATTCACAAAACTCCTCATAAAATCCATTTCCATGGACCTCATATTTTATCTAAAATTCCACTGAAAAATCATTTTTCTTTAGAACCTGATTCTTTTTCGCCTCACCCAAAAAGACTTCAAAATATTTTATAAAGACCATAAGCTCAGGCTAATGCCACCGCTCAGGCAATATATGGATGTTCTTTCGCGTATTTTTTAATTGTATTAGTTTCTGGAATTTCTTTTTTATTTTTTACTGCACTTTGAATTTCTCTAATTTCTTGAGTTTTAGAGCCTGAAAGAGTAGTTATTTTATCCCAATTTCTATCAAAATAATCATTTATTTCATTTCATTTTAAATTACTCGCTTCTAGATATTTATCTTTAACCGCAACTAAGCTATCATCTAGTGGAATTTTATTTGAAGTTAATAAAACTTTAAATTTATCTTTATTTGATAAAATTTCCTTGCTTACTCAAGAAACTGACAAATGCTGAATTAAAGCTATCATTCCAAATTCAAAAGCCTTAAATTGTCTAAATTGAACGTCAATTCATTTTGTTAAATCTATAGATTTAATCTCTGAAATTTGACTCTGTTGCAATTTTTGAATTCTTCTTTCTGGAGAATTTGGAGTTTCTACATTTTGTCTGAGCATATCTTTTTTTAATCATGCTTCCGCAACTATTGCTTCTCATTGAACCTTTGTAGATAAAGAAGTTTTTTCTTTTATTTTATCTTTTAAAATCTCAAAAATCTCATTATTTGGTTTTTTTATAATACTTTCTTTTAACTCATCAAGTTCACTTTGAGTAAATTCCAAAGTTTGTTTAAATTCTGGGATATTAATATTAACTCAAAGACCTAATTTATTTTTAAGTTCTTCTTTTGTTTTTATTGTATGGATTATTTCAGACTTATTTGGAGCCATAATTTTGTTTTAAATTATTATTTTATTTTTCTAAACACTAAATTCTGTTTTCCACTGCTCAAAAGACTTAAGTTCTAATTTATCAATATCATCTTCTGTCATTTTCTTAAAAACCATTCAGCTATCTTTGTAATTTTTATGTAATTGTAATCTCAAATCTGCATATAAATATTCCTTATATAAATTAGTTTTAGCTATATTTTTTTCACTTTTAGTTAATTCAAATAACTTCTTAATTTTTTCTTCTAACATAATATAAACAACATTATTTTCCATATCAGAATCAGTTAAATCACTTCATTTAAGATCAAAATTAGTTAATAAACTTTTGAAATGATTCATATTCCAAGAAGAACTATAGGGTTTTTTAGAATAATTATTTAAATCAACTCATTTAACATATTTTACTGTTTCATTTATATAATTATTTCTATAACTCAAAGATTGATTACCTAAATTAGATAATAAAGAAATTTTATTAGTTAAAATGTTCTCAAATAAACCCAAATTAATATTACTTTCATTTATATTTTTTTCATTTATTTGTCATTCAAATTCATTTAATTTTCTTCTAATTGAAGTTTTTAGTTCATTTAAATCAAAATTATTAATATTATTTTTATCAGCAAGAGAAAATAATGTAATTTTTAAATTTGATATTCTATCTTTTAAGGCTTCTTTTTCTGATTCTAACTCTTCTTTAGATTTTGCCGGAGCAGCAGCCGGTGCTGATAATGGACCTCAAGTACTTCAAGTAGCCCCTGCTGTAGCAGCTCAAGCTCAAGCTGCAGCTGCTCATTTTGCTGGAGCAGAAGGACTAGTAGATTCATCAATTAATAAATCTATAACTTGTGCTACACTCATTTTTTCAACTTTTTTTGGAAAATCTTTTCAATCTTTATCAATTCATTTATTATAAAGTTCTGATAATTTTTGATTTAATTCCTGGCTTTCTTCTTTTGAAACTGGTTTTCAATCTTTTCATGTTAATTGATTTGGAAATCAATCTTTAGAATTATATAATTGCATAAAATTGCTATGAAGAATTTCATCTTTATTTCATGCTGCATCTAAAAATTGTGTATCTTTAAAATTCCCCCATTCAAGCATTTTAGCTTGTAATTTATCTATAGATCAAGAAATTTGATTTGGGATTCATTTAGCTTTTGTCCATGCCCAATCAACCATTTCTTTAGAATATTCAATTCAAGCCCTGTATGGTTCTCTGGCTCAAGCCTTTCATTCAATTGCATTTCAGAAATGATCTGCTAATCAAGTTCATTTTGCTACTCACCAAGCAGCAATGCTTCAAAAAATAAGCTTTGGTTCTTTAAATAAGAAATAAATAATAGATCACATTATAGCAATTAATCCAAATGGACCGGCTCCAGTCATTATTTTTCACATTTCTGTAAAAGGATCTTTTAATAAATCTCAAACTTTTTGTTTTACAGATCTATTATCACCTGGAATTCTAGTCGCATCTTCAAGATTTTTTCTTGCAGCTGGCGACATATTTTCAATTATTTCATCTGTTTTGGCTAATTTAGTTGTTCTATCTTCTTTGTATTGTTTCATTTTTTCATCTATTTTCACATCATCAAAAGCACCATTTTTATAAGAAATCATAAATGCTTTGTCTTTTTGGCTTAAATTAGAATTTTTTATGTCTTCTACAGAAATAAATATATTTTTATCTAAACCTGAAATTTCAGTTAGATGTTTATAATAAGTTTCTGATGTTATTTTATCAGTTTTTAAATTTCAATCTTTATCTGTATTAATAGTGATATATTTATCTAGTGAAGTTGTTCTTTGTAGGATTGCCGTTTTGAAACTATCTAAAAGTTTAGGATTTTTAGAAGAATAATTATTAATTAATGTCTCAAATTCAAGTGAAGATTTTGCCTTTGAATCAATTTTTATTTTATTAGAATCAATATAAATTGGATAACCATTTGCTTCTAATTTTCAAATTAAATAATTTGCATTAAAAGCTCTATCTTGTTCATCTTCTAATTTTTCTATTGTATCTAGAGATGTTTTTACATTTTCTATATTTACTTCTGTTAAATATTTCTCTATCTTATTTCTTAAAAATCAAACTTCTTTTCCTGTATTAGCCTTAACATCTTCTTTTGCTTTTGTAATATCTACTTCTTGTTTTAACTCAGCAAGAGGATTAATTTGAGGTATTTCTGGACTTACTTGAGGCGTTTCTGTTTTTGTTGGTGCCATATAAATATTAAGTTATTTATTAAATTCTTTTTAAGTTTATCATATTTTGAAATATTATGCAAATATTTGAGGCCTTAAAATCTTCTTTTGATTTTTTGAAATAAAAATTTCAAAAATTCGTATCAAACAATGAGTGAGATTTAGTAAAAAAATAAAAATCAATATAATATAAAATATTTCTAAAATAAATAAAATGGTTTCATCAGATTTAACTGATTATGAGATAATCCAGAAAATAAAAGAAAATCCGGATAATTTTGGGCTTATTATTGATAGATATGAGCAAAAACTCTATAAATATATAATGCGCTCTACCGATATTACAAATGAAGAAGCAGACGATTTATTGCAAGAAATATTTATAAAAGTCTACAAAAATATATTTGAAGTAAAGGAAAATCTCTCGTTTTCTTCTTGGATTTACAGGATTGCACACAATTATATAATAGATTATTTTCGCAAAAATAGCAAAATTGAAAAAGTGAGTTTAGATGATGAGTCATATAGTTTCCTGATAAACAATATAAAAAGTGACTTTGATCCAAGACTCGATTTAGATAAAAAAGAGATAAAAGAAATTGTGCAACTTGCTTTGTCAAAAATAAAAAAAGAGTACAGAGAAATTCTAATTCTAAAATTTATTGAAGACAAAAGTTATGATGAAATAAGTGATATCCTCCGTATACCAACAGGAACTGTCGGGACACTTATAAATAGAGCAAAGGCTCAAATTAAAGAAAACTTAAATTTTAATTTTTAACTATCACATTATGTCAATCAAAGATAAAATTCTTGGGAAAATCAAGAAAGAAGAGGTAAAACCAACTTCCGTGGGTTATTTTATAACAAAAAAATATTTACAAATATGAGCTTTGATATTTCTATTATTTGTAGGAATTCTTCTTACAATGCTATTTATGTCAGATTTTGGGGAAAATATGAGATTTTTTAATCTTCGTTATTTTCATTTCCCACTTCTTTGGATTTTAATAATTTTTTGAATTTGATTTTTTGCATTTAAAGATTTCCAAAATACTGGAAAAGGTTATAAATATCCAATTTGATGGATAATTTGAACTATTATCGCAATATTTATTTTTGTAGGATTTTTAGGTTATAGATTTGGAGTTGGACACAATATGAATAACTATATGGGTTCACATATGAGATGATATAGAGATTTTACTCTAGGTCAACAAATGTGGAAAAATCCAAGTGAATGAAGGATGTGAGGTATTATTGAAGAAATTAAAAATGACAAAATTATTATCTCAAATATTAGATGAGATAAATTTAGCGTTACCCTTTCTTGAAGTGCAAATTCAAGTAACTTAAATATCTGAGACAGAGTGAAAATTATCTGACAAAAAACCGGAACTTGAGAATTTATCGCAACCGAAATTATAAATTCTGCCGGTATGTGAGGAGGGATGATGTGATGAAGATGAGGAAGATGAATGATGAACTGGAGATAACAAAAAATCTCTCGCAAAGCGAGAGATTTTTTTAATTTAAAATTTTAATAATTCTCTACCCAAATTTCAAAATATGATTTTGGGTGATCGCAGCTTGGACAAACTTCAAGAGCCTTATTCCCAGTATGAATATATCCACAATTCGCACATTTCCATTTTTTTATTTCAGATTTTTCAAAAACCTCATTGTTTTTAATATTTTCAAGAAGTTTTCTATATCTTGTCTCGTGAGCTTTTTCTACTAGTGCTATACTTCTCCAAACTTTCGCAATATCACTAAATCCTTCTTCATCAGCTATACGAGCAAATTCTGGATAAAGTTCTGTCCATTCCTCATTTTCTCAATTAGCTGAAGCTTCCAGATTTTCAAGAGTTGTACCTATCTTCCCAGCTGGGTAAGTAGCTGTAATTTCCACCATTTCTCATTCAAGAAATTTAAAAAATCTCTTTGCATGTTCTTTTTCATTTAGTGCTGTCTCTTCGAAAAATGCCCTAATTTGCTCATATCATTCACTTTTTGCAACCTTTGCAAAATAATCATAACGCATTCTAGCTTGAGATTCCCCCGCGAAAGATTTTAAAAGATTTTTTTCAGTTTGGGTTCATTTAATACTTGCCATAATTTATTTAATTAGAAATTAAAATACGAGAGTATTGTAATATTTTTTTGAATTAAATCAAATTTTTGAGTTACATCACCACATTAAAAAAATACCCAAGTAAAATCATAAAAAATCCGACGATTCCGAAGAATGTAAGGAGTAATTTCATACTCATAACTTTCTTTAAAATCAAAAATTCTGGTAAACTAAGTCCGACAACCGCCATCATAAAGGCAAGTCCGGTTCCGAGGGGAATTCATTTTGTGATAAGAGCTTGAATTATCGGTAATATGCTTGTAGCATTGGCATACATCGGTATCCCTAGAATTACTGAGATTGGCACTGCGAAAGGATTTGATTTAGTAATATATTTTTCAAAAAATCCGGTTGGGACAAATCCATGAATTAGTCATCAAATAGCCACTCCGAGTAAAACATAAGGCATAATTTTCCAGATAAGAAAAAAACTGTCCTTACTTACTTCTCTTAAAAATTTCTTCCATTTTCTGGTTTCTTCTTTTACTTCAGTTGGGACTCAAATACTCTTCCAGATAAATTCTGCCACTTCTCATTCCATTTTTAATTTCCCAATTATAAATCCTCAAAACATTCAAAGAAACATTCAAGAGGCTACATAAATAGCTGTGATTTTAAGTCCAAAAAGTCCTATAAACAAGGCAACCGCGACTTCATTGATAAGGGGTGATGTAATGAGGAAGGTAAATGTGATTCCAAGAGGAATTCCAGCCTTCAAGAATCCCACAAACATCGGAATACTCGAGCAAGTACAAAATGGAGTTACAGCTCAAAATAGAGCAGAAAGTAAATAATCAAATCAAAACATTTTATTTTTTACCAAGAAATCTCTGATTTTTTCAATCGGTAAGAAATGATTTATTAAAGTCATTAAATGAACTATAAAAATCATCAAGAAAAAAATCTTAATACTATCATAAATGAAAAAATTCAGTGCTTCTCCAAGATGAGAACCATCAAGTTTGAGCAAAGAATAAGAAATATAATCAGCAAAAATTTGTATAAAATCAAACATATTTTATTTTTTTAAAAGAGATAAAATTTCCAAAACACTCAAAACTTTTCCAGAACTTACGACTTTCTCATCTATTACGAGAGCCGGAACGGACATAATATTATAATTCATAATTTCTGCAATATCTGTAATTTTCTCGATATTTGCCTCTATAGAAGCAACTTTGACCGCCGATTTTACATTATTTTCAAGTGTCATACAATTCGGACAACCAGTTCCGAGGATTTTTATAGTTTTCATATTTTTTAAAATAAAGAATTAAAATTTATCCCAAACTCTTCCATACAAATTCAAATAGATTTCTCATCATGGTTGTGAGTTGGGCTTCTTTTATATGAAGTCCAATTATTGGGTAGTTATCGGTAATCATTATAAGATTATCTCCGGCAATTATCATAGTTTCTGTTTCTCCGAAATCATCACTTAATATACGAGTTTCTCTTAAAAATTCACTATCTTGTTTTTGTAATTCTTCTCAAATACTGGCTTCATTTGTGATAAATCTCAGTTTAATTTTGGCTTCAAGCCTTTTAGTTGAGAAAATTTTGTCCTCATAATTGTAGATAGCCTCAAGTTTTGTCTCGTCTTTTATATTTTGTTTTTTATATTTAGAATTAGAAATCATAAGTATTTCTCACGCATTTTTCTTTAATGATTTTTCCAGAAGTTCATAATAAGCCTCTTCTCATTCAAAATAACTCGCTTGTGGATCCTTTTTGTGAGGATTTTTTAAGGTGTCCAAATGAGGCACTAACTTCTCTGCTAAATCTAATTTTTTTCTTAAATCTCTTGTCTGTTTATTAAGATTTGTTATTAATTTTTCTGGACTTTCTGGGAAATAAGTAAGTATATTTTCTTTATCAATTTTTAAAACTAAATTCTTCTGCACAAGTCTATCTAAAACCTGATAAACAGTTGCTCTCGGCAATCAAGTCTCTCTAACAATAGTCCCAGCTATCGCATTCCCAAACTGCAAAAGACTCAAATATATCGTAGCCTCATTTTTATCAAGCCCCAATTCCTCCAGATATTTTGCGTATTTTGATGACATAAATTTAAAATTAAAAAATAATATTATTTAAGCATTCCAATCTCTTGTCTATTAAAAGTCCATAAATTAAATATTATCAAAAAGATAATTAACGCAATGTTAACAAAATAAATATTAACTAGTCAAACTTTGCCTATAATTAAGGATAAAATAATATTGAAAAAGGAATAACAAATTATTATAAAAAAAGAGAAAGTTGATAAAATTGTGGATTTTTGGTTTTTAGGAACTTTATGTATCAAAAAATTGTTTCAAAAAGTCATTACAAATCAAAACATTATTGAAACAATGATTACCGCGACTAAGGCAAATTCCCTTTGAAATAAGCTAAACAAAACACTTACAAAAAAAACCATTAATAGCATTATATTTAAAATTTGTTTGTCATTAAAATAATTGCTGATTTTCTTAAATAAATAGCTTCATAAAGCTGAAAATAACGCTCAAATTGTGAAAATAATTCAAATAAATTCTATACTAAATCATAATTGTCTAAAATATGGTTGTTGTGTGAAAAAATAAACATTTCAAATTCAAGATAATAATCACAAAATAAGCATAAAATTAAATATAAATTTATGCTTTAATAAAAAATTAAAAGTTTCTTTTAAATGTAAGAAATCATTTTTATGAACTGATAAAATTTGAGTTGGTTCTTTCAAAAAAATAGTCAAAATAAGTATTATAATTTTAGAAAATAAAGTAAAATAAACAGGCAAAAGTGGATTTACAACAAACAAAAATCAAGAAACTGAAGCGGAAATAGCTCGTCATAAAAATACTGATATATAGGAATTAGAACCAATATCCCTAAATTCTTTTTCATTTCCCTCTTCTTCAAGATTATCATGAACTAATGCTTCCAAATTTCAAGAAATTATAGCTCCTCATATTCAGTTAATTATTCCGGCAATTATAAAACAACAAAAGCTAGTTGATAAAGCCCAAAAAACTAAATTTAAAATAAGCAATATTGTTCACAAGATATACAATTTTTTTCTTCCAAATCTATCAGCCCAAACTCAAGAAGGAACCTCAAAAATAGTTGCTGTAATTCAACTTAGAGTTATTAAAAATAATGCCTGTCAAAATGAAAAATTGAGGTAACTAGTGAAGAAAAAAGCCCAAATTGCAGTTGTAAAAACAAAGGTTTCTAAAAAACTTATAGAGTAAAAAAGATAAATATTTTTCTTCATAAATGAAATTTTAATTTCTAACTAAAAACTATTATATCACTTTTACCCCAAAATTACAAATTTATTTGTCTATTTCTGACGACAAAAATTTATCTCATTGCTAAGCCATGAATTCCTGATTTTCTAAAAAATATTTTATCAAATTTTGTGAAATATTTTAAAATGATTAATGTCCTTGTGTCAAGGCAACTTGATTTCTTCAAAAAGAAGAATTTAATTTTTAACTTTTAGAATTATGACAACAATAGATCGTATTGAATGAGTTAATACTCCAGCAGAAAAACAAGAAACTTTTTTGCAAAAACTTGTATCAAACAATAAAGCACAAATACTTTGATTAATAGCACTAGCTTGTATTCCTATACAATGATGTGATAAAATAAATGCAAAAGGTAAAGAAATACAAAAAGAAGAACAACAAAGAAGGGCAAAAGATCTAAATGATTTCCGTGAACAAAGAGCAAAAGAATTACCAAATAAACTTTATTATGTCAAAGATAAGGCATGAATTTGTTATGCTGCAGTTGATAGTTATGCTCGTGGCTATATAAGAAGTATTGTTACTGTCCCTTGTGAAAAAGTAGAACATCTTATTCACAAATAAATAATTTAAATATTTTATATCTTAACTTTTAGAATTATGACAACGAAATTTATGGACGCCGATGGTCGTGTATTAGATCATGAAATAGCTGAGGAAATGGCATATATTGAGAAACCTTATAGAGAAAATAAATTAGGAATTATAAAATCAATATTCATATGAAGAGCTTCTGAAATACTAAAATGACAAGAAAAATCAGAAGAATTCTTAAATAAAAAAATAGAATTTGAAAAGAAATTAGAAGAAGAATTAAGACTTGCAGAGGAAAAAAGAATAGCGGAAGAGAAAAAAGCTGAAGAAGATAGAATAAAAAAGGAGCAAGAAGAAATAGGAAGAGATCTTGTAAATAATACTATATTAAATAGTGAAGAAAATTTTAAGAAATTCCTATCAAAACTGGAAAATATAGATATGGATTTATTGGGATTTTATACTACAAAAAATGGTGAACAAGAAATTTATTGAAGAGTTGATTGAGTTAAGGTAGAAATTACACTAAAACGTCATAAAAAATATGACGGTAAAATTTTATGAGAAAGGTTTTATAGCTACTATTGGAGATATACCTGAAAACTAAATTGAGTATATTTAAAAGATGAATATTGTAAAACAATTTTAGAGAAATATAGAGAAGTTCAATCTAAAATTACAGGTACTAGGGATACCCTGCCAAGTAATGAGCTAAAATATATAAAATTAATGAATGAATGAAATTATTCACTTCATTACAATAATAAGGTTCATTGAAATGATGATAAATTTGAAAAAGATAGTAATATACTTTGAATCACACCTAATGAAGTTAAAGAAAAAAGTAATACGCTGTATTGAACAATCTGAGAAAATAAGATAGAAATAACTACTTATGAAGTAAGAGGATATACTCAAAATACAAGAACTTCAACAAGTGATGATATATCTGGAAGAATTGATTGAGCTCGTATTTCAAAAAAACTTGCCGCAATGATTCGGACTAAATTTCATCAACAAGCAGCAAAAGCAGCTTAATTTAAACTAAAGAAAAAAACTGGCTTTTAGCCAGTTTTTTTTGAAAATTTTTTGTAAAAATTCTAGAGTTTGGCCCTAAATTCTTTGGAATTTACCATTTTGTACAGTATTTCTATATTATCAAAAAAATATACTTGGACTATTTCTCTTGGATTGATACATTTTCTGAAAAATCAGACATTATCTACAAAATCTGCATTTTTTCAAAAATCATATAGGAAACAAATATCAACAATTGACTTTGGATAGAGCTTTTCAAAGCGTTCTTTTAATTGCACAAGCGTAGCTCAAGTACTTGTATCATGTTCACAAACTAGAATTTTTTTAGGATTTTTTGAATTTACTTTTCATTCATTTTCTCATATTTTCCTCCATACAGCCTCTTTTTTCCATTTTTTATGCCACTCCATATATCCCACATTTCTACCGAACATTTCATGTAAAGCTGCGACTCCTGTGCCACTTCCAAGTATTCAAATTGTAAAATCATAATTATTTCTAAGAGTTTCAACTGCCATATTAAGGCTTTCAGCATTAAGAAGTTGTTTAAATGGAATATTATATTTTTTACAGTATTTCTTGAGCTCTCTATTTATTTTCTTAATTCTTTTCTTAAAATAAGGCATCGAGTCAAAAAATGGGTAACCCAATCCATGTTGTCTTATATATTCTCCTGTTGCTATTCTTTTTTCAGATTTTGTAGAGAAATTTAAAATTAATTCATAAATATCTGCATCGCGATAATCCACTCAATTAGGAAAATATAGCCTTCTTTTGCTTAAAACTTTTTTGGCTTCATTTTTATCTCACAAAAAAGTCAAAAATTTCCTTCATAAATAAGGATTTCAGCTTTTGAAAAAATATGAATATAAAATTTTAGAGATTTTTTTGATTTTTTGTAGCTCAAATTCTCATATTTTTTCACAAGTTTTTTGTTGAGATGAAAGAGATTTATTAATATTAAGCCCGACTGATTTCAAGAAAATATCAAAATCATTTACAAGCAAAATAAAGGCATTGTGTGGCGAAACTCCTTCAGTATTTATCTGATATAACAGTCAATATAAATTTGAAATAAAATCATACATCTTATGAGAAATGTCATTATTTGTTCATTCATTTTTGATGGTATCTTTTTCTTTTAAGATTCACAAAATTTCTTTAAAAATCCCTTTTTCATAATCTCTCATTTTCAAAAATGGAAAATCTTCTTTTGATAAGTTCTTGTTTTGATCTAAAATAGAGTTAATTCAAATAGCCACAAATCTCTTAAATAGGGCAACTTTATTTTTCGCAGAAAAATTCTCACCAAAAGAAAGTCTTTTGATATAATCATTCCTAAAATCTCTATAATTATCACAATTTTTCATTGATTTAATTTAATTAAAAACAGAATTAGTATAACATAATTTAGTAAAAATGGCAAAAATTATTTGTCTTACCTAGACAACAAAATATTATCTTACAAATAAGCCATAAACTCTTAATTTTTCATCAAATATTTCATCAAGTTTTGTTAAATATTTTTAAATGATTACTGTAACTCATATCAAGGAAGTTTAATTTCTTTGAAGAAAAACATTTTATATCTTAACTTTTAATACTATGACAACGAAATTTTTAGATACAGAAGGTCGTGTAATAGATCATACTATTGCCGAGGAAATGGCATATATTGAGAAGCCATATAGAGAAACTCCTGTAAATTTCTTAAAAAGAATATTTAATTTAAAATCTAATGAAATTCTACTATGAGAAATGGTAGCTATAACTCATTGAGAAGAATTATTTGCCGAAAAAGAAAAGAAAGAAGCAGAGGAATTAGCAAGACAAGAAGAGGAAAAACGCAAAGAAGATGAAATAGAAGAGAAAAAATGAGAAGAATTAATGAAAATAGAGAATAAAGAAAAAGTTAGCTCATTAATGACTTGATTTGAAGAGAAAAAATGAGAAATGGATGATTTTGAAAAAAGAGAAATAAAAAGACAAACCAAACTTTATGAGGAATTGACCAAAATTTATGAAACAGGCGGAATTGAAGGGCTTTGTAACAAATTATGAGTAAGACACAGTATAAATTATGGAGATTATAATTGTATAAACGCAGAAGGAATTATTTCAAAACTCTTTAAAATGAATCAAAGAGAAATATTTTCTCCACTTATAGATAAGGTAGCTCAAATATATATTACAACTGATAAATTTGATGATCATTCTCTATGTCATTTATTTGAAGATTATGGTAGATCTGAAGAAGAATATTCATTTCTAGATAAACCATCTCTTCGTGAAACAGCTGAATTACTTGTAAATACAGCCATTATTCGTTGATGAGGTAATTTATATCGCACCTTATGAGCTTTTACAAGACTTGCCCTAGAGGATATAGAAAATTGAAATCTTGATGAGTTTACATTTCGCCCAGAATGATTTAATACAGAGTGACTTTGAAATCGTTTTGATAGAGAATATAATATGAAGTTAATTCGTTTTTGTGAGTCAAAAACACCTCGTGAATTTCTGCAAAAAATGGGTGAGCTTCAAATTAAAGATTTAACAGAAAAGATGAAAAAAAAGGAAATTGCAGAGTGAGTGCTAGATATTACTTGTGTAGATGTTGACTGAACTCTTATAAAAGATTGAGAATTATATTTGCCACTTGTTAATAAATTAACTAGAAATATTCTTTCTTGAAAAAAGGTTGTAATCTTTAGTTGATGAGATCCTGAAATGCAAACAGAGAGATTAAGAGAATTATGACTCGATGAAGTATTTTTACCCGTTGTTCCAAAAGAAATGTTTAAATGAATAGAAGTTCACACTATTATAGACGATACAGAGGCAGAATGACAAGGATTATTATGCGTAAGTTATCTTAATGCAAAATGGATTAGCTAAGAATTTAGAGTGATTAATATTGTATTGTCAAGAATATTTGCAAAAATAAAAATAATATGGTAACATAAATATAGTTTAATTTTTAATTATTAGAATTATGACAACGAATTTTAAGGATAATGATGGTAGAATAATAGATTCTCAAATAGCCGAGGAAATGGCTTATATTGAGAAGCCTTATAGAGAAAACGAACTTGGTATGATGAAATCCATGTTTTCTTGTAGGGCAAATGAGATATTAAAGTGAGAAAATAGAGCTGAAAAATACTGAAAAGAAGTATTTAAATATTGAAAAATAAAAGATAAAAAGAAAGTATTATCTCCGTACAAAAAAATAAAATTTTGATTAAAATGAATAAATATTGATGGTATATTGGAGATAGAAAATTTAAAAAATAATTCTTTAGTAAATAAATTTATTGACGATAATGTTGATGAAAAACTTAAAAAAGAACTTTCTTCCTTAGATAAGGAGTTAATTGGCAAATATTTAAATAATACTTGATTTTGGAGTAATTATATTTTATATAGAAACAACTTATTGAGAGAAATACATTTATTTAATCAAAAATTATCTAAAATAAAAGAAGATTGAAATATTGAATGATATATTGAAGTATTGCATGATTTGACAAAGATAAAAAAAATCCTAGATATATTTAAGCTCAAAATAACTAGAATGGAAAGAAATGAGTGGGCAAGTGGTCGAGTTTCTCGGGATAGAGAAAGATATTTTGAGATTTTTGATGAAAATGTAAACTATTTATGAAATTTAAATATTTTCTCTTTACAACAAGATAATGAACTTAATGAAACTTTAAAAGATTTAATAAATAATGAAACTCTCAATAAAATTGAAGAAGAAATAAGAAAATATATTCTACAAAATCATATGATAGCATGAAGAGGTAATGATTCATTAAAATGATGAGAAATTTGTTTTTATGCATATTCATGAGAGAATAATGTTAGCTCTGCGCGGGATGAAATATGTATAATTGATATGAAAAAAGAAGATATTAATCAGAAGATATTTGAGATAATGTTAGCAAATAATTTTTTTGTTAGCAATAATTGAAAATGATTATGGCACTGGACATATCCTTCTAAATATTACAGAGCCAGTGAAAATAAACAAATTTTTCGTTATAAGAAATGAGAAAAATTACCAATTAAAGCATATTATGTATAATTTTATTACCTAAACCTTATAATTATGGTTAATACACCTAATCCAGCTAATACTGGAAAACAAGAAATAGATACTACTTGAGAATTACAAGTAGAACAAACTACAAGAAAAAATGTGGCTCAAATTCTTTTTAATCCAAGTGATCCAAAATATAAAAAAGTGGAAGATTTGCCACGTGCTTTTCGTGATGACTTTATAAATACCGAAGATGAAACCGGATTTGTACGCAAAGATGCAGACAAACATTTTATGGAAGCCCAAAGACAGGCAGACAAAAATATCCGCCACGGAAAAACCGAATGAATTAATGCTGTTGATATACTCTATGATAAAATGTTTGATGAAGAGGAAGCTTCAGATAAAATTATAGCAGGAATTATAAAAGGAAATGTCTTTGATGGTTTTAAAGAAGAAAGAGAAATTGATGAATTTATTGGTAATTATAATGCTACTAAAGGCTATACTCTAGGTATGAGATCTAAAAAAATATTAGGAACTAAAAACATTACGAATGAATTATATGAGAGAAAAATTCTCACTAAAAATTTCTTTATGAAAATTGTAGAGTGATGAGTTTGTTTTTTTCGTATTTATGATAGTATTCCAAAAGAACTTAGAAATGATGAGGAATTTTTATTAAAATTAGCAGAAAAAACAAATACTGAAATTTCTCTAGGTTTTATATCTAAAAAAATTCTAGAAGAAAAGTGAAATGATTTTTTATTTAAATTAATTGAAGTTGGTGGTAGATTTAGTAATGAAGAGACAAAAAATATTATTGACAAATATTTTGCAGATAAAGATCATTTACTTGTTATTGATTATTTAAATAAAAACAATACTGAGGTCAGCAAAAATACTGACAAAATATATTTAGCTATTATAGAAAAATTTAAAAATAATAGGTCAATTAAAGATATATTAGAAATTATGTTTAAATTATATCCAGAAGTGGCATATAATGATATTTTTAGAAAATCTTATGAATTAAAAAGTATAGCGCTTGAAATTTTAATGAAAATAAAAGATAGGGATGTTAATGAGATAATAAAATATCTTGGGAAATAATAAAATATCTTGGGAAAAATAAGAAATTAAAAACTTGCTTAATGAAGCGAGTTTTTCTTTTTTTGAAAGAAAAAATTCACTCTTTCGTATTAACTTTTGAGAGAGAAGAAAGTAATTTTGATTTTAATAGATTCCCGTCTTCACGGGAATGACAGAATGCCCTTCCTTATCTCTCGGTCAAGCTTGAATTTAAACTTTAATTTATTTAATAATTTTATATATTATGAAAAAAACACTACTTATTACCGCTTGAGTTATTGTACTTGGTGCAGTACTTGTAAGTTCTACTTACGCGGCAAGATGACAAATGTCATCAGGGGCAAATTTTGCTCAAAGAAATAACTCTGGAGCAATTAATCAAAGCTTATATGTATCTAAAATCACAAGAACTGTGAACAATATTGCAAATGGAGTTGAGATAACTATGACAACAACTGATGCAAATACTTTAGCTCATATGCAGTCAATGTTTGATAAAAATCAAACAAAAACTCCAAAAAATTCTCTAATTACTCTAAAAAGAGAAAAACTAGCTAATGGAACAAAGATAACAATGACTTCAACTGATGCAGAAACTGTAAAATCTATCCAAGATAGAGCAACTACAGCTAAAATGTGAGCTTTTGGTCAAGGTGGAATGTGAGGTAAAATGTGAGGTAAAAGGGGTGGAGGAAGAGGATGAATGAGAGGTGGAAATAACGGAAATTGTCCGATGATAACTCAATAATTTGAGAAAAATTTAAAAACTCATCGCAGTGGTTGTGGTCCTTGCCATAGGCTTGAATTACAAAATTTTTCTTCTCGTAAGTATTCTTACCTACACAGCTTCGCCACTCTGGCCAATGCTTAGAAGAAATTAACCTTTACAAAAAATCCCCGCTTGAAAATGGGGATTTTTTATTATAAAATATTCATACTGACCTAAGCGTTATGAAATTTAAGGGTCTTTTAATTTTGAATTATTTCATTTAATTTAGATATGTTTGATCTATAACCTATTTCTTTATCAAATAATTCAGAAATTTTTCTTGAATAAGCTGAATTATAGCGTCCTCATCTTAAGATTTTTAAGGCCTGTTTTTGTGGCATATTTTTAGTAGATTCTATAAGTGATTTAGATGGAGCAACCATGGCCTCTTTAAACAGGTCCTGTATTTCATCACTAGAAAAATTATAACCTTTGTATAATATTTTTAAAGCTTCAATAGGCTCTAATTTTTTAGTTAAAGAAATAATGGCTTTAGTAAATATTTTTCTATCATCCCATCCACCATTTTCAAATCACCATTCCAAATCTTTTAATATTTCTTTTTGATTAGTATTTTTCGAAACTATATCAACAATTACATTTGCAAAAATTTCAGATATAAAGGTTCAAAATCTATGATATTTTTGTTTTAAAAATTTTAAAGCCTCTTTTGATTTCATTTCTTTTAAAACTTCAACAATTGCATTTGCAAAAATTTCACTAGCTTTTCATCTAGTATGGTACAATCCCCACTCTAAATCCTCTAAAATATCTTTTGTTCTTTTATTTTTTGTAATCACATCAAAAGAAATTTTGAAGAAATTTTTTATATAATTATCATCTTTATTTTTTAAGGTTTCCCAAATTCCTCTTTGTGGCATTTTTTTTGTATTTTCTATAAAAGATTTAGCAGGAATAATCATAGATTCTTCAAAAGTTTCTATAGAATCTTCAATTCAAGCATTATTACATAGCCATCTTAATGTATCCAAAATATCTTTTGGTTGATTTAACTTTTTTGTAGATTCTATAAGTAAATTAGAATGAGACATTAAAGCATTTTTAATAATATTTCTACTTTCTCATCTAAAATAAAAGGCATTACTTAAAAATCTTATTGACTCTTTTGGCTCTAATTTATTAGTTAAATTTACAATAGCTTCTGAAAACATTTTTTCAATTTGAAAATTCGAATGACGAAGTCAAAAACATAATAAATCTATAGCTTCATTTATTTCCATATTTTTAGCCTGTTCTATTATTAATTTAGCAGGTATAACTTTAGCTTCTTGAAATATACTTGAAATTTTATTTCAAGAATTATCATATCACCAATCTAGGTTTAGTAAAGCATCTTCTGGCGACATGGTTTTTGTTAATTCTATAATTTCTTTTGCAAATTTTTCAGTTTTATGATTTAAAAATTTTTCTTTTAGAGATCCTAAAATAAATTTATCACTTCTTTTTATTTGTGAAATAATTTCTGGAGAATCATTAACACCCATACATTCTAAATGTTCCTCCAAATTTCTAAGTGGCATATCATTTTCTTCCATATAATCCAAAATTTTTTCAATTTTTTCTGCTGAAATTGCTTTAACTTCTTGTACTTTTCAGGTTCAAGTTATAGCTTGAACTGGATTGTTTCCTCATTTAGAGATGATATTTTTAGACATAATTTTACAAAAATTAAATAATTAACTATTAATATATAACAATAAAATATAAAAAGTCAAATTCTTTTTTTGAAAGAAAAATTTTATTATTTCGTATCTTTAATTATAGTAATCCTAGCTTAGGATTTTATTTTAATATTTAAATTATTGGGGCATGAAAAAATATTTTAATTTGAGAACTTTCTCACAAATTTTGGTAGTTGTAATTATTTTAGGACTTGCTCTAGCTCATCAATTATGGTGAATAGAAAAAGCTGCTCCGGTTGATGCATATTGTCCTTTTGGAGCTTTGGAAAATTTAATAAAAGCAATGACAAGTTGAGAATTTTTACAAAGAATTTATTTCAGTAATTATATTCTTTTATTTATATTTGTTGGAATGACTTTCTTTTTTGGAAGAGTTTTTTGTGGTTTTTTCTGTCCACTTGGAGCAATTCAAGAATGGCTAGGAAAACTAGGAAAACTTATTTGAATTAAAAAAGATTATGAACTTCCTAAAAAAGTTGATAAAGTAATGAGATATTTTAAATATGTAATGTTAGCTGGATTAATTGTTTTATCCTATGTTTATTGAGAATTAATTTTTAGATATTATGATCCATTTGTGGCTTTTTCACATTTATGACAGGAATTTGATGAGATTTATTGGGCATACGGAATTCTTGGAACTATCGTAGTTTTATCACTTTTTACAAAAAATTGGTGGTGCAGATATTTCTGTCCACTTGGAGGTTTTTTCTGAATTATAAAGAAATTTTCATTTTTTAAGCTTGATAAAAATAATGAGACCTGTACAAAATGTGGAGCTTGTAGTAGATCATGTCCTGTAGGATTGAGTTTTAAAGATATGAAAGCAGTAAATAGCGCAGAATGTATTAGCTGTCTAAAATGTGTCGATGCTTGTAATTTCTGAGCACTCAAAGCAAAAATAGCCTGAAAAGACATAAGCAAAAAATTATTTAGAAATATTGTAGTTTTTTGATTTTTTGGACTTCTTTTAATTATTGTTTTCCTTCCTTTTTGGCAGACTGGACCAGCTTCCAATATTAAGTCAGATGATGGTACAATTAATGTGGCAAATCTTAAATGAAGTAATACTCTGGAGTATCTAATTAGAGAAAGTGGAGTGCCTTTCAAGTATTTCCAAGAAAAGCTCCATCTCCCAGAAAATGTAGATAAATGAGGAAAACTCAAACATATCTGAGAAGATTATGAGATAAAAAACGGTTCTGGAGAATATATTGAAACAGAAGATTTTAGAGCTGTAACTGAGGAATATCTGAAGGAGAAGAAATAGAAAAGGAAATTCCCCGCTCTCAAGCGGGGAATTTTTTGTTGACAGAATTACTTTGCAATTCCGAGGAATCGAAGAGTTTCTATGTCAGGATGGTTTTCAGGAACTTTTATTCCCTGGATTTTCAGTAATATCAGCATAGTTGGAAAAATAATCATCAACATACTGACAGAAAAAAGAAAAAGAGCTAAATAATCATTTTTAACAACATTTGGAACAAGCAGGGGTAAACAAATACCTGCTACCATCATCAAGTCAGGAGTTATTCTGACAAGAAGTTTTATTCCAGCTATGTGCTTACAAACAAATCTTGCGATTTTTTGACTCATGGCATTCTCCTTTTTTAAATCTTCCTTAAAAGAACTTTTTTATAAATTCTTCAAGTGAAAGAGTGGATATTTCTTTGGTTCCAAATAAACCATTTGACATCACGATTTTGTGATTCTTATCTACAAAATAAGGAGTTTCTCTTCCATCTATAAGTATTGGTCGCCTTCTTTTTAAGATTTTTCTTACTAGTACCTTTACCGTTTTTCCAGAAGAGCATCTGACAAAACTATCAAAATAATGTTCCATTTTTATATCCTTTTTATTTTTGTATATGTTTTTATTTTAGTTTTATTGAAAAGATAGTAAAATCTATCATAGACAAATTTTTGAAATGTCAAATTGAAATGAAATAAGAAGCTAATCTATTGATCACATTCAATAATCAATTGTCTTAGACTGAATTGATTTATTTTTAGACATTTGAAAATATAGAGTTAAAAATGAAACTCTAATCATTCACATAAGTTCCATCGGACTAATATTAATTTTTTTATCTTTTACATTATAAAAGAAAGTTTTTTCATGAAAAATTTTTTCTCAATTAAGACTAATAACAAGTTCTAATAATCATTCAATGCTTTCAATTGTATAATTCGGACTTTTACTTGCTTTTACAATTCAATCCTCTTCCTTAAAATACATAGATTTGGCGCAATTTACACCCCAGTAAGGAATAGTAATTTGTATATTTTCTTCTGAGAAATTAGTTTTTAGTGAAGGAAGTTCTTCATTATCTATTCTTTTGTTAATAATACCATCTTGATGTAAAATATCTTTTACTAACCTTTTTATTCAAAAAATTAGTTGCTCTTTAACAAAAACGGATTCTATTTTTTCCATAGAAATTCCACAAATCTCTGATAAAATTTCTCAAATAGGCCTTGATAAATTACTGTTTTCCCTATATTCTTTTTGAATAATTAAAGCTTCTTTTAATTGAGTTTCGGATATTAATCAGAGATTTAAGAGACATTCTCATAAAAATCCTGTTTCTACTGTTAATTGTGTAGAGCTTGTTGAAAGTTTGCGTGTCATATTTTTTAGTTTAAAATTAAAAGATAATATTTAAATTTGAAATAAAATCAAAAAATATTTTAAAAAAATAAATTTGACTCTTTAGAGCTTTGGATTAGATTAAATAAAATTTTAATTTCAAAAAAATGGATAAATTATTAGAATACAGACAAGAAATAGACAAAATAGATAGTGAAATAATTTCGCTGATTGCAAAAAGATTTGAAGTTGTAAGGTTTGTTTGAGAGTATAAAAAAGAAAGAAATATGGAATCCCTTCAGCCGTCTAGATGGGCAGAAGTTTTGAAAACTAAAAAAGCTTTAGCAAAAGATTTCGGATTATCAGAAAATTTAATAGAAAATATCTGGAATATGATACATGAATATGCAATTAAAGAGGAAGATAAACAAAAAAATATTTAATAATTAATTTAAAATGAAAATATATTACTGATGAGTAGAATGAGCTTATTCTCATATTGTTGGGAATTTTTATTGAGAAAAACTTGGAATTAAAGATGTAGAATGAGTGAAAAATTTCAAAGAGGTTTTTGAGGAAATAATTAAATGAAATTACTGAATAATTCCAATAGAAAACAGTTATGCTGGAAGTGTTTATGAGAATTTTTTTAATCTATCGAAATACGATGTAAAAATTTACGACGAATATTATCTTGATATTAATCATTGTCTTGTCTCAACTTCTTCAAATATTTCCTCAATTAAAAAAGTTTTTTCTCACTATCAAGCCCTAATGCAATGTGAGAATTATTTAAATAAAAATAATTTAACCCAAGAATCTTATCTTGATACTGCTTGAAGTGCTGCCTATATTAAAGAATTACAAAATTCCGAATTCTGAGCAATTTGCTCAGAATTCGCTGGAGAAATTTATTGATTAAATATTTTAGAAAAAAATATTGAAGATCAAAGTGGAAATACTACAAGATTTTTTCTTGTAGGACAAAATTGACTTAATTTGTGATTAGAAAAGAAGTGAAAAATATCTCTTATTTTTAAAGCAAAAAGTGTACCAGCAGTACTTTATAAATGCCTCGGAGCTTTTGCTACTAGAAATATAAATTTAACAAAAATAGAATCTCTTCCTGCTAAAGAAAATCCTTTCGAATATATGTTTTGGATAGATTTAGACGGAAGATTGGACAGTGTTGAAGTAAAATGAGCACTTGAAGAATTAAAATTTTTCACAACAGATATTAGAATACTATGAGATTACTAATCATTTAAATCAACTTTAAAAATATAGTAAATCCATTTTTGCCGATTTGACATATTATAAGTCGGACTTTTTGCTTCATTTTGCTGATAGATTTGCTTATCCACATCTATTTTTTTATACAAATCAGCATCTTCTTTTGTTACAACAAAAACTACTTCTTCTCATGGATTTTTTTTATTTTGTGAAGTTTTAATAACTTTATCCTTGTAAGCTTGCGAATTTACATAATCAAAATATTTCTTTTTTTGTGCTAAATCCTTTTGTCTTTGCTCTATTTCCTTTTGAGTTAATACAATTATTGAGTCTTTTTGAATATCGATATATTTAAAAGAAAATATCAAATAAAGCTCATAAACAATTATGATTATTAGTGTAAATAAAATATATTGGTATTTTTTTCTCATTACTTTGTTAAATAATTTTATTTTTTGTAAATTTATGATACAATACTAAAAATTTTAATTTTTTCTAATTTTTTTTATAAAATGAAAAAAATAATGTCGTTTTTATCTAGAAATAAAATAGCTGTTTTAGTTACATTACTAACTTTGGGGCTTATCTTTATTATTTATTCAGATGTTTCAAAAAATAATTTATGAGCAGATTCTCTGAGTTATGATAAAATTAATCCATATGTTCTTGTTACAAATTGACAAGCTCTAATTAAAAGAGAAAAAATAATTAAATTAATTTCTTGAGAGAAAAATGATATTATTATTTGAGACAAAATAATAACATTAGAAAATTCTTCTGCAACTATTTTTTGGCCAGATTGAAGTGTTACTAGGCTTTGAGAAAAGAGTTCTGTAACAATCTCAGAAATTACATTTAACCCTCACCCTAACCCTCTCCCAGGGGGCGAGGGAATAAATAGAGTAAAATTTAATCTAGATTCTGGAAAATCATGGTCAAATATAATAAGATATTTAGATAAAAATTCTTACTTTATAGAAACTTATGAAAATGGGAGACTAGCTGCTACTGTTAGATGAACTGTTTTTGAAATAAATTTAACAAATAATTATATTCATAGTGTAAATCACTCGATTGCAATAGAAGACACTGAGACCAAAGAAGAATATAATATCCCAGAATGAGAAGCTCGCGAAATTAAAAATATTTTGCAGATTGTACAGGAAAAATTGCTTGAAAAATCTTGGATAGATTGGAATAAAAATGAAGATTTAATTTATATAAATGAGTTAATTAATAAATGGAAAAACGAAATTTCTAAAACTATAAATGATAACGATTTAAAGAATTTATTAACAAATATAGTTGATTGAAAATCTGAAAATATAGACTCTTTAAAAGAAAAAATTCAAAAAATAACAACCAATAAAGAGGATTATAATAAGGTTTTACTTAATCTTTATCAAAATATAAATTTCTTGCCAAATTCTGCAAAAAATCTTGAAATAAAAAATTCTCTAAGAGAAGAAATTATCAACTCTGCTACTTGAATAAATAAGCAAAATTTTATAGATGATTTTATGAGACTTAATTTATTTGATTATTTTGATGCTGTTAAAAATAAAGAAATTACGACTTCAAATAAAATAAAATCTAATATTGAAAAATACCTAAAACAAGATAAAAACAGCCAAACAATTAAAAAAATTCTAAATTCATTTGATAAGAAAAAAGTAGAGGAAATTAATTCAAAATTTTCTTGAATTAGCTCAGCTACAAAAGACATTATAGATAAACTCAAAGATAAAAATATATGAGAAGAATTCCAAGCCCAAACCCAAAAAGACCTAGAAAAAGCAACCTGAATTTTTGGAGGTTTTGTCGATAAAATTAAAAATTATTTTGTAAAATAAAATATGTCTTGTTATTTGCAATAATATCCATTATATGTTAATATTTATTTAATTAATATCCACCATAATGAATCTAAATAATACTACTGCAACAAAACCAATACTTGAGCCAATAGTAAAGGATAATAAGGATATTGTTTTAGTGGTTTGATCATCTTCATCAGAAATTTGAAAATCCATTTTTAATAGTTTAACTGATACTTTTGATGTTATTTGAACTACAAGAGAAAAGATATTGAATTGTATAGAAGAAAAACAGACAGAAAAAAATCATCGAATGTATCTAGATATTTCTAAAAGTGAAAATGTGGATCAATTTATAGAAGATTTTCTATCTCAATATTGAAATAAAAAAATCAAAACTCTTTTTCTTAATGTATGAATGACAAATGCGGGAGATACTATTGATAGATGGAATTTTTTTCGAAGAGCAAATAATTGAGATCCAACTATTACAACACATATTAATAATTTAATGCTGGTTGAATCACTTCAAAGAAAAAAACTTATTAATGAAAATACAAAAGTTATATACAATGCATCTATACAAGTATTTCTGCCAAAAGACGGATTTAATGATTATGCATTTTTAAAAAATATGGTTTCTTCACTATTGTTGGGCGATGAAAGGCTTGATTGCACAATTTTATGTTGTTCTTTAGTAAAAGGTACAACTGGCTCTGATAAATTTGAAAAGGTATTAAAAGAGAAAGGAAGTTCTATAGAAAATTATGTAAAAAATAATATGCCTAATTGACAACCATCACTAGAAGATGTAAATATTGTAACAAAATTAATTACATCTCATAAGGAACAAACTAAAAATAAATATGTACTTATTGATGGCTGAGCATTTAAGCAAAATTATGCCAATAATCCAAAAGTATTTGATGAAGATATTTTATATAATCTCTTATTTTTTAATCAAAAAACAAGAGAAATTGAAGATTTTTTTGGTAATTTAGTTTTTTAATATAATAATCTCTAAAATAATCCTATGAAAAATATATTTAAAAAATATGAAAAAAATCTAACCTTAAATAATAAATTTTTGGTTTCTCTTGTTATTTCTCTTGGGATTGTAGCTATAATTATTTTACTTTATAATGATTTTTTTGGTGATTTTTTCACGCGTCTTAATTTAAATTTACAGAACTGATTATATGAAGAAAAATATTCAAATAATAAAAAGCCAAATTCTTCTCTTACAGTTGTGGAAATTGATGATAAAACCCTTATAGATAAAGATAAGTGATGACTTGGGAGATGGCAGGATTTCAGCCGTGCTAATTATGCAAAAGTTATAGATAATTTAACTAAAGATTGAGCTATAGTAATATGAATAGATGTGCTTTTTTCTGAAAAAGCGATAACCTCAAATGCTGATAAAATTCTTGAAAAATCTATAAAAAATGCTGGAAATGTAATTTTATCTTTTCATTACATAAATAATTTATATCCGATAGATAATCTTAAAAATGTAGCATATTGAATATGAGATGTACTACCAATTGTAAATAAATATAATAATACGATATATAGTATATTCCCTTTTTATTTTGAAAATGGAAATATATTAAAGTCTCTTTCCTTTTCTGTTTTGGATAAATATTATTCAACTATTTTATGAAAGAAACAAGAGATTAAAATGGATGATTTCAAAAAAGATTATTTAAAATTTTATAATATAAATATACCACTCAAAAACTCTTTTGAAAATGAATGAAAAATAAATTTTTTAATAAATTATATTCCTAGCTATAATTCATACCAAAAAATCTCTTTCGTAGATGTATATAATTCAAATTATAATAAAAGTCTTGTAAAAGATAAGATAATTTTAATTTGATCAACTGCCACAGCTCTACATGACGAATTTAATACACCACTCTGAATAATGCCTGGAGTTTATACGCATGTAAATGCAATTAATACGATATTAAATAAAAAAATTATAAATTATATATCAATAAATACAGAACTGATTGCCCTTCTATTTTTCATTTTTATAATTACACTTTTATGAGTTTATGATAGACACAAATATTATTTTATAGTTTCACTTTTTATTTTATCAATATCTTATTTTAAGCTTTATCAATTTGTTTTCTTAAAATATAATACCATATTCTCAATTCCAATTTACTTTTTTATATCAATTTTGCTCTCATTTATTTTTGTAAATCTATATAAATATGCCTATGAATGAAAATGAAAAAGAGTTTTAAAAGATGCCCTAAGTCAGTATCTAGCTGAAGATCTTGTAAGTTCAGTTTTAAATAATTTTGAGAAAATAAATCTTGATGGAGATAAAAAAGAAATAAGTATATTTTTCTCGGATATTGCTGGCTTTACTACTCTTTCAGAAACCATGACTCCGCATGATTTAATGAATTTCCTAAAAATTTATTTAAAAGAAACAAGTGATGTAATTATTGATAATAAATGATTTATCAATAAATATGAATGAGATGCTATTATGGCACTTTGGTGAACTTTTTGAGATGGTAAAAAACAGGTTTATAATGCCTGTAGATCTGCCATTGAGCAACAAAGAACCATTGATAAATTAAATGAAAGATTTGAAAAAGAATATAATTTTAAGGTTTCTGTTAGAATGGGATTAAATAAATGAGATGCGATAGTTGGAAATATTTGAAGTCTATGAAGAAAAATAGAATATACAGCTATTTGAGATAATGTAAATCTTGCCTCTCGTCTTGAGTGAGTTAATAAGCAATATAATACAAAAATTTGTGTTTCAGAATCAATTCGTGATGAATGAATTAATGATTTTATTTTCAGAAAATTAGATTTAATTAAAGTAAAATGAAAGAAAAATTCAGTTAACATTTATGAGCTTATTTGATATAAAAATGAGATAAATAATGAGTTAATATCTCTAATTAAAGATTTTGAAAAAGCATTGTCTCTTTATTTTGAGAAAAAATTTAGTGAAGCTAAAGAAATTTTTAGAAAATTAGAGAATTTATGAGATGAACCATCTAAAATTTTTGTAAAAAGATGTAATTACCTTATATCTAATCCTATAGAAAATTGGGATTGAAGTTGGGAATTTAGCGTAAAATAATTAATTCTTTCATTTATCACTTTCAATATTATTGTTTATATTTTTTTGTAAATCACTAATATTTTTAATATCACTATGTTCAGATCTTAGTGCAAAATTTCATATGTAATCCTCTACTCTTTTTATATATAAAATTACAGCTTCCTCTAAAATATTTAAATTTTCCTCATAAAACATATCATTTACATTATCAATAAGTAATTTTTCTATCGAACCTCTTATTGATCATGCACGTTTTTGTCATTTATCTGGAGAAATTTTATCATATTTTTTTAAAGCCTCTGTAATCATTTCTTCATCAAAAACTTTTTTATCAAATATTTTTAATAAAAAATAATAAAGCATTTTTAGTAATCACATATTGCCAGGATTTACCGTATTTAAAACATCTTTAACACTTGTTTCTGGTTTTAAATGGGATTCAATTTTTCTCGTATCTTGATATTCTTTTACTATCTTTGGTATCAATTCTACTTTTATTTTAAAATAAAGAGTTTTTAGCTTTTCTATAATATTTGAAATATTTTTAATTTTTTCTAAATCAGAATATTTTCTTTGTAATGTAAGAATATTTGATTTATAATTATCTGAAATTTTTTGTATTTTACTAAAAATATCGGATAAATTACCTGAAAAATCTATTTCTTCTATGTCCTTATTTATTTTATTTAACATAACTTTTTGATCAAAAAAAGATATCTCAAGCTTACCTAAGACTTCAGAAATTTTTTCTATTTCTTCAAAAATAGTATTAATATAATGGGTTTTTAAAATCTGACCTATAATAATATTTGTACTAATTTCTAAGTTATCTAATGCAATTTCAATATCATTTCTTTGGTTTTCAAGTTGACTTAGTAATAATCTTTGCTCATTAAAAATAAATTCTTTATTTTCTCAAGATTTATCCTGCAGCAAAGCTCTAACTTTCTCAGATTTACAGAATTCCTTATAACTATCTACATTAAATTTTTTATCTTTAAATAATTTAATTATATAAAGATTAACTATCGTATCTAAAGATGTTTTATTTAGAGCCGTATATATTTTTTCTATTACTGAATATGAATTAAAAATAGATTTTATATGAGTCTCAAGTTCATCATAATGAAAAAAACATTCATTTAAATCTGAAATTTTCAGTTTATGATTTTTATTTAATGTAACAAAAATCATTTCTGCGTTATTTATAGTTTGATTTAATAAATTAAATGTACTTTTTGCATTCACTCTAAAATCATCTTTAGCCTTTTCTAATTCTTTTATTAAATTTTTTATTTCAAGTAAAATTGATTGTTTTTGAGCAAAAATCTGACTAGAAATTAATAATTTTGTTTTTTCATCATCAACTTCTTCACTATAATCAATGCCTAAATCCTCCATTAAAGAAGCATAAATGATGTCCTCATATTCATCTATAGAAAAATTTATCCATTCAGATATTTTTTTGTCCTCTTTGATAATATCAAATCTAGTTTTCCGTTCTTGCATCTTTACAAAACGAGATTTTAATTCGTCAATTTTATTGTTTCACACATTTGCATTATGATCTATTTTTTCTCAATCAAAACTTTTTAGTGCCGGTTTATTCATAATATTTTATTTTTTAAAAAAAATGCGGATTTAATTATACTAATAATAAGCCAAAAAAAATCAAGTTATTAAAAACTAAAAAGAAAATTGTAAAAAAGTTTGACAAAATAAATTTTATATGTTTTAATATACTTGTTTACTACTTAATTTGGTTAAACTACTAACCAGCAAAAAACAAAAACAAATTTTTATAAAACTATAAAATAAAATCTTATGAAATGTGACAACCAGATTACATTCTCATAAAAAGAGCTGGTAATTCTCTAAAAAAATACCGAAATGTAGTAAATAAAAATCAATAGCTGTAGTTTAGTTATTGAACACAAAATAAAACCCGTACATAGGCCATTTTAATTAAAAGCCTCGCATGTACGGGTTTTTCCATTATTATTGGAATACAGTAAAGTCCATTGCCTCGTTTGAAGTTAATTGTTCTACATTTCTTTTTATAGTTCTCTTAAATCAAAAAGCATTTCAGTTTGATTCTATTTTAGAATATTGATTTGGAATAGTTGATCATAAAAAATCAATTTTATATTCTAAATATGGGGCAATTTGTCAGTTTGACAATAATAAAGGATTAATTACTGATAATTTAAGTGTACATTTATTTAAAATACTACAACCAAATTGTGTATAAAATTGACTAAAGGTTCCTCAACTTCAATTTAAATCCATTCAATTTTTTCATCATATTTTCCAATTTACTCAATTAACCTCACTTCATTTTATCATATTTGTCTCTCAACTCGCAAATGCACTTGTTCCACTTCCTGATAATATCCAATTTATAACTCCACTGCTTGTATTGGATAATGATTCATTTCAATTTCAATTTAAATCTGGCACTTTAAAATTAAATATAACATTATTCCAACTTATGGAATTATTATTTATCACCAATTGAATTGGCTGTCATATTCATATTTTATTAAAATTTTTATCATATTCACTGTTTCATTCTCAAGACAAAGGAATTATGCTTGTATTTGCTGTTAATTTATAATTATATGAAGAAACTGTATTTCAACCAGTTCAGGTAGTTTCTCTAGAAGGGTCTGAAGAACTCATATATAATAAAGCTTCTTCTACTCAAGAATTCGCATTATAATAAGCTATATTACTATTTTCAATTCATTTAACATTTTTTGATAATGGAATTATTTTATTAAGGAGAAATATTCAAATTATAGTAATAATCATAGTAACAAATATTGCTATAATAAGAGCTGATCAGTTTTTATTATTTTTCATTATTTTGTTTTATTAAGATTAATAGTTGTTGAAATATTTACTTCTTGGTTAGACATTTTTATTTGTTTTCTCTTAATCCATGAAAATCATACAGTCATATTAATTCTCAAATATGGATTTATATTTATATTTGCATTATCTTCTTTCCAGCTATATAAATAATTTTTATTTGGATATAAATAAAAATTAGCATTTTTAATATTAATATATTCTGGCAAAATATCCACCCATTCAGAATTAGCTCAAGTTGGTAAATTATTTGATCCAGTACAATTATAATCACTGTCACAAGTCCAAGTATCAATTATTCCATCTGCATTTGTTGTGCCTGTATGGCTTAATCATAAATCTTTTCATATTAGTTTTAACATTTGGATATTTCCAAGACATCAACTTCATGACATAATTCAACCAGATAATGATGTACAACTAGATCATGGAGGTGCATCTGGATCTAATTTATAATTTAATCTAAAATAAAGTCTCTCCTTTTTTATTCCATTTTTTATAAAATAAAGTTCTTTTACTTGAGTTCCAGAAAATGCCTCGGGTCCAGATCATAAATTCTCATCATCATCATCTCATCTAATATTTCAATCTCAATCCTCATCTCACAAATCACTGTTCATATTTGAATTATAATCTATAAATTGAAAAGCGTATTCTCAAAATCTCTGTGGAGTACCACTCATAATTGCATTACCATCATTAAAATCATTATCTAGACATCATCAGGTTCGCATGTTTATAGCAGAGCTTCTACAATAATAAAATCCAGATCAATAATTATTTGGAGTTATTAAAATTCAATTAACTAAACCTCAGCCATTTCAATAATTTCAAAATCAAGTAAATTTCTGATAATGACCAGATTGATATTGCGTATCTCAAACTGCCCTTCTGTTGAAATATTCCTCATAATCAATTTCTCAATTAAATTCCTTAACCAGAGATACAAAATTTTCAATTGAATAATATAAATCTTTGTTTAAATCTAATCTATCAGAAATTTTTAATCTTAAAAATCAGATATTTGACATAGCTTCAAATGCCATAACAATAATCATCGAAAAAACTGTAATTGAAATCATCATCTCAATTAATGTAAATCATTTTTTTTCTTTAATCATTTTTGCTAAATTAATTTAAATTATTTTAGATTTTTATTTGTTTTTGTAAAGATTTATTTTTTTTCTTTAAAATTAGTATTTTTATAAAAAATATAATGAATAAATGTAGATATACTTCTTCCAATTTTTATTCAAGTAGGGTTTTTCCAAAAATTCTTTGGTCAAATATGAAATAAGAAATTTAGAATATCCAAAAATTTATTTTCTTTTATTGGTCACGTCTTAAATCAAAATAAGTGCTTTATAAAAAGCAAAACACTTAAAAAAACTGATTTAAAAAAGTTTATTATTATAAAAAATATTATTATAATTTTATTATTTTCTTCCTTATTATTCATATTCGATATAATTAAAAAAATACATAATATGATGCAATTTAACTGCATACACTAAAAAAGTCAAGTTAATTAAGCTTTACTTAAAAAATTTTTTAAGTATAAGTATGTGAAGTAAATATTTTTAAAATTAAATAATAACAAATGAATTATTCAATAAATTCTAAAAACAGAAAATTAAAATATAAGATACATTTAATTTTGAATAGAATGGGGTTTAATTTCTTTAATTTATCCCTAAGTCAAAAAATAACATTTGTGGGAATAATAATTTCTTTTATTTCCCTATTTTTAAATTGGTTTACAATAAAATATGATAGAGTTCTAAATTATACAGCTTTTAGTATAAATGCATGATATGTTGGATGGATAATATTTGCAGAATTATTAATTTTACTTTTCCTAATTCTGTCAAATAGCAATAAAGAGAAGTTTAAATCAAAAACTAATTTAGTTTTTCATGACCACACCATAATTATATTCTTTTGATTAATAATTTTCCTTTTAACTTGAGCAATTTTTAATTCTATCAAATGATTTACATTACTTTTTCAAGATATTTCAATTTGAAATTGAATTATTTTTGAATTAGTTGGTTCTATTTTTATAATTTTTTCAGGAATTTTAAATTATAGAGAGAAAAAACAAGAAATTTTGCATAAAATTTATGTAGAAAACAATTTAAAAAATAATTTAGATATGGAAGAGTATAAAGATATCCTCGATAATAAGCCAAGTTCAGATAAAAGTAATATGAGTTTACCAATTTAACTTGACTTTTTATAAAAAAAAATTATACATACCTATAAAGATTTAATTAAATTTAATATATAATCTACATCAAAATGATAACAAAAAGTACAGAAATTGTAAGCAGCTTCACTAAAATATTAGGTAGTCTTGCGGATAAAGAGAAAATTATCATTTCAAGAAGAATTTGACTTAATTGAGAAAAGGAAACCTTACAAGAAATTGGTAACGATTATGATATTACTAGAGAAAGAGTAAGACAAATTGAAGATGTTTGAATTAAGAAAATTTGAAGAATTATCAAGACAACTGAATTATCAAAAATTCAAGAAATGTGAGAAGAGTTGATTAATCTTCATGGATGACTTCTTATTAAAGATAATCTTATTAATGGAGTTATTAATGAATTAAAAATAGATAAAGCTATAAATCCTGGAATTGTAGAAATTATATTACAATCAGATTTCAATATTACAAAAAGCAAACCTCAACTTTGAACTAAGACATATTTTTATTTTCCAGAAATAAATAAGAAGGTAGTCTCAGAAGTGCACAAAGAAGCCCTTAAAATGCTCAAGAAAAAAGGTGATATTCTAGAAAAGAATTCATTATATGAAATGATTAAAATTAATTTATTCCAATCATATGGAAAAATTGAAACAGTTTTAGTTGATTCTATTCTTGATATTTTTACAGATATTGTAAAATGAGAAGAAAAATATATTTGACTTGAAAAATGGAAAATCCTTAATCCAGCAACTCTTAAAGATAAAGCCATTTACATAATGAAAAAAGAGAAAAAACCAGTTCATTTTGTAGAATTAACTAATGCAATTTCAACTCACTTTAAAGAACCAGTAAAAACCGCTACAATTCATAATGAACTTATTAGAAATAATGAATTTGTGTTAATTGGTAGAGGAATTTATGTTCTTAAAGAATGGGGATACAAACCAGGAACTGTAATTGATGTTATAATTGATATCCTATGAAAAGTTAAATGACCACTTTCTACTGATGCGATTATAGGGAAAGTTCTCAAAACTAGAAAAGTAAAAAGCTCAACAGTCTATATGAACTTGCAAGACAGAAAACATATTGAAAGAGTTTGAAGAAATTTGTATCAATTAAAGAAATAATAAAAACTTTTAAAAATAAAAAACAACCTAATTTAGGTTGTTTTTTATTTTATAATAAGCGAGAATTCAGACCATTGCGGCATTGTCTTGGGAATATATATTTTTTGTGGGGTAGATAAAATTATAGTGCTGGGATTTTGCTTGCTTAGAAATTTCTAATTTTAAATTATCATTAGCGCTCACTCATCAAGCCAAAACTAGAGATTTAATATTATATTTTTCTGCTGCTAGAAATATTTTTGTTTTAAGTATTTTTACAACTGTATTTTCAAATTCATATGCAATTTCTATCTTGTCTTGCTCGGTAAGAGCTCAGGTTTTTTTAATTCTTTCATCAACTTCCCTTTTTACAGCACTTTTTAATCAAGAAAAACTAAAATCAAGGCTATTTTTTTCAAGTAATACTGTAGGAAAAATTCATTTAAAATCTCACTTATACTCCGTTGCTAAGCGCGAAATTACGGGTCAACCAGGATAACCAAGTCACATCATTTTAGATACCTTGTCAAAAGCCTCTCCAGCTGAATCATCTAAAGTCTCTCATATTAATTCCATATCAAAAAGGCTTTTCCATAAATAAAGTTCATTGTGCCCACCAGACACCGTAAGACAAATACTTGGAAAAATTAAGTCTTTTTCGTCTCTCTCAAGTAGATTACTAAAAATATGAGCTTCTATATGATTTATTAATAAAAGTGGCTTATTTAGAAGTTTTGATATGGTTTTAGCCACGCTGAGTCACACAAGAAGAGACGGGATGAGCCCCGGAGTTTCTGTGCAGGCAATATAATTAATATCTTCAAGTTTTATACCTGATGATTTTAACACATTCTCTAAAACAGAAAAAATATTATTTGCATGAAGTCTGGCTGCCACTTCTGGCACAACTCCAGAAGTAATATTATGTTCCTTTATTTGAGATTTAGTATCTAGAGCTATTAATTTATTATTTTCAAAAATAGCTATGGAAGTATCGTCACAAGATGTCTCAAAGGCTAGTATATACATAAAATTTCGCTATTTAGAGACAAATTATAAATTCATTAAAGTTTTTAGTTCATTTATTTTATTTTCTTTTCAGGCTTTTTTTAGATAAAATTCTCACAGATCCACATCTCAATTTCAAATTAAAGCAACTCATAAATCTTCCATAATTAATTTATCTTCAGGCGATAAATTTAAAGCTCTTTTAAGCAGGGTAATTCATTTTTTTGTCTGACCAAGCATATTGTATCCCCATCAGAGATTTCTAAGAATTTCTGAATTGTTTGGAAATAATTCATTTGCCTTAATAAGAAGTTCAACTCATAGATTAAAATCTCATTTTGAGAGGTAAATATAGCCCATTAAATAAGTTCCAGTTGCTGAATCTGGATGAAGTTTTTGAGCATATTTCATTGCATTTTCTGCTTTTTTAAAATTTCACTCATAAAGATAAATATCAGCTAATTCTTCATAAAGCCTATAGTCATCAGTATATTTAAGTAGACTTTTTTGAATTTGTTCGCGAGCTGCAGTATAATTTCAATTATATTTTAAGCTCTCTATTTCGTTTATGTATTTAGTAGTTCACTCTTTCATTTTTGTTTTTTAATTTTTAAAATTTTCTTTTTAGAAAACATTTGCATTGTATATCAAAATAATTTTATTTCAAGGAAAAAATATTTTTTTATAAATATCTCAAATTAAACCCCAAAAATTTGCGTAAATGTGAAATTTATGATAGTATAGACTAAAGAGTTTAAAATAATTCAAATTATGGCTGAGGCGAAACAAATAAATACAGAACAAAAATGATTTAATGAAGTTTATTTTCGTGATAAAATAGACTTTTTAGATGCTATAGAAAATAGAATTGATAAATTAAAAATAAATCTAGAAACAAAAAAAAGATTAAAAGCATATCTTATTACGGTAGAAAGTAAAAGAAAATTAAAATGACTTATAGAATGGACACAAGAAGAACAAGGACATTTTGCAGAAAAATTAAATAAGCTAGAAGATGAGAAAATTTCAATTTTTGATAAATCAGAAAAAATGAGTGAATTTATTTCTGGGGAAATTAAAAGAGAGGAAATTGAAGCGTTCCTAAGATCTGTAAAAAGAACAAAAAGAGAGGAAATTTCAGCTAAAAATGATTTAATGACTTGAGAAAGAGAACTTGGAATTATAGTTTATGAAAATAATACAGTTTGAGAAGCAATTCATAAAACTGAAAAAACCGGATATAATTGTGTATTTTTATTAGATAAAGATAATAAATTTATTTGAATCTACACTAAAATCCAACTTCAAGAATTTGATTTAAATAAAAAAATTTCTGAAGTATGAGGGAAAATCGAAGAATACTGAAAAAGAGGTATTACAAATAATGATGCAAAAAAGATTATGATGAAGCTATGAATTAATGCCTTGCCAATTTTAGATAACAAAGAGATTTTATATTGAGTACTATCCATAAAAGATCTTGAAAAAAATATCGCAGCAAATGAATGTGTACTATCTTTAACTGAGCTAAATCTAGATTTCTTGAAACAAGATATTTAATTTTTTTAGATTGTCATTCCTGCAAAAGCAGGAATCTACCATATATTTAATTTTTTGTGAAACAAGTATTTTTATTAAAAACTTCTTTAAATCACTCACTGTCGCCGAAATCCGCAAAATCTTTAAAATATTTGTGTTCATTTTCATTATTTATAGCATGTTTTATAGGACACCAATATTGTTCTGTCCTACCTCAAATTTCCCTAGCATATGCGAATAATCCATTGATATAAGCACAATATAAACAATTAATTTTTTGTAATAAATTTAAATATTTTAAAAATCTTCTATCATAAATAAAATAATTCCTTCTATGAACTCTTGGAATTCCGTAAAGAGGCAAGGCTGTAAATTGATAAATAGTCAAAAATAAATCCAAAATTATTCAAGGAATTATCATCGCATAAATAAATGGAATTGAAAGGATATTTTTTACATCAGCGGTAAAAATATATTTAAAAAGATTTACTCTTTTTGATTTATGGAAAATCTTAATTTTATCAGCAAAAACAACCTTTTTATTTTTTACAAAAAAATCATATTGATGTGCTAATTTCTCATATTCCTTATACAAATCATTTCTTAAACTCTCAATTTTCCCCAGAATTTGTGATATTTTAGATTTCATAGTGTTTTTTGGTTAATAAGTTTTTTAAGTATATAAAAAAATTGAAAAATGCAAAAAAATTAAATCCACTCTGAAGAACTGGATTTAATTTTGAAATCTGAATATTTTTAATTGTCGTAAATCACGGCTGTCACATAATTACTGTTTGTATTGACATTAGTAGAAGATACTCTACAACCCACTTGTGCATAAGTAGTAAACAATCATTGATATGTATTTCATGAAATATTATTTCATTCAACTGTAAATGAATTTCAACTGTAACCCCGAGCATTGCAAGATCACATAACAGCATAATTTATATCAGGAAGTGGAGTTGAAAAATTTATCTTATAAGCTCAGGCTGGATAAGATGAAGCTCTTGTAACACTTGAAACACCATAACTAGCATAAATAGCAAGAGTTTCTCAATTAAAAGCTACCCAAGCTTTTGGGGTGTTAGTAGATTTAATATCTCAATTCACTTGTAATTTAGATGTAGGAGTTACTCAAATTCAAACATTTCAAGAATTAAAAGTGAAATTATTTAATCTACTATCAAGATCTAATATTCAATCTACTATTCTATTCCAAGAAGTAGATGTAAGCCCACTCCCAGTTCATACTTTATCTGCTGTAGATAATCAGCCTACTAAAGCATATGCTACTGATAAAATTACAATAGTAGAAAAGAACACAACAGCTCAAATAATTGATTTCTTTATTGTTTCTTTCATAAAAATTTAAATTAAATTATAAAAAAGCACAAGTATTTTAATATAAATATTTTTTAAATCAAATTAAAATTTGTCTTTTGGTTATTTTTCTCTAATATAAAAACATATTAAATTATGAAAAATGTTGACTTTAAAATGATATAAACTAAACGTACTTCAAAGTGAAAAAAATCAGAATATTGAGGAAATTTTACTTGAGAATAGAGGGATAAAATCCAGTGAATTGGATAGTTTTTTTGAGCCGTCAATCGAAAATTTATTTGACCCATTTTTGTTTGTGGGAATGGATAGGGCGGTTGCAAAAATATTAGAAATGAGAGACAAAAAGGGAAGGGTTGTGGTATTTTGAGATTATGATGTGGATGGGGTGAGCTCTACGGCGATGCTATCTAAATTCCTTGCTGAAATATGAGTGGAGGTTTCGTATAGATTACCTCACAGAGTGAATGATGGGTATTGATTGAAATCTCATTTTATAGATGATATTGCGGAGAAAAATGTAAAACTTCTGATTACAGTAGATTGTGGAACTCGCGATATTGAGGTTATAAATTATGCTAAAACTAAAAAAATCGAGATGATAATTACCGATCATCATGCAGTTCCTGAGATAATTCCTGAAAATGTAGTAGCTCTCATTAATCCAAAATTAAAAAACTCTCCATATCCTAACTCAAATCTATCTGGATCTGGAGTCGCTTTTAAACTACTGCATGCGCTCACTCTTACATTATTTCCAAAAAATGAAGTAGAAAAAATTCTAAAAAAATATATAGACCTAGCGATGCTTGGGACTGTAGCTGATTGTATGCCACTAGTTTGAGAGAATAGAATTATAGCATTTGCTTGACTAAAACAACTTAAAAATACTTCGTCTCATTGACTGAAAAAACTAATTGAATGAACGAATTGAGACTCACTTGATGCCGATATTGTGTGATTTAAAATATGACCAAAACTAAATGCTGCTGGTCGTATGGACTCACCTTATAAAGCGCTCAAAGTACTACTTGCGTGAGAAAAAAATCTCGATGAAGTTATGGATGAAATAGAAACTCTTAATACTAAAAGAAAAATCTCAACAGAGAAATTCTACAAAAAAGCCGGAGAAGTTATAAGATGAAATGAGAGTGTGATTTTTTTTAATTCAACTGAGATTGAACACTGAATTATATGACTAATAGCAGGAAGATTATGTGAAACATATAATAGAGTTGCTATAGTCCTAAAAGATGAATGAGATAAATTAGTGGCAAGTTGTCGTAGTCCAGAAAATATCAGTATAATAGATGTTTTAGAAGAAATGAAAGATTTATTTCTGTTTTTTGGAGGTCATAATTGAGCGGCAGGATTTACTATAACAAAGAAAAATTACAGCGAATTTAAGAAAACTATTGAAAAGAAAGTGGCTCACTTGTCTTGCAATCTCAATACAGACAAGATTTTAAATGTAGATTGCCCCTTAAATATTGAAGAGATAAATTACAAACTTCTAGAAAATATTGAAAAAATGAGACCATTTGGCATTTGAAATCCAAAGCCATTATTTTTGATAAAAAATTTTAAATATACAGTTTTAAATTTCTTATGAAAAGATGAAAAACATCTAAAATTTATCACAAATGATAAAAATATTAACACTAAGGCATTTGGATTTTGAGATTATTTTAGAGAAATTAAGGAGAGTAAAAAAATCTCTCTAATTGTCGAAATTGAGAGAAATTTATGGAACGGAAAAACATCAATAGATCTTAATATTAAAGATATTTTATTGTAATTAAATTTCCTTTTGTTCTGGGAAAGTGATTGATGCAATAACTGAAAGAAAAAGCAAAATTACAATTATTCACAAAGAAACTGGAGTAGAAATAACAATATTAATTCAGCCTAAAATCATCTTTAATCATACAAACATTAATATCGCTGAAAGCCCAAATTTAAGATAATGAAATGCCGACATAAAGCTATTTAAAGCAAAATAAAGCGATCTAAGTCATAGGATTGCAAAAATATTAGATGTATAGATAATAAACATATCATTTGAAATTGCAAGAATTGCTGGAACTGAATCCATAGCGAAAATAAGATCAGAAAGCTCTATCATAATTAAAGTCACAAAAAGTGGTGTAACGAAGAATTTTTTATCAATTCTTGTGAAAAAATTACCGTCATCATTTGCTTTTGATATTGGCAAAAACTTTTTCAGAAAAATCATAACAGTCTTTTTTTCTAAATCAATTTCTTCCTTACTTTCAAAAAGTATTTTAATACCACTTACAATAAGAAAACCTCCAAAAATATATACTATAAAATGAAAATTCTCCATTAATTTAATTCAAGTAAAAATCATAACTGCTCTCATAATTAAAGCTCCGATTATTCACCAAAAAAGAATTTTGTGCTGATACATTTTCTTGACATGAAAATAAGAAAAAATCATTATAAAAACAAATAAATTGTCTACACTAAGCGACTTCTCAATTATATAACCTGTGAAAAACTCCATAGCGCGAGTGGCGCCAAATTGGAAATAAATAATTACATTGAAAACCATAGCAAGACCTATCCAGACTACACTCCAACCAATAGCTTCTTTGATTTTTACTTCATGATTTTTTTTATTAAAAACTCAAATATCAAGAGCTAGCATAATTATAATAAATACAAAAAATCAAATCCAATCGTATAATGGTGTTTGCATAAAATAATTTTTAAATAAACTAAAATTCTTCGCTAATTCTAAGATTTTTTATTTAAAGTCAAATAAATAAAAACAAAATAATTAGAAAATATCATTTTTTATTGATTTTAAAAAAATTTAGCTATAATAGGCTGGCTTCTAAAATAAAAAACTTTTAAATTCTCCTTTAAAAGATATTACATTTAATATAATTCTTAATTTAAAACTAATTATGGCACCAAAGAAGAAACCTTCAAAAGTTGTTAAATTACAACTTAAAGCTGGACAAGCAACCCCAGCACCTCCGGTTGGTACCGCTCTAGGACCCACAGGAATACAAATAGCTGAGTTTTGTAAACAATTTAATGACGCTACAAAAGAAAAAATGTGAACTGTTCTACCTACAGTTATTAACATTTATGAAGACAGAACTTTTGATTTCTACACAAAACAACCACCTATGACTTATTTAATTAAAAATGAGTTAAAACTTGAAAGTGGATCTAAAGTTCCTCATAAAGAAAAAGTAGGTCACCTAACTATAGACCAACTTAAAAAAATCGCCGACCTTAAAATGGTAGACCTAAACGCAAATGATATGGATCACGCTATGAACATAGTGGCAGGAAGTGCTCGCTCAATGGGTATTACAACTGATTTAAAGAAATAAAACCCTCACCCCCAACCCTCTCCCAAAAGGAGAGGGCGAAAGTGGGATTTTTTTGCTCCCATCGTCTAGCGGTTAGGACACGGCCTTCTCAAGGCTGGAACCGGAGTTCGATTCTCCGTGGGAGTACCAAAATGAAATTTATAAATAAAAAACTGTTTCAATTTTTTTGAAACAGTTTTTTATAATTTAATTATATTAAATACGCTAAGGGTAACTCAAGTTGTCCATAATGTTAATAGTAATAACGCCAGTAAGATTAAAAAAAGTATAAATTTTATATATAGATTCTTTACAATTTTATAATATTTTAAAGTTAATATAATTGATGAAATATTAAAGACAAATAAAGAAGATACCATTAAGAATATTGAATATATACCATAACATGGAAATGAATTCATTTCCATAGTTTTACACATAAAAAATTTATTAATATATTCTCAAATTAATAAAAAATTAGAACTGGTTATCATTAAAATAATAAGTGATATTGTGATAAACAAAAGTAATTTACTATTTTCTTTAATGGAATTTTTCATAATTTTTAAATTAAATCTACCCTCCAAACACCTCCATCTTCTCATCAGTCGGTTTGACTGACAAAATCGTCCAGATTTTGGTATTGATTTTAAAACTTATTTTTTTAATTATTCTTCTTCATAATAATATGAATAATCTATTCCCCTCATAAACATCTCACGACTAAGAATTTCATTAGTCAGAGCATTTTTTAGTAAGTTTGTTATTTTTATTCTATTTGTCGAACTTTCTATCATTGCATTCATATAATCGTTTTTACTTATTTTGCTCCAATCTATACATTTAGATAGATGTTTTTTTAGAATTAAATCCAGCCAAATACGAGCACTTCTTCCATTTCCTTCCATAAATGGATGAGCAATATTCATTTCTATGTATTTTTGTGCAATTTCTTCAAATGTATTCTCAGGCATTCCTTCAATTTCCTTTAATGTATTATCTAAATACTGTGCCATTGCAAATTGAAAACCATTTTTAGAAATATTTTTTTGTCTAATTTTTCCCGCAAAATCATACAAACCGCCAAACAAATAAGCATGAATTTGTTGTAGTCATTTGATTGTCCCTACTTCGATACTATCAATAAGCGAACTTTCAAATAAATTATATGCTTTCAGTTTACTCTGCCCATCTATACTATTATCACTATAAGTAAACCAATCTAGAAATTTTATGGATTTTTTACCAGGAATCAGTTTCACTACTTCAATAATATCATCTTGTGAAAAACAATCTGTTGCATATTTTTTTCCATCTGCAGATATAAGTTTAAGTTGACTACATTTTGTAGTCAACTGATTTCCTTCTTTTTTGAGCCTTGTTTTTATAACGCTCCAATACTTTCTAGGATTAGCACTTCCCGTCAAAATAGCAATAACATCTACTACAGAATACCACCATTTACTCTGAATATCATTCCAGATGGCACGAACTTCTTTGTTATCAAAAAAACGAATGGAGATTTTATTATTTATATTTTTATTTGTCATAATTTATTGAATTATATTTAAAATTTTCAAGAAATTCATTAAAAGTTTCTATAAATAAATTTATATGAAATATAAGATATATTATATAGAAAGCATTTAAAATGCAATCTCAAATTTTATTAACAAAGTCTTCAATATTAATTCAATCAAACAATTCTACGTGGAGGTAGCAAAAAAATCAATAAAATAAAGAGCCCGTAGGGCTCTTTATTTCTCCTCTACCCTCCAAACACCTCCATCTTCTCATCTGTTGGTTTAATTGAGAGAATACGCCAGATTTTGGTATTGATTGAATCTGTAAAATTATTTACAATACAGGAATTCCAGACTTCAAAATCTTTGGTTCTTTTGAGGAGCTTATCTAGAAAAGATTTCTCTTTCTTTTCACAAGTCACTATATATTTTCTGGCTATTTTCATTATTTTTGAGTAATTAAATTTCAATTATTACTCATTCTATATTGAATTAATGGAGCATTTATTTGAGCCTCAAATGGATGGGCTCATTTTTTTACTAAGGCCTCAATAATCCAAGAAACTTGTTGGGCTGTTTTTCAAACGGTTCTTTTGTGTAATTTTTTCTGCACTTCAAGATTTAGTGCTCAGGCTGGTGAATTTATTAATTTCATTTTTTTAAATAATTAGTAATTAAAACTTCTTATATATGAATTATTATCTTCATTTGATTCATATATATTATTGTAAATATCTGTTTCTACTTTTATTTCGTAGTATCAATAATTATTGTAGGCAATTCAAATTTCATAGTAACTTACATCAAAATCTATACAAGCATTTTGAGATAAATTTGTCGAATGATTTTTGATTATTGTAGTTGAGTTTGAGTTATTGTAAATTCTAGTTGACCAATTTTGATTGTTTAGTGTAGAATTTCATCTATTACAAATCTTTATAGTTAAAGTTCTACTATTTCTATTTTGAGTAATATTATCAACTACAAGATCAGATCTAAGCCAAGAAGTATTTATATTTTGAGAATAATAATTATTGTTTTCATTGCTTTCCTGTAAATTATTATTTACATCAATTCTAACTGAAACACTATTATCATAATAATATCATTGCATAAAATCGGTAGTATTTACGTATAAATCAGTAGTACATGCATCTCTATTTAAATTAACAGAAAAATATTTTTCTACAGTTTTTCCATTAAGTAAAAAATCAAATCTTAAATTTAAAGAACTTGACATATTTCCTCAAATATTACAGATTTTTGCATAAATTCTATTATTGTAAGTATCTTGCCAAACTTCTCTTACAACCAAATCTGGATTAGAATAATTATAATTGTAGTTATAATTATAATTATCGTTATAGTAATTATTTATAGTAAAACTACGAGTTATATCAGTTGCTACAATATTTCCATAATTATCATAAGCTGCCATTTTTACATAATAATCTCATGCTGGCCAATTATTTATATAAAAAGTCTTATTTATATCAAATGGATTATTAGTTCCGTAAGTATAATTTATATTATCAATTCTTTCATATTTATATTGTTCTCAGTTATTTTGTCTTATAAAATAAATATTTACATAACTAATATCACGAGAATTTGCATAAACCTTAGCTCTTAGATTTATATAATTGCTTGAATTATTTGAAAAAGTTTCTCATCCAGCTGGATAGGTAATATCTATATTTCTATTGTAGTACGAATTATAATCATTGTAGTAATAATTTTGATTATAATAATTGTAATTTTGATTGTTATAAAAAGTTGTCTGGGTGGTAATATATAAATTTCTTCTAGAAACATTATTATATTTATTTCTCTCTGTCTTGTTTGATTTTATAATTACTCAAACGGCTAAATCATAATTTCCACTACTACCAATTCAAATCTCAGATGGGGTAAAAACTCTATAATCAACACAACCTCAATTATAAATATTTACATTTTGGAAAATTTTTCAATACTTACTTCAATTAGATTTTTTAAATCAAATAAGCATTGTTCAAAAACCATCCATACTTCATCAAACATTACAAATCTTGACATAAATGTCTTTTGAACTATTATCTTGCCATATATTTGATATTAAATAATCTGGATAATATTTATCGAAAATATCAAACGGTGCTGCTGACGTTATACTAGGAATTATTAGAAGCAAAGATAATGCCAAACTTATTATTTTTCTAGCCTCAAGGGCGCTTGTTTTATACATAATATTGACAATTAGTGATAATAACTTTATATTATATATTTTTTTAAAAAAATGCAATACAAAATATTTTGATGTAAGACAAATAAATACTTTACTGAAAAATGGTTAAATTCAAAAGAATTAGAAAATAAAACTTGAGTTTTTGTGGCGTCTTGTGTAGTTACAGATAAAGCAAAATCAAAATGGATAAAATTTGTAAAAGATACAATTAAGAATTTTGAAAGTGAAAATGATAAAGTGTATTTAAGCTGATGTGGTCCAATAAAAAAGTGAAAACTAAATACTGACTTTTATAAAGTCTACCCGGAGCTACAGGAATTTAGCGATAAGATTGAGCTTCTTGAGGAAGAACCAAAAGAAAAAATTAATTTATTCCCTCTCCACCTAAGTGGAGAGTGTTGGGGTGAGGGAAAAAAATATTGAGGCAGGGCTTTATTCACCAGAAAATATTTAGTTATTCAAAACTGATGCGATAATAATTGTACATTTTGTCTGACAATTCAGGCAAGATGATCTCATGTTTCTCGCGGGATTGAAGAAATTATTGAAGAAATAAATAAAACGAGCGCTCAGGAAGTAGTGTTAACTGGAATAAATATCTGAGCTTGGTGAGCTTCTAACACAAAAAAATTTGAGGAATCAAAATTATCTGAACTACTCTCTCAAATTCTTGAAAAAACAAAAGTTAAGAGAATTAGAATTTCATCTCTTGGAATTGAATATATAAATTCAGAGCTTTTAGAAGTTTTTAGAAATACCAGAATTTATCCTCATTTTCACTTGTCAATCCAATCTGGAAGCGATAAAGTCCTTAAGCTTATGTGAAGAAATTATAGCGAAAAAACCCTAAATGAAACTCTTGAAAAATTAAATAATTTAAAAAGGGGTGATTGAGTTTTGGTAAGTCTCGGAGCTGATATTATTGTGGGATTTCCAGGTGAAACTGATGATGATTTTCAAAAATCTCTTGAATTAATTAAAAAATACAATATCACCAAACTTCACGCTTTTCCATTTTCTTCTCACAAAAATCATCACATTATTCCAGCTTCCAAGCTAGACAATCAAATTAGCGATAAAATAAAAAGAGAGAGAATGAATAAAATTAGTAAAGAAGCAAAAATTGTAGAAGATAATTTTTACAAAAAAAATAACTGAAAAATTCTAAAAATTCTAATTGAAAAAGTCTCTCAAAATAACTTTTCCGGATGGTCAGAAAATTATATTCCCCTAAATGAAGCCAACTTTAAGCCATTCAAAAACGAGAAAATTACAAGATGAAAAATAATTGAGTGAAAATATGAGTACAATGATGAGGATTGAAAATCTTAAAAACTTCAAAAACACTATATTATTTTTGTCTACAAATTTAATTTGATATTTTCAAAAAAGGGATATAATATTTTAACATCTTCTGATGATTTGTGCATCTGCTCCTATTTTTTCTCACAAATTTGTATACTTTCCGGTGTTGATTTAAATAATTAGTATTCGTACTAATTATGTCACACTCACATTATTTTTTCTAAGTTATTGAAGGAATAATGATTTCGTAGAAAGAGAAATACAAATGGAGTTAAAACGACATCGAGGGTGTTTTTTATTGCTTATTTTTGTCTAAAAAATCTTTAACAGTTACTACATTTGGTCATAAAACAAATCAATCATACGTTTCTTCTCTTTCAAAATCTTGTTCACTTAAAAAATAAACTATCTCATGTTTTTCTAATTTCTGTACAATATGAGCCGGTCAGTTTAGAGAAAAAATATGCCAAATATACTTGGTGATAATTTCTCTTTTTACAGAACTTCAGTATCACTGCTCATACACTGTACCAATAAATTTGGGTGTAAATTCATAACATTCATTTTCTGATAAAATGGGCTCGGTCATATTTCAAATTAACTCTCTACTTAGCTCTTCTATTAATTCCCTATAAATAGCCCTTTCGTATAAAAATGAATTTTCTTGGGAAAATATATGTATCATTTGATCTAATGATTTGGCTGGAATTTTAAATCTTACATCATTCTTTTCAAAATCAAAACCACCCAATTCTTCTACAAATTTCTTATCAAACAAAGTTGCTCAACCTCAAATCAATCAAATATTTCTCATTCAAAGTTTTAATCTTTTTTTATTAACAATTCCTACAATTCTTCAGTTAATATCCGATACTAAATTAGCTACTGAAATTCTGATAATTTCACTAGATTCCTCATGTTCTTCTAAAGAATTCGAAATTTTATTCATAAATAAAATGACTAAAAAATATATTTACTAAAATTTAGTATAGTGAGTTTATTAATTTTTGCAAATATCTGAGCATATAACTAAAATCATGTTTTTAAATGTTCACTAGGTTTAAATTCTTCTCTTAACTCCATAAGAAATTGTGAAAAAATTTCACCAGGAATTGTGATACTATCTGGATATAAACTTCAATCTTTTTTCCTTGGTTTGTGAATTAGTTTTGATTTTCCAGTTAATAAAAGCAATTTTAATTTATTATGGTTTTGTTTTAGTTGTTCCCTTAAGGCCAATTTCATTAATTGCTGATGAGGTTTACTTCATACTTTGTATGTATTTCAGTTATATATAAAATATTCTTTTGGTGGAGTTTTATTTCAAATTTTTTTTGATTCTACTCAAAATAATTCCAGACACTCAAGCCATTTTGAACTTCATTCCTCAAATTTTAAAGACTGCCAAAATGCCTCTATAGAGGCATAAGGTATTCAATTTAAATCAAAAGGATAACGAGCTAAATTTGATAATCAAGCTTCTATATAATTTTCACTATTTGATGAAATATTAAATTCCGTTTCTAATTTTATATCAAACCCCTCTATTAATCTATCATATTTTTCACAATGACCTGCGAGTCATCCAGTATTTCAACCAATACATTTTCAACTCTCTTTATGCCACCGTCAAGCTGGCATAACAGAATTATCCGTAAGTCAAACTAATACGTTATTTTTATTTAAAATTTCTATTTGCTCTTCATAAAGTAGTTTCTCTATTCCAAGAAGTTCAATGATTTTATCTGAAAAATGAAATATTATATCATCAACTTTTCGTTTTATGTGAACTTTATCGCCGGCTATGGACGTATATCTTCAATTTTCCTCCAGTGACATTTAAGAGAATTAAATTATAATTAACAAATTGTACTATAAACAAAATTGCAAAATTGCAAAATTATTTTTTATTATAATTTCAAAAAATCTCTAAAAGTAGAAACATATAAATCAAAAGAGCTTGAAAATCATCCATTGTGTGTTCCGCTTGTTTTTAAGAAAAATTTTGGCTCATTTGCCAGTGGAAAAAGTTTTTCTCAATTTGAAAAATTAATTATCTCATCATTAATACTATGAATTATTAAAACGGGAACGTGAATTTTTGATATTTTTTCATCATTTCTAAAATGGAATTTTAGAAGAAATTTAATTGGTAAATATGGGAATTGTGAGCTTGCCATTTCATCTACCGAAGAAAATGCAGATTCTACAACTAAAGCCTTTATATTCTTATTCTGAGCCAAATCTATTGCCACAGCTCCCCCAAAAGATTGTCCCCAAATTATAATATTTTCACTCTTAAATCATTTATTTATCAAATACGAGTAAGTTGCATTTGCATCTTTTTCCAAATCATTCTCACTCAAAATTTCACCTCAACTTCTACCATAACCGCGATAATCTGGCATTATTGCGTTTATTTTAAGTTCATTAAATATTTTTATTCTCTCTCTATTAAAGAAAACATTCCCTCAATTCCCATGAAAAAATATAATAGCCCTGTCACTTTTATTATCCAAATACCACGCATTTAATTTAATATTATCCTCCGTCTTGATATACACTTCCTCAAGATTGTCTAATTTTGGAACAATAAAAACTCCCTTAAAAGGAAAAAATAATAAATTTTTCTGATTTAAAAACATGAAAATACAAAAGGCCACATAAGAAAGAAATATAATCAAAAAGAGTCTTATTGCTTTTTTCATAGCTTCTGAATTAAACTTTTATTTAATGACATATATACTCAGTTTTCGGGTGAATTTTGAAATCCTACTTTTTCATAAAAATTTGGCAACCAATTAAAGCTTGGATCAGCAATAAGCTCAATATTTTTAATTTTTTTATTAATACAAAGTTTTACAGTTTCTTTCATAATTTTATTTCAAATTCATTTTCATCTGAATCATGGATCTACTAATAAATCTATTATTAATGCACACATAAACATATCTGATATAATCCTTACAGCTCAAACTATTTTATTTTCAAGCAGTGCAATCACAATAAAATTAGAATTCAAGAAAGATTTTTTATATTCCCTTACTCTTTTATTTTCATTATCATATAGTCTTAAAAGTTCTTTCTCATATTCTTTTTTTGCTTTTCAAGAAAGAATTTTGATTTTAATTTTTTCTATCATATTTTCTAAATTAATCAGTTTCATCTAAAATTATTTTATCTCTAAAACCTCATCTTTTTTCTTGTTTTTCTTTTCTTAAATTCTCTAAATCTTCTCTACTAATTCATTTAAAATCACAAATCGCATAAATAACTTCAAGAGTATCGGCTAGTTCTTCAATTAAAACACTATCATCTTCCAAAACTTCAGCTACTTCTTCTTGAAGTTTTTCTTTTAACTTAAGCCAATATTCCTCATTATTCGCAATATGAGAACTAAATTTTACTCATTTTCCCTCCATTATTTCTGGAATTTTATCTCTTATAAGTTTATTATATTTCATAGGTTTTTAAATTAGATAAATACTTCCTATTTAATTGCAGAATTTCCTTTTTGTATCTTAAATATTACCTTATTTTCCTTTTTGCTTTCAAAATAGTCTTTTATTCTTTCTATATGATTTCAAAAAGTATTTTCAGGAATTTCATGACTAGGAAAATATTTTATATCTCTTGCTTCTTCGTTTAAAGTTATCTCACCACCAATAATTCTACATTCAAAAGAAAAAACAATCTCATTTTTATGAGTTTTACTATAAATACCATGTAACTTTATAACTTCTGCATCAAATCAAGTTTCTTCTTTTATTTCACGAATAACTCATTGTGAAGGTGATTCTCATTTTTCGAGACCACCGCCAGGCAAATTCCAATAATCACAATCAGTTCTCAAACATAAAAGAACATGATTTTGTTCATTTGTAATAATTCCAAAAGTACCAATTGTAAATGTTTGTTGCATAGTTTTAAATTAAAAAATCTTCAATTATTGTAATTTCTTTTTCTTGAGCATCTAATTTTATTTTCGCTCAAATGGGCAAATAGCAATTGGGACATTTATGTCCAAAATCATTTGTTTTTAAAATAGGAAAATTATAATCCTTAGTTATATCTAAAACTATATCTTCATAATTTGATTCTATATTATTTTCTTTAATCCAATCCTTATCTTGGAAGCCTAAGACATAACCTATAACTATTCATTTTATTTTATCAAAAACACCTATTTCTTTTAATTGCTGTAATTTAGCAATTGCTTTTTTTGTATTTTCTGAATATCCTTCCAAAAATAAAATTGAATTTTGAAAATCAGGGAAATAAGGAGTTCCTGCAAGTTTTAAAATTGAAGATAAATTACATCAAATAATTTTACCTTCTGCAATTCCTTTTCTAACACATTTTCTCTCAGATGATGCAGGTATTTCCTTTGAACGATGCATCATTCTATCCTGAAAACTTGTCCAAGTATATTCAAAATCCAAATCCAAATCTCTTCCACTTTTTGGATCAGATCCATGAAATACTATTAATCCAGTTTTTTTATTTATTGCCAAATGTAGGACATCGATATCACTCATTCATAATAATATTTTTGGGTTTTTCTTTATTAATTCATAATCAATTAAAGACAAAATTTGATTTACTGTATCTCAACCCTGAGCGCAATAAATTGCCTTAATTTGAGGATTTAAAAACATTTCATTTAAATCATCTGCTCTTTCTTGTGGTTCACCACCAGAAACATTATATTTATCAAAATTAAAACAATTTTTAGAATAAACAACTTTCAATCACAAACTTTCAAATTTCTTAATTGCATTATCAAGTAAATATTTATTATCTTGAGTTATCTTATTTGACGGAGCAATAATTCCAATCGTGTCTCCTTTTCGTAATGATTTTGCTAACATAAAAATTAGTTAAATTAAAAATCCTTCATATATTCCTTCATTATCTCAACATATTCTTTAACCTCTTTTACTACTTCATTAGTGACCATATTTTCTTTTGCATAATTCATAATTGGTCTTACAGATTCTATTTTATTTCCAAATTTCTCCATCCGAATATATCTTGGAAAAATCCATAAATGAAAATCTCCGTCTGTATCTTCATTTTGAAATAAATACACGTCTTTGATATCAAGAGCCTCCTTCATTCATTTACGAATTTTACGTAAAAGATTCATAAATTCTATAGATTCTTCATCTGTAAATTCAGAGATAGACTTAATTTTTCTTTTTAGAGCTAGAATAAAAAATCCAGGAATTGGAACTTCCCAATCTTGATTAATTTGAAAATACATAGCATCAATAACTATATCCTTTGAAAACAAAATTTTACCAATCATAATATTTTTTAAAATTATAATTCCTTAATTACATCTAATTTTTTTCCAATAACTCCACTGCCTTTTTGCTTACAATGTAGGCATTTGGTGCCATATTTGGGATTGTTGGTAGTTTGTCGATTTCGTACCAATTTCCATCAATTGTATATTCTGTTTGAATATGTCACAAATTTCATTCGTATTTCTTTACTATAAAATGCATTAGACAAACTAATTTATAATATATTTCTCAATTTTCTTCATTTTCCATTAGTGCCCAATCTACAAGTGGAATGTTATTATATTCTTCAATAATTTTTGCTCAGGTTCTATTTTCGGTCCTAATTCTTGCATTATTTCTTACTTTATCTATATCAAATTTATAAACTCAATCTTGTATAAAAATAACTTCTTTATTTTCTTCTTCCATAGGACTTCATCAGGTAAATTGATGTTGGATTTTTCAATCCTTTTGAGTGGTTACAAGAAATACTTTTTTATTATCTTCACTCAAGAAAATGTGTCCAGAAGAATAAACTCTAACAATTTTTTTAGAATTATAAGTTTCGGAATTTATTATTTTTTCTAAAAATTCTTCGCTTATATTTCCTCATAAATCTTTAACTCATAATTTTACAATTCCATCAGAAGTTTTTCTAACACTACAAAGATTTAATCATTCACAGAAATTCTCCATAGGAGCCTTTGGTATGTATGAATTTTGCATAATTGTTGAAATTAAATAATAAATTTATATTTGATTAATTCAAACTATTTTATAGGAAAAATTTGCTTTAGCAAATTTTTTTATTTAATCAGAGTTTAATCAAGATTTTTATGGTGATTATTTGCATAAAAAAAATATTTATGATAAGATTAAGAAGTTATTTAATAAATATATTATATATGAAACAAATAAATTCTACAGGAAGTGATAAAAAACTTTCGAAATGAACTAAGAGATTTATATTAGAACAAGTTCATAGATGACATTCTGATGAGGAACAAATAAATCTAGAATTAAAAGATATTTTGGGGAATGAAAGTGATCCTGAATTAAATAGATTTGATAATAATTTTGATAAAATCTTGAAATGACGCGAGATTATCAAAAAAGTTATTTTTCCACTTATGAAACTTCAGGATTTTATTAATGAATTATCGCTAGTTAAAAAGTCAATTCTGGATATTCATCTGTGATTAAAACAAAATGATAAATGAAAATTAGAGGATTCTAAAAAATCTCTTGAATCAATATTATCTCAAAAAACTGGTATTGATATATCTGAAATAGTTTTGATTTTGGGAGAAAAAAAAGAAAAATTAAATGCAAATGGCTTAATAGAAATAATTAAAAAAATTTATTCAAATGAAAAAAATCCTATGATTAAGGAATTTATCTCAATCTTAGAATCTGAATCAGAAAATATCTCACTTAAATGATCTATGTCAACTTGAAATTATGAAGAAATTCCTTCTTTTGATGTTTTTATAGAAACTATAAATATGGAAATTGGAGAATATCTTAAAAAAATTAATTTCTTATCAGTAAAATGAGATAATAGTGTTATAAATTCTATAATGACTGGACAATGGCTTAAAGAACAGAAATCTAGCTCATATATAAAATTGCCATTTTTTGATGATATGATAAAAAAGATTGAAAAATCTAAAAGAAATTGAAAAGTATGACAAGTTGTTCTTAAATGACCTCCTTGAACTTGAAAAACAAGAATTTTTGAACATTTATGAGAAAAATTAAGAAGACCGATTAAGGTCATAAGTATGCATGAATATATAAATTTTTATGAACTACTTATCCAGTCTACAAACCTTTCTCCAAGTAAAAATCAAATCGAATTTATTGATACTATAATAAAAAATTATAAAGAAATTTGATGAGAAGACCTTATTTGAGAGCTTGAAATTTTATTCGATAAAAACAAGGATAAATTTCCTTCTGAATTTAATCTTATAGATTTTATAAATAATATCTTTGATTCTAGTAAATATTTATGAGATGAGACAAAAAAGGCAAAATTAGAAACCATAGAAGATCCTGAAAAAGTAAAGAAATTTGTGCTTGATTCTCTATCTTATTGGAAAAGTGAGAAAATTTTTACTCTTCTTTTAAATAAAAAAGAAATAATTGAATGAGAACTTTTAAATTGTATAAGTAACTGACAAATACCGCTTCTAGATGAAATTGACAAAGTTAAGGAAAAAGAAATAAATTGAATACTGGCATTTCTAGACTTAGAAACTTGAAGATCTCACAAAATTCAATGAACTGACAGGGAAATATTTATTCCAGAATGGTTTTGAGTTTATGCCACATCAAATGATGATCTCAAACCAAGTTGACCACTTTGAAGAAGATTTAATAGCATGCATTTTGATTATCTAGATATTGAAAATATGACCTTATATCTAGTTTCAAGAATTGTTGATAATGAGCTATCTTGTCCATTTGATAATTTGGAACTTGGGCAAATAAAAGATTGTCTTTCAATAATAGCATCAGCAATAGAAAAAAATAATTCTGATGGATCATATAAGTTTCTTGATTTTTCAATACGTCTTTTAGATAATTTTATTAATGGATTTATACAAAGAAAAGATTGAATTGTTCAGAAAAAATTTGATGTTTCAAATAAAGATACATTTATATATGACGCTCTAAAAAATGCATTTGAAATGCAAACTGAAGACATTTATGGAAATAAATCTATAAAATCTACTATTATTAAAGATTTATGAGAACAAAAAAAGAAAATATTGGGCGAAATTAATGCCAAAATTAGAAAATTAGAAAGTGAGAGAATATTAAATTGAGCAAGACTTTCAAAATGAGTAAAAGCTAGAGTAAACTCTGTATTGAGAAAATTAGATTTAGGCAATATTCTTCTAAGGCTAATAGTATCAGACCAAAGAAATAAAAAAAGAGTGAATGAAAATTGAAGGACAAGAATCCTGAATTATTCTGAACAAGTATCAAGAATATTAAATAGATCAGATATTAAATTAAATTCAATAATATCAAAGGAAAGTGTTAAAAAGGAAAAGCAAGATAATGGTGGAAATAAAACATTTAATATAAAAACTTCATTTCATGAAATTATTTTAGATTTTAAAGAAGACGATAAAACACTTGATGTAAGTATAGATAACTGAAGAAAAGTAAGATTTAGTTGTGAAAGTATTGAGAAAATAAAAGAAAATGAATTATTTTTAATAAATCAAGGAGCAGAAAAATGAGGTTACTTATCTATTAACATAGAAAATTCTGTAGATGAATCAATAATATATACTAATCTATCAGATATATTTTATAAAGATTGAGAAATTCTTGAAGAAGTGCATAATTTTAGTTGAGAAAGAATATCAAAAAGTAGATTAAGAAAAGATAAAAATATAACATATTTAAATTTTCCAAATAATAAAGAAGAATATAGATGAGATTTAAGAATAGAAACAGATGAAACTTGATTATTTATACATGTATTTCACAATAATGGAATGGATGTAGATATTTATCCAATAGTAAATGAAAAAATTATCTTAGAGAAATTAAGTGAAGTTAGTTATTTTGAAAAAATAAAGAAATTTATAAAACTATCATCATTTTCTGTGAGTGATTTTTGACTTCCTAAAGACTGAAATTGGGTAATTTCTAATATTAAATTTGATTCAACATTTGAATATATTTTTGTAAATCTTAGTAATAAAACCTGAGAAATAGTAACTAATACAATTAAATTATAAATTATGGTAGGAGGATGATCTAGTTTAGATGCTTGGGATGAATCTTTTGAAAAAAGTGATTTTTGAGCGACTGGACGGTTAAGCAGACCTACAACAAGGACTAGCTCATTAACCAGGAAAAAATCTCTTGAAATTAATGAAGTATTAAAATTAAGTGATAGTCTTGTGGAAAGATCCTTTAATTCAATTGTTGAGAATGCAAAATCAATTTTATCTGAAAAACTTAAAGAAGCTGTAAGAATTAAAAAATATAATACAGAGGAAGTTTTCGTATACAAACTTTCGTCTTTTGAGGATGATAAAAAGGAAGTAAATAATAGATGAGTTAAAATGCCTTTTCTAGAAGAAAAACAAGTTGATAATCCTGACTTTGAAGAAATTTATATTACAAAAGAAGACACAATATCAAGAGAAATAAAAATAATCCCAAAAAAAGAAGAAGTTGAGCTTCCTCCTGAAGAAATGGATGTTGGAATTGCTTTTGCCGATGATATTTTTAAAAATTTAAATAGTCTTTCCTTTGAGCAAGATTATCTGAAACATATTGAATTATTTTTCAAAATAATTGGTATTTGCCAAGAAATACTAAATGACAAATTAAAAATTAATGCAAGCTGTGAATCAGACGAGGAAGCCAAATTATGTAAAAGTTTTTTAGAAAAAATTAATATAAATCCCGAAATTATAATAAATATTGATATTGAGGCGAATGGATATAAAAATAATGGGTGCTTAATTTTCAAAATGGAAAACAATATCTGACGCCCTTTTGATATATTTTCATCTGAAAAAGATATATTTCCATTTAATGGAATTAACACTGGCGCAATATTTTGAAAGCGAATTTCTATAAAAGATAATCTTATAACAAGTGAAAAAGAAATAATAGAATATTTAATTAATCTTTTAAAAAACTATTATGAATTTTAGAAAATGATTATTACACATATACGAAACCACTTTAAAAAAATGAAATAATTGAAAAATTTCAGAGTTTGTTAAAGATAGAGTTTGTTCTATTTTAAGAGATAATTTCAAAAATGAAGATTTGAAGAGATTTTATATTTTAAGTGATACAGAAAGTGAAATTCTCTCACAATTATGTCAAAATGTGAGTATGCTTAATTTTACTAATTTTATAGAATATAGTAATGAAAGAATTTTTTTTATATTCGAAACTATTGAAAAATGATTAGAATTAATTGAAAGAGATGATGATTTTAAAGATAAGGTCTCATTATTAAGACAAGAATTAAATCTAATTAAATCTAATTCTGAAAAAAATTATATATCAAAACCAGAGATTGAGAATAATTTCAAACAAATTCAACAAATTCATGCAGATTTTATTGGAAAACAAATAAAATTTAAATCGCTTATAAAAGATGAACTAAGCACAAATACTAATTCTTCTTGAAATAAAAAGGAATCAAATATTGAAATAGAAAAAACTTTTCTAGAAGCATTTGAAAATAATGATTTCAAAGATTTTTCTATAAATAAAACTCAAAAACTTCTTTTTAAAATGAATCCTATTTTTGAAGAATTCAGAGAATGAAAAATTGGGACTTATAATTTAATATTAAAACTAATAACAAAAGGGAAATATCTTGAAGCTGTAGATGAATTTAATTTTTTTGTGCAAAGAGAGAAAAGAGCACTAAATTGAGGCGTACTATTTCAAATAAAGAAAATATCTAACATTATTTCCAGATATAAAAAAAATGAAGAAATTCCAGATGATTTAATCAACATATTTACATTTAATTTAAAGTCTTTTTGAGAATCTTTGGAAGGCTATATAGAAGATAGAATTGTGCATTTTATAGAAAGCAAGATAGACTGATATATGTCTGAAAATTTTAAGGAATGTTTAGGTGAATTATTAAAAATTTCACTTGTCATAAAATGTTTTGATGAATTAAAAATTAACGATATTAAGCTGAAAATAGATCTATCAAATAAACTTCTTGAAAGGGGCATTATAGATAAATCCATATTTAGCTTTTTCAAAAAAGAGAATTTTTCACCAACTGATACCAGTATTATCGAATTATGAAGAGAGAAAATTCAGAAAATTCTAAATTACACTGAAAAAGAAAATCTTGATGAGATAAAAAAATCAATTTTTGATAAACTTTGAGATAAAATGGATATTATACACGATAATATTATTAAAAATATCATTAGATTAGGTAAGGTTTTTATTGGATCACTTTGAATTACTTGAATTATTTTAGTGAAAATAATAAAAATAATTAAAGATGTTTTAACTTTTTTATTTTCATTTTTGAAAAAATCAGCTCAATCTATAACAAAGCCAATTATAAATATACCGATTCCACCTAAATTATTAAAATACATTCCTCAAAAATATTGATGATGAGGCTGATGATTGGATAAATTATTTCGAATTACTATAGGTGATATATTATGAAATATTTTAGAAAATTGAATGTTTTCGGCTGATTTAAGAGATTGATTTAATAGTAAATCTAATAATGTAGAAGGTCAGCAAAATCTCAGAAATCAAAAGAGCGATAAATTAACATGAATAGATATCATAAATTATGATAAATTAAAAAATTGATTATTGGTTTGAGAGATATTTATAGATTTTAAAAAATATAAATGGGAAAAGGAAAATATAGATTTCTCAGATATTCATATTCTAGAATCATTTGATAACAATAGTAATAGTGGTGTAGATGGAGATTATTCTATGTTTTTAGATAGATTCAAATGGTCGCTACGCGCTCCTACTGATAAACCAACAATTATGATATTAGATAATAATAATCTAAGAAAATGAAGAAATTCTATAGTATGCCCAAGATGATATCTTCCTATTTTGACTGCAGAAACAAAAGAACTGTTAGATGAAAAATGAATTTCATATAAATTATATTGCATAAAAGAGCTAGGATATTTCTATTTAGATTTAACTGAAAAACCAGATTTTCCTATAAAAATTGAATTCAGAAGATATTGAGATGAAAAAAGTTATTGAATATTTTTCTCTAAAGAAAATAGTGAGTCTATTTGAAAACATTTAAATCAATTTTTATCAAGAGAAGAATTAACACAAGAAATTATTGATTTTATGGATTCAACTAAAAATTTATCTGATGATGAGTTTATGAAGGCATTTGTAACATATTTTAAGGAAAACTTTTTATATTCAAAAACTTGAGATACTAGCAAAGAACATCAAAAATATAAAACTCACCTCTCTTGAGTTGCTCATACAAAAAAATGAGATTGTAAAAATATAAATACTCTAGCTATTTGACTAGCAAGATTGAGAAAAATTAAATCTAGATTGCTTGCTTGATATGTAGACAATGGCGAGGGTTGATATTGATGACATTGAATAACAGAAGTTGATTTTTGATGAAAATGTAGGATATATGATTCAACCCCGTCAAAACAAGCACCCGAAGAAGAAAAAGAACCAGACTTAATTGAAAGCACTATTGAAAGAATTAAGGAAATTATATGAGATAGTATGATTTCTCTAAAAAATAATCTTAAAAAGGTTAATGTTAGATTAATTGTTGAAGAACTAGAGAAAAGATTTTCTATTTTGCTTGCCAGAAGAGTGCTTGCGAAAAAAGAACAAATTGAGATTTATATCGCCCGAAAAAATAATTGAAATTATTTAAATGTAATTAACTATGATTTCATGATGTTGCCAAATCCTATAGAGATGAGCAAAACCCTAAGAGTAGAGGATTATTACAAATTTTTAAAAAGATATTTAGTTATACTAAATAAAATTGAGGCAAAATTATTTTCGGGCAATCTACCATCAAATGATATCTACAAAGAAAGACTTGAAAAAAAGAAATTTAGGATTGCCACTCTAAAAAGAGTATCTGATATATTATGAATTGAGATTAGTTATTCTAATTTTATGGAAACATATTTTGAAAATAAGAAAGATATAGATGTTAATAAAAAGGTTATTTTTATTTCAATTTTATCAAAAATATTAGTTAAAAAATGAATTCCCTTTGAACCTGCAAGACTCCAATTAAAAGATTTTATGAAAAAATTTGAATCACTATGACTAGAAAATTCATATGATTTATTTATAGATTTTGAGGAGTTTGAGAATTCTACTTTTGAGGAAAGTATATACCTGCCATTACAACCTTATCCAGAAACCGACTTTAATAATATTACAATAATTGAATCAGGCATTAGACTTATTGATACAAAAAATCAGGTCAAAAATGAGAGAATAAATGAAGCGGTAAAAAATGCTTTAGGTACTTTATATAAATACTATGAAAATAACTCAAAATTTAATAAATCTGATAAGATTAATAAGGAAAATTTTCTGCTTTTATTAAAAAATACTATAAATGAAATATCATCTATAAAATCTCTATTTCATAATTTTGCAGTAAATATAATTGAATATGTTTCTGAAAAAAAATATGAAATGTGCTCTTTAAGTATTTCAGATACAGATTATTCTCCTGTATTAAAGCTATTAATTTTAACTGATATTTGATATAAAATAATAAATTGATATTTTAAATTTCCAACAATTATTGATGATAATTCTATGCTAGAAAATAATTACAATCTTCACTGTAATAATGCTAATAATTCTGATTATATAAAATATATAACTAAATATATAAATGCTTTTTGAGAAGATGAATTTATAAATAATATATATCTACTTCTTTCTACTTGAATTTGAATAACTAAATTTGACACTTATTTAAGTCAAAAAAGTTTTATATCAAACCCACATAATCTTCTTTTTACCCTAAGAATTATAATTAATGATTTAAAAAATATTGAGACAAAAATAGATTTTTATGTAGACAGAGGCAAGGACGGTGAAGGTTTTAATTGGTTTGAGGATCAATTATCACAAGCCAAAGAGTCACAAAAACAATTTTTAAAACTTAAAATAGAAATAAAAACACTGTTAATTAATTATTTTAAAGATAATCTTGAAATTATTTCAGAGACATATAAGTTATTATGAATAGAATCAGAAGAAGACAGGGATAATTTCATTATATCATTGAATAATTTAGTAAAAAGTTGAATAACGGATATTGAGAAATATACAGCTATTATTAATTCATTTTTAGATTACGATATAAAAACAAAATCTTATATGTGACCTTCTGGATTTCAAACCACTTGAATGAGACAAGACTATAGTTTATTATATGAAGATCCAATTCTTTCTAGACAAAATATTGTTTCAATTTTTAGCTCAATTCCTTGAGAGGTTCTTATAAAATTATGAAAAAAATATATTGCAGATGAGAAATTAGCCGAGAAATTATTAAAGAAAGCATATAATAATCCAGAAACCCCAATGGAAGATACTAGATCTGAGAACAATTTAGAAAAGAAAATTAAAAATTATTCTATAATATTATCCGCTTTAAAAAGAGCTAAATTCAAAAGTAATTTTGATTCTATTATTTCAAAAAATGTTATATATAAGCTCGAAGAGAAAATACAAGAAATTAAAAGACAACAATTATATAGAGATTATCCATCCTATAGATAAATGTAATTAAATTACTTCTTTCTATAACTTAAGGCCTCCGCTAAATGTGGGATTTTGATTGTATCGCTTCATTCAAGGTCAGCTATGGTTTGGGCGAGTTTTAGGATTCTAAAGTATGCTCTTGTGGATAAATCTAGTTTTTGGACTGAATTTTTGATAAATTTATCTTCTTCAACTCATATTTTACAGAATTTTTCAATTTCCTTATTACTCATTTCACTATTGTAGGTTTTTCCAGTTCCAGTAAATCTAGCAAGCTGTATTTTACGGGCTCTTTCTATAATTTCTTTCATATCTTTGCTTGAGGTTTTTTTCGCTTTTTGTGTGTCAAAATCTTCTATTTTCACTCTTGGAACATTTATGAAAATATCCATTCTATCTAATATTGGACCTGAGAGCTTACTTCTGTATTTTTCCACTTGAGATTGAGAGCAAATACAAGGTTTTTCTTTATCTCATAAAAATCCGCAAGGACAAGGATTTAGCGCTCAAATAAGCGTAAATTTGGCTGGATATTTGTAAGAAGCGTTTATTCTATTTATTGTAATTTCTCCGTCTTCAATTGGCTGGCGAAGAGTTTCAATTAATTTATTATCAAATTCTAGAAATTCATCCAAAAATAGAACTCATTTATGGGAAAGACTAATTTCACCAGGGCGAGAATCTCTTCATCCACCTACAATACTTATGATACTTGCTGTGTGATGAACTTTTCTGAAAGGTCTGCGAAAAATTAGAGGTTTTTCTTTTGTGAGAAGTCCGGCAATAGAGTATATTTTTGAGACTTCAATTACTTCATCGATACTCATTTCTGGCAATATTGATGCAAAAGCCTTGGCAAGCATTGTTTTCCCAGATCCTGGAGGTCATTCCATAAGTAGATTGTGTCCTCAGGCTCCAGCAATAAGTAGAGTGCGTTTTGCTTGTTCTTGTCAGATAATTTGAGCAAAATCAACTTCAAATTTATCAATAGATAAAAAATCCTTTATATTAATTTTTGGTGCTATAGGAGCTTCTACGGTCTCATTTAAAATATCTACAATTTCGGTTAAATTATTTACAGCGACAATATTAATTCCAGGAATTAAACTCGCCTCTTCTCTATTTTCCTCTGGAACAAATATATATTTATAATTATTTTCTTTGGCAAAAATTACTGACGGCAAAATTGAACTAATTCATCTTAATTTTCCATCAAGAGCTAATTCTCATAAAAAAATTGATTTATTTAAAAAATCGTCACTAAATTCAAAATCTTTAGCGAGTATTCAAATAGCAATAGCAAGGTCAAAACTCGGTCATCTTTTTCTAATGTCAGCTGGCGCGAGATTAACTGTAATTCTTGTAGTTGGAAAACTATATCCTGAATTTTTAACTGCAGTTCTCACTCTTTCTTTACTTTCTTGGATTGAAGTATCCGCAAGTCATACGATTGTGAAGCTTGTAACTCAATATGATACATCCACTTCTACCTCGATTTTCGTTCACTCAAGTCAGTTTATTGAAACGGAATTTATTTTTGATACCATATTTTGGCAGATAAAAAATAATTAGTTTATATCCAAAGTATATATGTTTTTATTTTTTGTCAAATTTAATATTTTTTGATTATCTCCCTCTTTATTTTTTATATTTGGCGGAGAGAGGGAGATTCGAACTCCCGGTGGGTTGCCCCACACACCCTTTCCAAGGGTGCGCACTAGGCCACTATGCGACCTCTCCAAGGATATTTTCTTTCTTTTTTACAGAAACAAAAATCTTTTTGATTTTATGGAAAATTCATATAATGCAAATTATTATAAATTTTATTATACTTTTATGAATACTTTACAAAAAATTCAAGTTGTAAATATTAAATGTTGAGGTTGTGCAAATACAGTTACTAAAACACTAGAATCTATGTGAGCTACAGATATTATGATTGACATTCCGACTTGAACTATAAAATATAGTTTTAATTGAGATAGAAATATTGTAGTTGAAAAACTTTGTTCTCTTGGTTATCCAGAAGTTTGATCTGAGGCTACAAAAAGTTTTATGAGAAAGGCAATAAGTTATACATCTTGTGCAATTTGAAAAATTAAATAATTATGAAAAAAACAAATATTATATTTTTTACATGAGAAAATTTAGTTTTCTTAAATAAGGATCTGGATAAATGGATTTCTCTTTTTAATGAAAAACATTGAGATTTTAATATTTCAAGATTTTCTCTGGATAATATTTCTAAAATAAATATTTGAGCCGAACTAACTACAATGCCATTTTTAGGTTCTCATAGATTAATAATTCTTGAGGGTTTTCCAAGTAAAGCTCAAGAAAAAGCTGAAGAACAAGAAAATAAAAATTTTGATGAAATTATTTTAGAAAATTTGGAGAAAATCCCAGAAAATAACATAGTCGTGTTTGTCGAAAGTACACCAGATAAGAGAAAATCTCTTTATAAGAAATTACTTGAAATCGCTCAAATAAAGGAATACAATAATATTGAGTGAGAAAAACTTAGAAATTATATAAGAACAAGACTTATAAATATTGATAGTAATGCAATTTCAAAATTAATAACTTACAAAAATTCATCCCTAAATAAAATAGAACTAGAAATTGATAAACTTCATTTATTTAAAATGAATTGAAGAATTACTGATGAAGACATAACTAATTACGTAATCCCAGAAATAGAAATATCAATTTTTGAACTTACCGATGCCATTGCTGAACAAAATACAATGAAGTGAATTTCATCACTTAAAACCATTCTTGATAGTAATAGTGTTTTTCAAGTTTTTTCGGTTATAATGTCTAATTTAAGGAATTTCTTGTATATCAACTATTTACTTGAGAAGTGATTTAAAAAAGATGAAATAGTAAGCACTTTAAAAATTCATCCTTTTCTCGTAGATAAGACAAGAAACGTTAAAAATATAAATAATTTAAAGGTTCTTTTCAAGAATTTAGTTAAAATAGACAAGCAATCAAAAACAGGAGAATTGATTTGAGATTGAGAAAATGCCCTGAGACTTGCACTTGAAAAAGAAATTTTAAATTTGAAAAAATAAAAAAATAAATAAAATGACGAAGTTTATTAATAATTAATTATATTTATGGTTGCTAAAAAAGTTACAGGAGATACAAAAAAGAAAGTTGCTCCGAAGAAAAAAGTAGTTGTAAAAAAAGTTGCTCCGAAGAAAGTTATTTCTAATGTTGCACAAGAAATAGAAAATCCAAAGACAGAAACAGTTATGGAGAAAAAAATAAAATTTAATAAAGTTTATGTTATTTTTGGAGTTGCTTTATTGATATTAATTGTAGTTTTTTATCTACTTTGAAATTGAAATAAATCAAAAAATGTAGAAATTTCACCAACTTCAAATTCACTAAATTTAAATCAAAATAATTCTACTACAACTTCTACTCCAGTTTGAGATACGGTTCAAAACTGAAATACTGTTAAAGTTGATTATGTTTGACGTCTTGAAGATGGAACAATTTTTGATTCTTCAATTGAAGAATTTGCGAAAAAAATGAAAAATTATGATCCTGCTTCTGGTAGAAAATACGAACCACTTGAATTCCAAGTTTGAGCTTGAAATATGATAAAATGATTTGATACAGGTGTTGTTTGAATGAAATTATGAGAAAAAAAGACTTTAACTATAGCTCCTGCTGACGCTTACTGAGAAAAAACTATTATTCAAGAAGTTCCACTTTCTAACTTACAAGATATTATTACTCAAGAAGTAGAAAAGAAAAACTTTGAGGATAAAATAACTCAAGAAGTGCCAGTTGAAATGTTAGGTGAAAAATGAAAAAATTTAAAAGTATGAGAAGAAATAGATATAAGCTGAGTTAAATGAACAGTTAAAAGTCTTAATTGAACTGGAGTAACACTTGAAATAGTTAATGACCAAAATCCATTTTATGGTAAAAAATTAGTTGTGGGATTAGAATGAGAATATCAAGGGAATAAGCTAACTATTAAAAAAATTGATGACACAAATGTAACTCTAGAAATCCAAAATAAACAAAATCCATTTTATGGTAAAAAATTAATTGTATGACTTGAGTGAACTCTGCCAAACTGACAAAAAGTAAAAATTACTGAAATTAGCTCTGAGAGTGTAAAAGTTGAAATGAATAATCCTCATGAACTAGCTGGAAAGACATTGATTTTTGATGTTGAAATCAAAGAAATTAAATAATTAAAATGAAAATTCATATCCTTACTCTTTTCCCAGAATCTTTTGAAAGTTATTTCAAATCAAGTATTATTAAAATTGCGATAGATAAGGGATTATTCAAGCCTTTGTTCTATAATATCTGTGATTTTTCTGTTAAAAATACAAGAAGAGTTGATTCGAGACCTTATTGATGATGAGCCTGAACTCTAATTTCGATAGAGCCATTATATAAAGCTATTTCTCATATTGAAAATATGTATTGAAAGCTTAAAAAAATCTATCTAACTCCCGGCGGAAAAATTCTAAATCAGGCAAAATTAGAAAAATTTGCAAAAAGTGAAAAAGATATTATATTGATTTGCGGTCATTATGAATGAATTGATGAGAGAATAAAAGAAATTTTTGAGATTGAAGAAATTTCAATTTGAAAATATGTTTTGACTAGTTGAGAATTAGCTTCTATGGTATTTATAGATTGAATTATTAGACTCTTGCCTTGAGTAATAAATGATAAATCACTCGCTGAAGAGTCATATAGTCCAAGTCTAAAAGGCAAAAAAGAATATCCGCAATACACTAGGCCCGAAGAATTTATGTGACACAAAGTACCGAGGCAACTTCTTAGTTGAGACCCAAAACTAATCCAAAAATGGAAGGAAAAATTTTATAATTAAATAATTTTTTATGAATTATATAAATGATACAATTGATGGTTTTATTTGATTTTACAATTTAATTATCTCAAGCATAACATTAGATTGAATTATTAAATTTGCAATTTTGTATTTTTTTATAATCTGGTGAGCTTTTATAATTTGGGTTGTAAAAGATATTACAAATAGAACTACAAATATTTTAGTACAAGTTTTATCAATTTTAATTGTAATTTTATTCACTCCAATATTTGGATTGCCAATCTACTTATTAATAAGACCTAGAACTACAATTTTTGAGAAATATTATGAAGAGGAGACTCAGCTAGAAAGCGAGGAAAATGAGGAAATAGAAGAAAAAATTGAAAAAAAAGAAATTTTAAAATGTCCACATTGTAGTAAACACATAGAAGATGATTTCTTATTTTGTCCATACTGTAAAGAAAAACTAACAAAAAAATGTGAAAAATGTAATAAAGAAATTAAAATTTATTGGAGTAACTGTCCATATTGTGGAGAAAAGGAAACTAAAAAAACAGAACCCAAGAAGGTAGAGAAAATAGAATGAAAAGAAAAAATTAAAGTAAAGATTGAAAAAATTGATAAGAATGAAATTAAAGAAGAAAAATAAAGTAATAATATTTACCACATTTGACTTTTTTCTAAAAACCATATACTTAAATTTATCAAAAGTAAGCAAAAGTAAAAAGAAAGACTCTTTTTACATTTTTAATTATAATATAATTTTTTTTAATGACAGGTAAAGACCAAAATATAGATGATTATTACTCTCAAATTCAAGTAGAATCTGGAAGTGATACTGATAGTAAAAAGCCAGTTTTAAAGCTTAAAATAAAAGCCAAAAAAATTGAGGAAGAAGTTGTTTCTAAGGAAGTAGAGACAGTTATTATCGAAGATAAAAAAGAAGAAAAACAGTTTAAAGCAAAAACACCTACAAATGTAATTTCATTTGAACCTAGAAAAGAAATAAAACCAGAAGAAAAAAAGGTTTTTCATTCTAATTTCCAAAAACCAAGACCAGAATTTAATAGGCCAACTTGAGATAGACCATTTTTTAAAAGACCTGAAAATCAAGAAAATAAACAAACTAAATCATGAGAAACTAATAAAAATAAGCCAGACTTTCAAACTCCTTTGAGTAGTCCAAAATTTACTCCTCAAAAAAAGGAATTTGGTTTTAATAAAAAGCCAGGATGAGGAAAACCTTTTGGTAGCCAAGATGATTATTTATCTAGAAAATTTTGACAAAAAAGATGATTAAAAACAAGATGATTTGTAGAAGATGATGGTTCTTTTAGAAGATCTAAAAAATCAAAAGAATGAAAAAAAGAAAAAAATGTAGAAGAAATCAAACAAATATTAGTGGATAGAACAGGGCAAAATATTCCAATTTGAGATTTTTTAACAGTAAAAGAATTTTCAGACAAAATCTGAGTGCCAATTTCAAAATTAATTCAAGAATTCTTGAAAAACTGAATGATGGTAAATTTAAATTCAAAAATAGATTTTGATACTTGTTTTATTATTGCTGAAACTTTTGGAATTAAGGTTATAAAAGATAAAGATCAGGAAGTTTCTATGGCAAGTATTTTAAAATGAAATATTTCTGATTTAACAAAAAACGAAGATACTGATAAATTAAAAGAAAGACCGCCAATAATAAGTATCATGTGACATGTAGATCATGGTAAGACTTCAATATTAGATTATATTCGTAAAACAGCAGTAGCCTCCGATGAAGCCGGATGAATTACACAAAAAATTTGAGCATACCAAATTGAAAAAGAAGGTAAAAAAATAACATTTCTAGATACTCCAGGTCATGAGGCTTTCTCTATAATGAGAGCAAGATGAGCTAAATTAACAGATATTGCGATTATAGTAGTCGCGGGAGATGAATGAATTAAACCACAAACAATAGAATCAATAAATCATGCGAAAGAAGCAGGAGTTCCAATAATAGTTGCTGTTAATAAAATGGATAAAGCTTGAGCGAATTTAGATCTTGTAAAATGACAATTAGCAGAAAATTGACTACAACCAGAAGATTGGTGATGAAATACCGTTGTAGTTCCAGTTTCAGCTCATACTGGACTTTGAATTGACACACTTCTTGATATGATAATTTTAACTACTGAAATACAGGAACTTAAAGCAAATCCAGACAGATCTGCAATTTGAACAATAATAGAATCACATCTTGATGCGAAATTATGACCTTTAGCAACTGTTTTAGTAAATGCTTGAACATTGAATAAATGAGATTTTATAACCTGTGCGGGGGCTTTTTGAAGAGTAAAATTCCTAAAAGATTTTAAATGAAAAAATATTGAAGCAGCAGGTCCATCTACTCCAGTACTACTATCATGATTAAGTAGTGTAGTCGAAGGTTGAGATATTTTACAAGTTACTCAAGACGCACTTACAGCAAGACAAAAAACTAGTGAATATAATATAGCAAAATCATCAAAAAGTATTAATAAATTTGAACAAGCCTCTCTTGAAATGCTTCTAAATAGAATTAAAACATGAAATCTAAAACAATTAAAAATTGTATTAAAAGCTGACTCAAATTGAAGTCTTGAAGCAATGAAAGAGGCGTTATTTAAGTTAAATACTGCCGAAACTCAAATTCAGTTAATTCATAGTTGAGTTTGAGATATTAACGATAGTGATGTATTAATGGCTTGAACTAGCCAGGCAATTTTGGTTTGATTTAATGTAGGATATGTATGACAAGCTAAAAATATTTTAGCTAATTCAAAAATTGAAGTAATTAATAAAAAGGTAATTTATCATATTTTAGAAAAAATTGAACTTATTATTACTTGAATGATAGATATAAAACATGATGATCTTGAACTTTGAGAAGCAAAAGTTAAACAAATTTTTTATACAGGAAAAGATAAACTTGTATTATGACTTGAAGTTTTAACTTGAAAAATAGAAAATAGAGCTAAATTAAGAATAATCAGAGATGGTAAAAAAATATGAAATTGAGAAGTTGCAAGTCTTAAATCTTGAGTTATGGATACAAACGAAGTTTTGGCTTGAGAAGACTGCTGAATTGCCTTTAAATGAGATTTAAAAGTAGAAGTTTGAGATACTTTAGAAATATTTAAAGTAGTTCAAAGAAAGTAAAATTTGACAATATAGAGTTTTTTTATAAGATAGTCGCACTTTATTTATTTTTAATCAGGGAGAATTTAATGCTTATTTACGCTTTTAAGAAAAAGACTGAATCAAACGAAAAACTTATACTAAGATATAAGAAAATGTTTTTTCAGACTAGAGTTGCTAACAAACTCAGAAATGAGAGATACAATGTTCGTGACATATCTAAAAGAAAAATTAGAGAAAAAGCTATAGTTAGAGAAACATACAGATCTCTAAACAAAAAATAGTTTAACATAGCTTTAAAAAAATACCCTTAAGGGTATTTTTTATTTTAAAACTAACTTACTATATGATACAATTAATAATAGTTTCAGACTGATTTTCTCATTTTGAGAAAGTAATTAATGAATACATAAAGAGATTAAATAAACTCAAAATTATCAAAATAAAAAGCGAAAAAAGCACCGAAAAAGCACGTATAATATCTGAAGAAACTAAGTCTATAAAACAAATTCTTGAAAAAGAAAAATGATATAACATTTATCTAGATATTCTATGAGAAAGTCTAAGCTCTCTTGAATTTCATAATACTATTGAAAAATTATTTTTACATAATCCAAAAATTAATATAATAATTTGAGGGGCTTATTGAGTTGACTACAAAATCTTAAATCCATTAATTAACAAAAAATTATCATTAAGTAAAATGACTTTTCCGCATTCAATGAGCTTACTTATAATTTTAGAACAAATTTATAGAATAGAAAATATTAAGAAAAATACCTGATATCATCATTAATATGAAACAAATTTTTGAAAATAAAATAATAACAGTAGGCGAAAACCATTTTGACAATAAGTTTTTGTTTTATTTACCTGCTAATTTAAGCTGTGATTTTGAAGTTGATATGGCAGAATTATTACTTCCCTATAAAAACGAGAACTTAGATTTTAAAAAGGATTATAAAATGTGGAATCAGGTTTTCTCACCAAAAGATGAACTAAAAATTTTTGAAGAAATTGTAGAAAAAACACTGAAAGAAAATAAAAAAATACATCTTGAAAATATAAGTCTAATTGAAGAAGTTCAAATAATTAGAAATCTCTATCTTGATTTAGGTTATTTTAACGAGAGCTTAAATAGATTTGAAATAGATTTTAAAAATGCACCAGTTACAATTGGAGCTAATATTTCAAATTTAATTTATAGTTTTAAGGATTATAATAAATTAAAAAGTTCTATTTTTTTCATACCACCGCCTCGTGAGCCAAGACATCAAAAAGCCCTTAAAAATGCCCTGAACTCCTGAGTAATTTCTACAATTAAAATTTGAGAAGAAAACAAAGAAAAATGACTTGAGTTCTTGAAACAATTAATTTCGGAAGAAAAAATAAATCTCTTAAAACTCTGAAGAAGTCTTTATTTTAATTATAAAAATATTTGATATGGTCTAGATAAATCCGAAATTATAATTGAGATTTAAAAAAAGAAGCCTTAGGCTTCTTTTTTAAGTCCTGCATTTAGAAATGCTTGTTCCATTTCATTTTCAAATTCTTGCTGAATTTCTTTCATAAGAATTAATTCTTTAATTTTGTCTTTATTTCTTAGAGTTCTATTTTCATCATTTTTTACCAAGAAATATCAATATATATATGGCGTAATCAAATATAAAACCACATAAACAACTAATAAAATAGATAAAATTATTAATATATTTAAATCAAAATTTCAAGAAAATAGAGAAAAACTAAATTTATTTAATCTCGTAAAATCATATATAAAATCAAATGTTAATCACATAATATTATAGATTAGAAAAATAATTATTTAACTTCCTTCATTTCTCAAAATACTATCATTCTGTTAAGTGTAGTTCAAACAGGCCAACAAGTCATAAGGCTTATTTCTTTTTTTCACTCATCTCTTTTTAGAACTTTTACGTCTCCAGGTCTTACAACTTTCTTTTCAGTAATTGTATAAATAAACTTTTTTTGGTTATAATAAACTATTATTTCATCTCAAAAAGTAAGATTATCAAGTAAAGCAAAGACATCATTATAGTCTCATTTTGCCCAAGGATAATTAGAACTATGTCAAAATATAAATGCATTTCAAACTTTTCAAGGAGTACCCGTTCCTGGATATCTTAATATTCATTTTTCAAGTTCTTTCATAAATAAGTCTTGTAAATTCTCAAAATTTAATCAAGATTTATTGTTTACATCAACTAACGGTACATTTTTACCTAATTTTGGAATTATAATTCTATTTTCATAAGGAGTAACCTCAAGATCTAAAGATATTTTATCATCAAAAGAAACTAATTTCTTTGGTGAAAAAAATGTATCCTTAACTTGACTTATATTTTCCTCATTCATTTTTTTCTTCAATTTTTCTTCCTTTTTTTGTAATTCATCTGAACTTAGTGAATCAGCATATACTTTAATTTTTGAATCATCGATAGCAGTTAAAATATCACGAGATGAATTTTTTAAATAATTTGGATTAATGTAATTGTAAGCCATTTTTGAATATGCACTATAATTTGAAATTCAAAGTAAAATAAAAAATACCACTACTGATACAAAAATATAATGACCCACAAAACTTAATTTTTGTTTTATTCCTAATTTACCTACAAAAGATTTTAATCCACCCCTTCTTTCATTTAAATAAATATCATCAATACTTAAATTATTTTCTTCAAATTCTTCAAAACTCAAAATTTGAGCCTCATTAATTATTCTCTCTGCAATTTCATTTGATTGAATTTCTTCTGTTTTATTTTCCTCAATAATTGTTTCTTCTACTACGGGAGTAGCTATGTTTAAATCATCATCTAAATGACTTAATATACTTAAAATATCATCTCCGTTTAAAAAAGAATTTACTTCCGAAGTCTCAGAAAAATTATTTGTTTCTAACTCACTCATTTTGTATTTGTTTTATAAAATATTTGTATTTGTTTTATTTGTTATTCTTACAATATCATATTTTTTTAAATCAGTCAAAAAAATTGCAAAAATTAATAAAACCGCTTAAAAACGGTTTTATTAAATTTAATTTAAGGTTATCTAGTTTTTAATACAACGAATAGAAGATCAATATGAGCGAACATTTCATACTGAAGTATAAACAGCATTATTAATTAACATTAAATTAAAGCCACTGATTCCACTAGGAGAAGAAGACCAATATTGTCAAACTGAACCTTGACTTTCATATAGTCCAGTTTTCCATTGACGATAACCTGCAAGGGGTAATAGTAAAGTAGCCCTTACAGTTGCATATGTTGTTCAATTTTTACAAATAGTTCAAGCTATAGAATTACAAGCATCTTGGAATTCTTTTACACTTGGTACATGCCATCAAATTGGACAAGGTCATTTTCTTTTAGTTTTATCTGTTTGTCAATCTATTGTAACTGAGTCAGTTGTAGATCATCACCAAATATCATTTATTTGTGGGTTTAACCAATCATATGGTAACAGTAATGTACCACTCCATATAAAGTCATAAATATCATTTCAATTTGGATTAGATGTAAGAAGAGTGGATTGTTGAGATATATCATTTGAGCTAAATCATTTATCTCTTCACCATTGATAAATTTTTCAATTTACATCATCATATCATCATCTTAATGATGAAGGAGGCGTATTATATATTCAAGCATTTGTTCAATCAAAAGCTATCTTAGCTCAAAGATTACAGGCTGACCAAATTTGTTCTGTTGCTGTTCATGTTCATATTTTTATATTATCTTTATCACAATCATCAGATGTGCCCGATATTCAATCTTCTCATGGGAATTTAGAATATATATCACAATTAGTTCCAGTATATCAGCTTTTACAAGTGTAATAACAACTATTTGCAGAATTAGTTGATTGATAAGTTGTATCTTGAGTTAAATTTGTATTATTTGTTATATTGGCATTAGTTTGTACTAGTGTTCAAATACAAGAGTAGGCTGGTAATACACCCCCACTCTGTCCAACTACAGTTCCTCAACTAATTACAGTTTTCTCAATAGCAGATAAATTATATCACAAAGCTTTTAGAGCTCAAGAGTTTGATTGTATATCTGCGACTGTTTTTATTGCTGTTATATCTACTTTTGTAAGATTAGTTGTAGTTCAGGTTAATTGTTGTAGTATTGTATTTGCTACTAGATTTGTTCAAGTTGCGTTTTGTATAGAGTAAGGTAGATTAGTTGATTTATCAATTGAATAATATGTATTATTGTCTAGTAGATTATTTCATGAATTGTATATTAGAGAAGGAATATTTGAAAGATATGTATTAGTTCAATCAGAGTATTTTAGTAATCATTTGTAATTTCATGTTACTTTAGCTTGATAAGATTGTCAATCTGCATAAACCCTCGCCCCTAACCCCTCTCCCAGAGGTAGAGGGGAAATAAATGCAATTGAGTTTTCTAGAGTTGTGGCTATTTGGTATTGTTTGAGGTCAAGTGTAGTTCAGTAGATGTAGTAGTTATTAGAAAGTGGGTCTTTGGGTGTTTTAGATATTTTAGCAAGATTTGATACTTGATCTTGTATTTCTCATTTGTAGGCAACTACAGTTCAATTTATTACTCATTCCATTAGACTTATTCAATCTGGCTTTGGATAGTAACCAGATTTTACTTGATATAGCTCTATTCATTTTGATAGACTAGCAGTATCTGATATTCTAGTTCAATCTCTAGCTTTAGATGAGAATCATCAGAAGCTCAAGAAGGCAATGGTTCAGAGGATTGCAAGGATTGAGATTACTACTATTAGTTCTACGAGGGTGAATCATTTGTAGTTAAGTTTTTTGTTTAGTGGTTTCATGGAGATTTAAGTTAAAAAAATAAATAAGTTTTTTTGTTTTCTTAAAAAACTTGGTGGAAGTGTAGTATATTTTTTGGAGGAAGTCAAGAAAATTATTTTAATTTATTGATTTTTAATTTTTTTTCGTAAAATAGTTTGGCATTTATTTAAAATAACGAAATTTATAAAAAAATGGCAGATAATTATTATGATATACTTGGGGTTTCAAAGGATGCCACATGAGAAGAAATAAAAAAAGCATATCGCAAAAAAGCAATGGAATCTCACCCAGATAGACATGGTTGAGATAAAGAAAAAGAGGCTCAATTCAAGAAAATTAATGAGGCTTATGGAGTTTTGAGTGACACTTGAAAAAAGGCTCATTATGATAGATTTGGCTCTACAGAAGGAATGTGAGGATTTGGCGGTTGACAGGGAGGTTTTAATGTAGACTTTGATATTTGAGATATTTTTGAATCTTTTTTCGGGCAATGATTTTGAGGTAATACTGGGTGAAGAAAGAAGAAAAATGAAAACTGAGAAGATATAGAAATAAATGTAAAACTCGATTTCGGGGAATCTATATTATGAGTTAAAAAAACTATAAATTTTGATAGAAAGGAAGTTTGTTCAGATTGCGCTTGAAGTTGAGCAAAAAAATGAACAACACCAAAAACATGTATTACTTGTCATTGAACTGGACAAGTAAGAAAGAGAGTTAATTCATTTTTTTGAGTTATTGAGCAAGCTTCTGCCTGTCCTACCTGTCATTGAAGCTGAGTTATTATTGAGGAAAAATGTGGGAAATGCAATTGAAATAAGAGAATTGTAGAGAAAATTAAAAAAGAAATAGATGTGCCGGCTTGAATTGACAATGAAATGACGCTAAAAATCAAATGAGAATGAAATAAATGAACTAACGGAAGAAATTGAGATTTATATGTAATATTTAGTGTTCCAGATAGTTTTGATTGATTAGTGAGAGAAAATTCAAATTTATTTTATGACTTAATCCTAGATCCAGTTGAGGCTGTACTTTGAATAAAAAAGAAAGTAAAATTACCTCTATTATGAGAAAGAACCATTGAAATAAAGATCTGAATTCAAGATTGAGAAATTATAAAATTTAAATGAGATTGAGTAAAAGATGTCTGAAGAGATATAAAATGAGATTTATTTATAAAAGTAAAAATAAAAATTCCAACAAATCCTACAAAAAAAGAAAAGGAATTATACGAACAAATAGCAGAAATTAAGTGAATTGAAACAAACAAGTGAATTTTTTGAAAAATATTTTAATAACACGCAAATATGACAACATATGATGAACTTATAAATGTTCCGACATTTTGAAAAAAGAAAGAGAATTTTAATCCAGAAAGATGAGATATAAAGTTTTTTTGTCGTGACTGTAGAAAAATTGTAGAGACAAAAAGATTAGATCCAAATAAATATATATATGAATGTCAAATTTGTAAATGAAGAAATATCTCTATTTGAACGCAAGAATGACTTGTTGATTTTTATGAAATTAAGTAATTTTTAAAAAAGATTTGCAATTTATATACTTCTTTATATACTTCGTGTATATTTAATTTTTAATTATATATTTATGACAGATAATAAAAAGGATGCTCTAAATCAAGCACTATCTATGATAGAAAAGCAATTTTGAGCTGGTTCTATAATGAAACTTGGAGATAAACAAGTTCAAAAAGTTGAAACTACATCATCTTGAAGTATAGCTTTAGATGATGCACTTGGTGGAGGATATGCAAAATGAAGAATTATTGAAATATATTGACCAGAATCATCTGGTAAAACAACCCTTACTCTTCATGCTATAGCTGAAATGCAAAAAATAGGTTGAACGGCAGCTTTTATAGATGCAGAGCACGCTCTTGATCCTGAATATGCTCGTAAAATTTGAGTTAACACTGATGATTTAATAGTTTCACAACCAGATTATTGAGAACAAGCCCTAGAAATTGTAGATGCTCTTGTAAGAAGTTGAGCTGTTGATTTAATTATAGTAGATTCAGTTGCAGCTCTTGTGCCAAAAGCTGAAATAGAATGATCTATGTGAGATTCTCATATGTGACTTCAGGCTCGTCTTATGAGTCAGGCTCTTCGTAAAATCACTTGAGTAATATCAAAATCTCATACAACAGTAATTTTTATTAATCAAATAAGAATGAAAATTTGAGTTATGTTTGGTAATCCTGAGACTACAACAGGTTGAAATGCACTAAAATTCTATGCATCTCAAAGACTTGATATTAGAAAAAAAGAGAAAATTGAAAGTACAACTCTTGATTGAAAAGAAGCAACTGGAAATAGGGTAAAAGTAAAAGTTGTTAAAAATAAAATAGCACCTCCTTTTAAAGATGCAGAAATAGATATTCTTTTTGCTGAAGGTATTTCAAAAGTATGAGAAATCATAGATATTTGAGCTGCAAAAGATATTATTAAAAAATCATGAGCATTTTTCTCTTATTGAGAAATTAAACTAGGTCAATGAAGAGAAAATGCAAAACAATTTTTGAGAGACAATCCAAAAGTGGCTTCTGAAATAGAAAAAAAGATTAGAAAATAAAAAACTTTCATATTTTTGACAATTTTTAAAATATACGATATAGTATAACCATATTCTAAAAATTAAACAAAAATAAATATGGTTAAGTTAGATCTAGGAGCACTACAAAAAATGAATAATACTCCTATTATAGATAAAGAGTCTGAGTCTACAACTAATACAGTTATAGAAAATACTTCTCCAAAAGAAGAGAATATTGAAACTCCTTCTAAACCAAAAATTAGTTTATCAAAACTTATGTGAATATCTGAGACTACAGAAACAAGTCCTGTAGCGGAACCAGAAAAAATACCAGAAATTAAATTAGAAGAGAATGTTATAGCTCAAGAAATCATCAATACAACTCCTAGTGTAAAAGAAATATTACTTCCAAAAATTGAAGAAGCTACAATTATTTTAACTGAAAAACAAGAAGAAGCTATAATGGAAGAGGAAATTTCCGAGGAAATTGAAGAAGAAAAAAATAACTCAGAATCTCTTTTTATTCAACATGAAAAAGAGGAAAAAGAAGATGAAATAGTAAATTCAACATGAAAAGAATTTTTTCCAAATTTTGATATTGGTAAAGAATTTAATCTTTTTGATGATGAAGATGAAAATAAGGCCAGCAGCTCTATTACTAATTCAATTGAATCTGAAAATACTAGTCCAGAAATAATTGATTCAACTGAGGAAATAATAAATATTTCACCAGTTGAAGAAATAATAACCGACACTAAAGATATTATTGAAACTCCAGAGGAAAAGATAAATGAAAATAATGTGATATCATTACAAGAAGAAAATATTCCAACTGCAGATGAAAATCTAATAAAAGCAGAGGATGAGGAGATTATTGATTTAAATAATTCTGCCTTAACATGAACAGAAAATTCTTTAAAACAAGAAGTTTTGGAAAATGAACCATTACCAGGTAGTGCGGAATATGTAAATAAAGTAAAAACAGATTTATCTGCAAAAAGATTAATGTGATGAATAAAATCTATAAAGAAAAGGGTAATTTTTTCTACCTTATGAGCTTTAATAGTTTGAGTTTGAGTATTTTCGATATTTAATATCTCAGATTTTTGAAAAGTTAATATTGCTGAAAATAATTGAAACAATATTGATAATCAAGTAATTTCAACAAGCTCTTGAACAAACAATAATTATGTTGAATGAGTTGATTATTTTATATCTACTAATAGAAGAGCAAATCCAAAAGCCAAAAAGGCAGAACCGACAAATTCTTGAAATACAGATGAAATATTATCATGAGCTACTACAGAAAACTGAACAATATGGGAAAATACAAATACTTGAATTATAGAAAATACCTGAACTGTAATTCCAGAAACAAAATAAAAAATCTTAAAAAATTCCCCTCAAAACATGAGGAGAATTTTTTTTACTTCTCAATTATAAAATCAATACTGTCTGGATTACTTGAAACACGAGTCAGCCAAAATGGTGAAAATTCTATTTTTACATTTGCAATATTCGTATCATTTAAAAGAATGGAAGTTGCTTCTTTTTGGGTAGATCAGGCTATTAGGTTTTTTAGTTTTTTTGTAAGATTACTTGTAGAATCTTCAAAATTGTACGAGATAGTAGAATCTAGTTCTGTTGTTGCCTTCATTTGAAATCAAGAATTTTCATTTTTAGATAAAATATTTGTTATTTTTACAGAATCTTCATTTACATTCATTAATCTCTCAGTGCCGAGTAAAATATTTTCATTTAAAATGTTTTTAAGATAACCGACAAGTCATCTCTTATCATAGATAAAAGTCCTAGCTACTACAGTTCATTTTAAAGTAATTTCCTCTGCTTTATCTCAAATTTTAATTTCATTTATAGGTTTTATTTCAGACAATTCATATTTAATGATATCATTTATTGGCAAAATTTGATAATCCTCATTGTTTTGAATATTAGTCGTTTTTATTTTTTGTTTTAGAGTTTCTAGAACTTTTGTTTTTAATTTTTCACTTAAAATATTTGTGAATTTTTCTAGTTCTTCTTTTGTTAGAATATGGATTTTTGGGTCAAGTCAACCAGTAAAATCAATTGTTGTTTTTGCGTAAATCTTATCTCTATTAAATTTTAAACCAGGAATAGTAAGAATTAAATCCTTAGAAATATTTCATTTTTTTCAAATTATATTTCCAGCTAAATCATAAGGATCTGTTATAACATTTATAACAGTGTTTCATGCTGTTGTTATTCAAGATAAGGTTTTTGCAGGTGGAACTTTTGCCCACTCTGAACTTCTAAAAACTAGCCCGCTATCTGTTACAAATCTTGTATTTGGTTTAAAAATTTGTTCTTGATATAATTCATTTAAAATTTCAATGCTTCAATAAGCATTTTTTGTACTTTTTTTATCAATTGTAGAAATATTAAAAGTGTAATCTAGGCTATCCTCTGCCGTAATGCTTCTTGTTTGAATTATATTTTTAGCATCTAGCAATCCAGAATCATCTTGTGTAGAATAAATAATATTTCTTGAAACAGTCTTAACTCAAAGTTCTGGACTAATATAAACATAAGTTTTTGAAACTGCAAAATAAAAAATAAATGATAAAAGCGATAATGAAATAACTAAACCAAAGATTAGAAGAAAAAAATTAGAATCTTCAATCATTTTTTTATTTTTATAAGTCTTAACTCTTTTTCTAAAAAAGAAGAAAAATTTTTCAGTAATTTTTTTTATCTCATATATAAGATATTCGAAAAATGTGAAATTATATCTTAAAATATGGGTTTTGGCGAAATTTTCTTCAAATTCAATATCATCACTTTTGTAGAAAAATTTAATTCATAATTTCTCTCAGAGAGTTTTTAATTCCTTATCTGACGTAATTATATGTAGCTTTTTTGAGCTAAATCTATAAGTTAACAATTTTAAATTAAAATAATTTTTTAACACAAAATTATCCTCAACTTCAAGATAAATTAAGTTACTATCCTTAGCTTCTTTTTCTATTTTTGAAACTATATCAAGTATTGTATCTGTATTTTTTATTACTATTTTTTTCTCTTTATTATTCATATTTATATAAAATATATCTTAAAATACGCGCTATCGGGTCTTTTTTTGCACCAAGCATTTCCTTTCAAACTTTTACGATAGAAGCCAAAATTATATCACTGTTATTATTTAGTTCTTCTAAATTTTTATCTTCAATATATTTGTCTTTTACAAGTATATTTTTTCAAAAATTCTTCTGAGTAAAGTATTCTTTCATTTTTTCTTTAAGAATTTCACTCACTGCACCTCATGATACAAAAATATTTTTTATAAAAAGTTTCTTCTCAATATCTTGACTAGCAACAGATATTGCATCAAAAATTAAATCAAAAAATGATGAGAAAATTTCTTTATATTTAGAATAATTAGCATCTGTTTCTTTAATAATATTTTCAATATCAAAATAATTTAAACTCAAATTTTTCTTAAATTCCTCTTCTAAAACCTCAATTCAAAAATTTATAACATTAAATCCAAGAATTTCTGAATTATTTTCTAGAACTATTGTTGTCTTTGAATAGCCAAAATCTACAAAAAGATTATAATCAAAAGCAAATGGTGTATCCTCAATAAGTTTTGGAATAGTTATGCCAATAGGAATTATTGAAATTAAATTCTTACCTAATCAATTTATAATTTTTTTAATTATGTTAAATTTTCCTGTTGGAGCAAAAATATTTATTAAATTTAATTTAACGTTTTTTCCAGTAAATCAAATCGGATTAGAAATCCTTTGTCCATCAATATAAATAGAGATTATTGAAGTTGTAATTAATTTCATTTCAGTAGAAATTATTCCAAGGCGAGCTTCAATTTTAGTTTTAATTTTGTCCAGTGATTTATATTCAACTGTCTTTATGATTTCATCTATTTCTTCCATTGTAATTGGCTTCTCTTTTGATTGTCTCACATAATTTGTAGAAATGTTATCATATAATTCCTGAGAAGAACTAAATCCAACAATTATGTCTTTTGGAATTTTTTCTATATTTTGACAAGCTTTAATTATAGCCTTTTCTATTGATTTTGCAGAGGAATTTAAGTCAGCAATTTCTCAAAATATAAAATCTTTTTTATTTTGTCTTAGGCTTGATTTAGCGAGTATTTTTATTTCTCAGCTCTCGATTTTACAAATAGCCACTTTTATCTTAGAAGAACCAATATCAAGCGCTATAAAATTATCGTATTCTAAAACATTACTTATTTTAAATGACATTTTCTAAAAAGTAAATTATTAATCTTTCTGGCATTATAATAAAGAAACAAAAAATACAATTTTAATTTTAATTATTATCTCTTGACAAAACTTCATTTATTCTTATTTTACATTTACTAAAACAAAAACCAAGACAAAAATAAAAAACTACTTGAGGAGGGGAAATTATTATGAACGAGGTAGAAATCGGGGTAAAAAACGATCAAAACTCATCTTCTTCAATCATCAATTTCCTCAGACAAAATGAGAAATTGATGACAAGAGCTATGGTTGTCATCCTGACAACATTATTGGTCTGGATAGTTCGGGCTGGATTACATCAGCCATTTGGCTACAACACCGGATTGGCAATCTTGATAACGCTGTTGCTTGGAGCTATTTTCGGCTCGACAATTATCGGCACTACCACTAACAAAGTGGTTGCTGGTATGCTCGGTGGTGGTATATCCGCACTCGTCGCACTGTCAGTGTTTTTTCTGCTTGTGTCTACAAACATCGTTTTTTTCGATATCGAGAACATAGTATTGCTTTTCGGTATCGGAGTATGGGGAGTTCTCATGTTCATAAATGATGGGTTGTACAGGAATTACGAGAGCTACTACATTCCGTTTCTTCTGTTTATCTCCATTCCATCATTATGGATAATCTTTTTCTTGAGGTAAAAAAACCGATGAGACCAAGAAAAGGTAGTGGCGCAGAACGATTGGGTATCAAGTTCACTGGTAATCCAGATGCACGAGAACACTGTGATCGACCGGTCGATGATTGTGAAACTGGAATTCCACGCTCTATACTGGAAAATCCTGGAAAATACATAATCGGATCTCTTTCTGGCGATTAAGAACTTGAGAAAAGTTTCTTTCTCGCAAGATAAAAATTTAGGAAATCCCTCGTAGTCGCGAGGGATTTTAGTTTGTATGAAAAACTTTTTCTTGACAAAATCACATTATCCATTATATTTCAATTACTGGAAATAATTTCAGAAAATAAAAAGAAATACAAATATAAAAAACTTCTACTGGAGGTACAACAATGAACACGACCACTACTACTGCAGTAGAAAACAAAAACTTTTTTTCCTCGCTCTTTAACTCCTACTGGAAGACCGGATACCGATTTTCCACAGTTCTTACAGCAATGATTATGGTGATATTTATTGGCATTATCTACTATGGGCCACGCCAATCTTTTTATCAAATAATAATCGCTTGTATTGCTACCAGTGCCAATACTAGTACTGGTATCAGTACCATTGTCGGTATTTTAATTGGTTCAGTTAGTGGTACTGTTATTCTTATAACTGGAGGATATCTTTGGGCAAAAAATAGAAAATATTTCTTGCCTTTTGTTCTCTTATTTACAACAATATTTTCTTGGTTTATATTTTCAAATCAGCTGACCGAAACAAAAGTCGGTGACGTTGATTTTGAGATGTATTCCAAAGTTGATGGAAAACTGGCAAAGAAGTCTGTGTTCATTCCTCGATTCTTTAGCACTTTGGAGGATGAATACTTTGCGGTTGTAAAGCTTGCTCCAAGGAAAATAATTGTCAAGGTAATCATTCCTGACAACCCAAAAGCAAAATGGAGAGGGGGACTAGAGCTTAACGATACAATTTTCGTGGAGCTCCAACCCTTGAACTACGAGGCTAGGAAGAGAATCATGGGATCTGGACTCTGGCAGATTGAGACAAAAACCACCTCAAAGGCAGATGCTCCAGAGGCAATAAAGATTGAGATTATAAAACAACTCAGTCTTGAGCCAAGTGATGTTAACATTAAGGTGAGTGATATCTGAAACTAGATTATTGCTTACAAGATAAAAATTTTAGGAAATCCCTCGCAATCGCGAGGGATTTTAGTTTGCTTAAAAAAGCCATAAACTCGCTTTTTTGAAAAAACTTTTGACTTTATTTAATTTGTGAATATATTAGGGTGTAAATATTACACATAGATTAAATTTTAAGAATAATAGTGAAGTTTATTTTTTTAGAAAATTAATTGAGTGTAATATATACAGTATAATTTAATTTAAGTAATTATGTACAAAATAGCACAAATGGAGGTAATCCCAGGAAGACCTGATATAAATCAACAAAACATAATAGATCAAATAAATCTAGCTAAAGATGAATGAAGAGATTTAATTGTATTCCCTGAAATGGCGGTGCCTGGATATATGCTCGGAGATAAATGGGAAAATGATAGATTTGTAATAGATTCATACAGAAAAAATGAGAAAATTATAGAAGCTACAAGATGAAAAATCACAGCTATTTGGGGAAATGTTTTGCCAGAATTTAGCCAAAATAGAAAATGAGAAGATGGAAGATTAAGAAAATATAATGCTGCGTTTGTGGCTAGTAATTGAGCTCTTATTACTAATTGGTGAAGCTGAGAAGCAGTAATTAAGACTCTTATGCCAAAATACAGAGAATTTGATGATGAGAGATATTTTTATTCTACTCTTAAATTAGCCCAGGAAAGATGAGAAGATTATAGAGATTATTTGGAGCCTTATGAGCTAATAATAGACAATGTAAGAAGAAAGGTCGGAGTAATAATTTGTGAGGATATGTGGGATGAAGATTATTTTGCGAAACCAACTGAAATCCTGAAATCAAAATGAGCTGAGTTAATTTTTAATCTTTCATCTTCACCTTTTGGAAATTGAAAACAAGGAAAAAGAGATAGGATTTTAGAGGAAAAAAGTAAGTGAATTGAGCTAATTTATGCGAATAATGTCTGAATTCAGAATAACTGAAAAAATATTTTTACATTCGACGGGGCTTCAGTTATTTACAAAAATTGAAAAAAAATAGCTCAAGCCAAGAGTTTTGAAGAAACTGGAATTACTCTAAAAACTGGAATTGAAAACGAAAAAGAAGAAATTGAAAAAATATTTGAATCTCTAGTTTATGCGATAAAAGAGTATTTTAAGCTCATTAAAAAAGAAAAAGTAGTACTGTGATTATCTGGATGAGTAGATAGTGCAGTGGTTGCAGCCCTGATGACTTTGGCTCTATGAAAGAAAAATGTAATTACAGTTAATATGCCATCTCGCTTTAATTCAGAGACTACAAAAGATCTGGCAAAATTACAGGCAGAAAGATTATGAGTGAAATATTTTACTTTTCCAATCCAAGAGAGTGTAGATAATACAGCTTGAGAATTTGAGAAAATATTTGGTAAAAAAATAGAATGATTGGTGCTAGAAAATATACAAGCTCGTGACAGATGATCTAGAGTTTTGGCTTGAGTAAGTGCAATTTATAACGCGGTTTTTACAAATAACTGAAATAAATCAGAAATAGCACAAGGTTACGCAACGCTCTATTGAGATGTAAATTGAAGTATTTGCCCAATTTGAGATTTATACAAAACACAAGTTTGGGAATTAGCTCGCTTTATAAATACAAAACACCCAAATTTAATTCTAGAAGAAATAATTAATATTATCCCATCAGCAGAATTAAGCGAAAATCAAGATGTAGACAAATGATTATGAGATCCGTTTAATTACGAATATCTCGACAAACTTCTCTACCAATTCGTAGAACTCAGAAAAGACCCAGTTGAAATTTTAGAATATTTTAGAGATTGAGTCTTACAAGAAAAATTAAATCTTGATAATCCAGTAGAAAAATATTTCAAAAACACTTTAGCATTTATAGCGGATTTAGAAAAAGTTTATAAAAATCTTAATTTATTTTTCTTCAAAAGAATTCAAGCTCCTCCGATAATTTCAGTCAGCAAAAGAGCCTTCTGATACGACCTACGCGAAGCAGTTCTCGATGATTATATACTAACACAGTACACAAAATTAAAAGAAGAAATATTAACTAACCAAAAGTAACTATGCACAATAAAACAAGTGCCCTTGGGGTAAAAAAATTTGAATTAGATAATGCGGTAATATTAGCTGATGAATTCAGTCTCGCTTCAAAGCCAGAAATCATGGAATTTATAAAATCTAAGGAGGCACTAAAAATCGCAAATATTACAAAAGAAAAATTCTATATGGTGCTGGGTTGAGATGGTACAATGCTTAGAGCCATAGAACAGACTTACAAAGACAATCTTGCATATCTTGGAATTAATTTCTGATCTAAATGATTTTTGCTCAATGAAAAAGATTTTGTGCTAAAAGAAAACGAAGTCTTTAAAAAAATGGAATACCCACTTCTTTATGTCGAAGTTAATGATGGAAAAAATAAATTTCGTCAGGTTGCTTTTAATGAAGCACAAGTCAAAACTTCAGGTTGACATTTGATAGACATAAATATGCAAGTCGGAGACAATTCAAAAATTAGACTTAAATGAGATTGAGTTCTAGTTGTAACTCCTGCCTGATCTACAGGTTATAATATCTCAGCTGGATGACCAGTTTTACCACATACTTCTCCTAATTTTATAGCTACTCCTCTTCTCAGTTTTGAGCCAAGAAATATGAAATCAATAATTTTTGAAAATAATAAAGAAGTGGTAATCACAAATAATAACGAGAGATGATATGAGCTATCTGTATATGCAGATTCTACCCCACTAGTTGAAAAAAATAATCATGACCTAGAAATTAGAATTAGAAAATCAAAAACTGCAGTAAAACTCCTAATAGCCGGCAGTTACGAGCAAATTTGGAATGGAAAAATATTTAGTGAACAATGATTTGAAATGATAAAATAATATCTCTTAACCTTAATAAATATGAAACCAAGAATAGCACTTTATGGATGAGCATTTGACCCACCACAATTAGCTCACGAGACAATAGCTCGAGAAGCTATAAAACAATTAAATTTAGACAAATTATATATAGTGCCTAGCTGACCAAGATCCGACAAAGTATACAAGGCCAGCCAAGAATATAGAGAGAAAATTATGGAAATATTCACGGAAAATATAAATTCTCCAAAAGTCGAGCTCAGTAAAGATTTTCTAGATTGAAAAATAAAAAATACAACACTAAACACTGACAAATTATTTAGACAAAAACTATGATTTTCTCCTTACCAAATATTTTGATCTGATGTAATTGATAATATGTGGGAACGGGATCCGGCCGGAGAAGTAGCACTCAGACTCCCAAAAATTATCGTAAAAAGACCCTGATTTGAAGTGGACACTTCTAAAATAGATAATTTTATATTACTTGAACCCTTCAAAAACTCTGAAGTCGCAGACCTATCAAGCACACTTATAAGAGAAAATATTAAAAAAAGAGTGTTTGATTGACTAAATGGTGTGCTCGCAAATTTTATAGACCAAAACAAATTATATATTTAACCCAAAAAAATTATGAAAAATAGTAAAATAGAGCTAGGAGCTCAGACTCTAGTACACGAAGGAAGATTCCTTAGTTATTTGCACCAAGAATTTATCTGAATTAATTGAAAAGTTGGAAATTATGAGATGATAGTGAGAAATAAAGTAAATGATATTATCGCAGTATTGCCTGTAACAAGTGATAATAAAGTTATTTTAATTAAACAATTTCGCATTCCCCTAGCTCGTGATGTTATTGAAGTTCCAGCCGGACTCGGAGATAAACCAAATGAAAATCCTCTCGCCATTCTAGACAGAGAACTAAAAGAAGAAGTATGATACGAGAGTGATAACGCCATATTTTGCTTTGAATCTCCGACTTCGTCAGGTCTTACAAATGAGACTTGTAAATGTTATATTGCCTTTGATTGCAAAAAAGTAACCGAAGAATTGGCTCACGAATGAGCGGAACAAATCGAAGTATTAGAATTTGATTTAGACAATATTTTTGAGGAACTAGACAAACTAAACCAACAATGATTTATGATTTGATCTAAAGTTTATGGATTGTTATTTTGGCTGGACAAATTAAAGAAGAAATAAATTTTGCATTTTTAATAAATTTTAATATAATTTGTATCAATTACACTCTAATTATAGTCTTATGGCAATAAATCATGATGAGATAAAGAAGAAATTTTCAGAAAATATTTTCTGACTTTCTATTCCAGTTTTGGCTTTGGATATAGTGATATTTACTATTTTTAATGACAAGCTCTGTGTAGTCCTGACTACTCGCCCAAAAGAGCCAGAAAAAGGAAAATTGATTTTGCCTGGTTGAGTTATAAAAAGTGGATTTTCTCTTGAAGAAAATTTTGATGATATCCTACTTCGTAAAACCTGAATTGATGGAGTTTATAAAGAACAACTTTATTCATTTTGAGAATCAGACAGAGACCCAAGATGACACATAGTTTCTATTGCATATTATGCCCTAGTAGACAAGGACCAATTCTTAAAAGACGCTGATTTTACCAAGATTCAACTAGTTGAATATGATAAATTGGGCGAAGTAGAACTCGGTTTTGACCATAAAAGTATTATAGAATATGCCAAAAAAAGACTTAATTGGAAACTAGAATATACAACAATTGCAAAAAATATCCTACCTATAAAATTCACTCTTACTCAGCTTCAAAAAGCCTATGAGATAATACTAGGATACGATATAGACAAGAGAAATTTCCGTAAAAAAATTATTTCTCTCAAAATTCTAAAAGAAACCGGAGACCTCGAAAAAGTAAGGTCCAATATGGCGAAATTATACGAATTCTCAGACAAAGAATTAAAAATAATTGGTATTTTATAAATAAATTTTAAAACGAAAAAATCGTAGGAGGAGCTCCTACGATTTTTTATTCAAGATGAAAATTTAGAAGAGCCAGCCGAGGAAAAACCCCAGAATGCGTTTTACGAAACTTCCTACCGCTCCTCCGAGAAGGAGGCCCACAGAGATGACAATCCCCATAAGCACATAGAAAATTCCACCATACCCTTCAGACGAACTCTTTTTGATGTTGGTAAGGTAGATTTTAGTGCCCACTACCACTACGACAATCAGCAGGACAGATGCCCAGAATCCTAACCAGATTCCGACCAAAATTCCTACAGAAAACATCGCCAACAGCATAAGAAAACCCTTAAGTCCCATTTTCATCTCATTTCCCCTTTTGTATGAAGAATTATTATTTAAAATAGTTAAACAAATAACGCTTGTGATTTTAAATATAAATATATTGTGCTGTTTGTCAAGTTTTTTATTTTTTCACTAAAATCTACTAAAAGTTTGATTAATCTAAAGTTACTTTATTATTCCATGCTGATTTTTTGATATCTGGTTGAGTTACTTCTATAATTTCTTCTGGATCTATTTTCCAAAAAACATAACTTTCGGTGCTATTACTATCCCATTTATGAGCACTTTCTCTATCATCAACTATAATTGAAAGTAAATTGTTTTTGACTCTGTCAAAAATTGAAGGAGTTTTTACTGCATGTTCAGTATAAGATATTAAGTCAATTTTTGGTATTTTAATTTTAAATAAATAAAATTTTCTTCAATCATTTTTTACTCAAAAATGCCTTCAAACAGCAATTGCAATATCTCTTTCATATGAGATTGAGACAAAAGGGGATAAATGATTTTCATTATGAATATGTCTTTCATATAAATCATTTACGTAAGCTGATAAAATCTGTGCTTCAAATTGTATTTCAGGTTCATCAAAATCTGGAATCTTAAGTACAAAATTAGAATTTATTCAACTTTTTTCAATATATTCTAATTCTTCTTGGGTCAACATCATTCCTCTCCAAACTTCTTGATATCCTAATTTTTTACTAAATGCTTGTCTTGCATCTAGAAAAGAAAGATTAGATATTTGAGGCTCCTTTATAAATTCCATAAATTCTGGCAAATATGTCATTAATCAATGATCTAAGCTTAAACTAGAAAAATTTTCATACTTTTCTCTAAATTCTCAATAAATTGTTAGTTCTTTTGGAGTTGTCCAACCTCAACTAGTTTTGTTCCACTGACAATCTCAATAATCATTTCAAGAATAATTCTCAAAAATTTTAGTTAGAATTTTACTACGAGTGAAAAAATCTGAATTTTTTAAAAATGAAGCAAATTCTTTAATTTTGGACATTCAGCAAATTCTTTTAACTGCATTGCTATTACCTCTAGATATTCTAATTTTATCTAAATCTTGAACATTATAATTATTTGTATTCATATATAATTATGAAGTTATTTACTTATGGCTTAAATATTATCATAAATTACTTTTTATGTCAAAATTTCTATACTAAAATCTACTAAAAGTTTGATTTTTGTAATTTGTTTGGTAAGCTGTATTTATTGTTATTTTTAATAAATAAATTTATGGCTTATTTACTATTTCCTGGAAGACATCATCTTCTGACTAATTTTCAATTACAGGAATTAAACTTTATTACACAGTGAGACATCTCGACTTTTAAGGATGTACATGGCAAAAATATTAAAATAAAGGAGCCTATTGATACTATAATCTGGGTTATTACTTCTGCTAATCATTCAAATACTCGTCGCAATCCAATTCCTGGTTATCGTCGCGAGGCTATGATAGAGGATTTTGGGAGAGATATAGACGCGAAAAGTTTTGTGTATCATATTGATGATATCTGAGTTAGCCCGAGATTTGCTCATTATGTAATTTCTAAAATAGAAGTAGATAGCAATGGTAAACATATTCTTACTCCAGAAAATACAATTTTGGGCTGTTCAACTCCGGAAGTTATAGATATGTATGAGAAGCTGTGATTTCAGACTCTTCCATTTGAGCTAGAAAATATAGAAAAAAGGACTTTTAAAGCGGAGCTTCCGTGGGATATGGTGGAAAATATTATTGATTGTAATAAAAAATGAACTAATCGGCAAAAAGATACTAAATACCTACAAAAAGTCTCTAGAGCTAGTCGTAAAATGTATGAAAAATATGATTTTTGAGATTTGATAATAAATCTCCATAATGATCCACTTTTATGAAATGATGGGGATATTACAGAGACAAGGGATTATAATACTTATGTTCGTGCTTTTGATAACTGAGCCAAGAGAAAATATGAAATAATTAAAAATACAGTTAAACCCGGTCGTATTGTAGATATTGGATGTTGTACAGGTTCGCTTATTAGAGAGCTTACACTCGATGAGAGATTTAGAGAATCTGATTTTTATGGAATAGAAGTTGCCCGTAAATTATATAATGAGTGTCTTCATCGCAAAGCCCAATGACATTTTGCCAATGAAAATGTGTTTTTCTATCAAAGAAATGTCGCTACAAGCAATATTTTTCCTTCAAACAATATTGATACTTTCACAACTTTTTCCCTTACTCATGAGATTATGTCTTATCAGAAAGAGAAAACTTTGACTAATTTTATATCTCTAATTTACGACCAACTAAAATTTGGATGAAGATGGATAAATGTGGATGTTGTAGGACCAGAAAATAAAGATGAAATAGTCTATATGAAGCTAAATACATCAGATTGAATAAATGAAAATTATGACAGAATTTTTGATAAAAATGAACAAGATAAATTCAGAGAATATCTTGATTCTCTCTCAACTTACTCTAGATTTCTAAGGTTTGCCCAAGATTTTCGCTTTGAGGAGAATGAACTTATAAAATATAAAATAGAAGATATAGAAGGCTCAAAATACATAAAACTCAAAATGCAAGATGCCTGCGAATTTCTAAGTAAAAAAGATTATACTGATAATTGGTACTCAGAAATGCACGAGACTTTTTGTTTCTGGAGCTTCAGCGACTGGCAAAAAACACTCAAAAAACACAATTTCAAAATCCTTAAAGAATCCCATGATTTCACTAATCCTTGGATAGTAGAAAATAGATTTGAGTGAAAAGTAGAGTTTTTTAAGAAAAATGGAAATAAACTCGAGAGTTTGGATTATCCTGTGACTAATATGGTGATAGTGGTGGAGAAGTAGGGGAATTATTTTATTTTAACATAATGCAAATATTCGATAGTTTCGTCTTTTTTATGATTTCTAGCTTCTGTTTTATCTGCTTTAAATCTTCTATATTTTTGTTTTAAAACTCAATAATCTCATCTTTTAGACATTATCTTTTTTATTTCATCTAAATTCATTAATCACTCATCATTATAACTTAAAAATATATATTTTGCATCAATATTTTGAACTAAATCATCAAAAGCTTTTAGAACTTCAGATTTTTTACAATAATCAGATTTTTGAATCGAGCAATCTCTCATTCAAGTAATTCATCTAATTTTTGGATTATCATATTTTGCTATAGTTTCTAAAATATGATAATTTCCACTATATTGTCTGTGATTGTATGGTGGATCCAAATAAACCACTTCATGACTTGTGTTTTTTATCAAGGAATTTATATCTTCATTAAAAACATCATGCTCTTGTTCATTTAAATAATAATTTGCTGGTTTTAATTCTAGAGTTTTTAAAGCTGATTTTTTTAGTTTTTTCAAAAAAGCTCAATAAACACTAGCAGTATTTGCAACCTTATCTATTGCTTCAAGTAAGCTCGCAAGCAAAAAATAATATTCATTATCATTTATAAGTTTTTTCTTTTTCCAGCTCTCTATTTTTTGCCTTATTCCATCGCATCTTAAAGCATTTTCATCACTAAAATATAATCTCTCAAATTCTGCCCCAGTTGTTCATCCGACAGAATAATTTTTATAAATAAATCATTTTTTTCAAGGTAGATTATTTAAATAGTTGCAAACTATTTCTTTATAATTATTTACATTTCAAACTAATAATTCAGGAATTTCATCCAACAATCAAGAAAAATATAAATCTTTATGATTTCAAATATAATTTTTATTTAAAATATAGCTATAATATTGCAAATCATTAGCTATAACCTTATGTCACTTTTGTTTGAAATATCTCCCAACTATTCCAGTTCATGCAAAGAGATCACTTAATATGAAATTTTTATTTCATACGACCTTTACAATATTTTTATAAATAAAATCAAGTAGAGATTTTTTAGATCAAATATAGTTCATAAAAAAATAAACTAATAATTAATATTGGCTTATTTTACATGAAAACAAAATATTTTCAACAGACTATAAATATCATTTTTAAGAAAAGTTTTGAAATTTTTTTCACTCAATTTGATTTTTATACCAATTTTCCACGAAATTATATGTTTGGAAAAAACATCTATCTTTAATATTTTTAAATGCTGTTTTATTTTTTTCAGTATCAAATTTATTCTTTTTTGTTTCAGGAGCTATAAATAAAAAATCTGTTCTGAAATCTTGAATTTCGTTAAATTTAATAAATCAAGCTCTGAAATCTGTAGAATTTTCAACCTCAATTAATTTAGAAGGAAATCATCTTTCATTAAACCATATTACATCTATAAATCTAATAGAATCATTGATGATTTTATCATATGTAAAATTTGGAATTTTATCTAAAGTAGATATTTTTCAAATTTCTTTATTTTCAAAAATTCAATTTTTATCCGGAGTATAAGTATCATATCAATTCATATTTCATATTTCAATTAACATTCATTGGATTCTTGAATGCATTCTTTCAATTTTATCTTTTTCTGTTTTTATTTCTTTTTCTTTTGGTAATTTGCCTAAATATTCGGTCAAGGCATAAATTCATAATCCAATCTTCGTAAATCTTTCATCTCTTTGAACTCTTTCTTGAATTGTATAATCTGGGGTTTTTCAAATAATCTTTGATTTATCTTTATATCTCCAAATTTCCTTATAAATTAATTTTAAAGGCGCATAAAATCAGTTATTTATCATAACTTTTTCGATTGCTTCAGAATATGTAATATCTTTGGTTTTCATATAATAAAATTGTTAATTTAAATTTAAAAATCAGTTATCCTTGAAATATATTTTTCCTATGATATTCTAAAAATTCTTCTCTACCATTTATTTGTAAATCAGGAAAAATTTGATTATTTTCAATCTTTAATCTTATCATGTTTTCTTTTGATAATCTATTTGAAATTAAAATTTTTTTATCCAACGTAAAGGTAATTAAACCTATGCCTCTATCAAATAATTTATCAAATAAAGGAGAAAGTAAAAGTCCATTTTTAATATTAATTCTTTCTTTATTATTACTATGAACCCATGGTTTTATATGACTTGCCACCAATAACCTTTTGTCATCTATTTGTGTAATAGGACATTTTTTCAAATCTTTAATTAAATTATCTCTAAAATAAGCCTGTCATATTCTAATTTTTTGCTCTATTATTTTTTCTGTTTTTTCAATTTCTTTAGTCTGTTTAAAAATAAGATCTTTTTTATTGTATTCAAAATAACCTAAATCATTTTTTTCTATATTTTCAATAAAATCAGTTAGTGCATAAATTCCTTTCGCAATTCTAGTAAATCTTGGGTCTCTTTGAACTCTTTCTTGAATTGAATTATCTGGAGTTTTTCAAGTTTTTTCTCTATATTTTCAAAATTCTTTATAAATTAAAGAAAGAGGTGCAAAATATCAATTATTAAGCATAACTTGTTCAATGGCACATGAAAAAGTTATATCATCTTTATTATTCATAAATTAAATTAAATTTATTAAAAATATTTAAAGCTCTGTATCTCCAAATTCATCAGGTTCAGGCTTTTCAACGATTTCACTCCATATTTTTTATGATTATCGATTTGAGCTTAAATCAGACCTTTTGGGCTTCTGCCATACATTGGAATCAGAGCGGAATCCATTCGGAGTTTTGATATTTATCCCCGATGATTATTCACATATATCAGCCTCATTTTAATAAATTGAAGCTATTTTGCAATACTTTATTAAACATTTTTAGAAATTCAGTTATATTTGGTGCATTTGAAAGATCTTGTTTTTTGTCACTAAATTTTATTATGTCAAAATATGGTGGATGTAATAAGACTAAATCGGCTCATTTTCTGTTTTGTAGAGTTAAATAAGTTTTAATTCTATTTTGTGTTAGTTTTGATCCGGAATTACCAAGAAGAAATTCTTTTTTGATTTTATCTGATGTAATTAATTCCTTTGCTCTATTTACAAGTTCTTCTTTTATATCAACTCAAATAATATTTCTTTCTAGCTTTTCACATTCAATTGCTGTAGTTCAGCTTCCAAGAAATAAATCCAGAACATAATCTCATTTTTTTGTATATCTTTTTATTAATTGATTTGGAATTTGGGGAATAAAATTGCCATGATAAAAATTCGAGTGTTTTCAACTTTTGTCTCTCTCATTAATTACCCAAAGACTATCAGTCAAAATATCTTCATATTTTTTCCAATTTTCTCAACTTAAATCAAAATCATTAAATTTTGGCATTTTTAAAAAAGAGTTAATTATTTTACATTTACATAATATACATTTTTCAAAAAATAAAAATTTAATTATAAATAAATCATTCTCCAAAACTTTCTTTTGACAAAAATAATAAAACATTTATATTCACTTAATAAATATTTAATAAATTTTAATTTTATCGTATGGCAAAAATGATATGTTTGACAAAAAATAATTATCGAAATGAATTAAAATCAAATGAATTTTTAAGATCTGAAACAATTCAGGTGTTAATTTGAATTATTAATTCTAAATTTAATAATCTTATTCCACCTATGGCAGAAAATAATCCAAATAAATTTGAAAATTTTGATTCTGTTACAGAAGAAATTAATACAGTTAATCTTGATTGAGTAAGTTATAGAGTGTCTAGAGATAGTTATAGATTTAAGCTAGAAGAATCCATTTAAAAACCCCTCCCAAAAAAAATCTTTTGACATTTCTAAAAAAAGAATATAATTAGCGTGTAAATATAACATCCAATAAATGAAATATTTGCAAATGTTCATTAACATAACCTACGAATATAAAAATAAAAACTTAGAGCTAAGGAGAATGTTATGAAAGAATTTGAGTATGCCAAGGGCAGTATTATAGGAAGAGATCATAGGCGGATTAATAAGAATAATCAGGATGCCTATGAAGTCATCGAAGATGACAACTACATTATCGCGACTGTATGTGATGGCTGTAGTGACGCTCAAGCAAGCGAAGTTGGAGCCAATATTATATGTAGAATGCTCGATGCCAAGATGGCAGAAAAAATCGAGAATCTGACGTTTAATCTGGCTTATGCACTCAACTTGGATGAGGTTATTACGGATTTTCTTGAGGAACTCAGAAAAGAGTGTATCAAGGAGATTGTGAGAATAAGTTCTTCTCTTAACAAAAACTATCTTGTCGGAATTAAAGACTTTTTTTTAGCGACAATTGTGAGTGTAATTGTTACACGTGAAGTCAGTTTTGTATTCTCTATCGGTGATGGTGTGATTATCATAAATGGTGAACCGTATATTATCGGACCATTTCCTGATAATGAGCCACCATATATCGCCTATGGAGCAGTTGAACCTGACAAGATAAGAGTCGCGAAAGAGCTTTATCGATTTAAAGTGGTAAAAGTGATGCCAACTGATGAGCTCAAATGCATACTTATAGGCTCTGACGGTGTTGAGGATATTTGTGATAATGAAAAATCCAATATCCCCGGCAAAGATGAGCTTGTGGGTCCTATCTCCCAGTTTTGGGAAAATGATAAATTCTTTTCAAATTCTAGTCTGTTGGGTAGAAAACTCAATCTTATGAACACGGATTCTACGAAAATAGACTGGGAAGAAAAAAGAGTACAAAGGGAGCAGGGACTCCTTCAAGATGATACCACTATGGTGGTTATAAGAAGGAGGTAATACCTTGATAAAAAATGTCTTTATAAATGGCAAAGGGGTTGATTTAAGTAATAAGAAAATCAAAGCACAAGGAGGTGAGGCCTATATTTATGATTTAGGAAATAACATGGTAGCAAAGATTTTTCGTAGGAGAGATGATGATTTTTATCTCGGCAATGTCGCAGAACAAAAGGGTGCGGAAGCAAGGCTTGTTGAACATCAAAAAAAGCTTCCTGCCTTTCCTCAAAATCTTCCCGTTGAAGTAGTGAAGCCTCGAGATCTCGTAACTGATGGGTCAGGTCTTATAGTTGGCTACACTATGCCTTTTGTTTTAGATACCAATCCACTTCTGTCCTATAGTGACAAGAATTTTGTGAAACAATCCGGCATAGACAATAATATTGTCGTCGGGATTTTCCAAAATCTCTTGAAAATCGTCAGGAAAATACATCGGGAAAATGTCATTATCGGTGATTTTAATGACTTAAATGTGCTTGTAAATAGTACAAATAAGGTCTTTCTCATCGATGCCGACAGTTTTCAGTTTGGAGGGTTTTATTCCTCTGTCTTTACTGACCGGTTTGTAGATCCTCTATTGTGTGCCAATGTAGACAATCGGATGATTCTCTCTAAGCCACACAATAAAGAGTCTGATTGGTATGCTTTTTGTGTAATGCTTTTTCAGAGCTTTCTTTATATAAATCCATTTGGCGGTGTCTACAAACCAAAAGACAAAACAAGGAGAATGTGCCACGAACTAAGACCACTTCATAATATTACTGTCTTTAATCCCGAGGTTATCTATCCAAAATTCGCCACTCACTACAAGGTTCTGCCCGATGAAATTCTTGCATTTTATGATAATTTGTTTCACAAAAATAAGCGCTTAGAACTCCCGGAAAATTTCTTAGAAAATATCCGGTGGACGAAGTGTAGTGTATGTGGAGCAGAGCATGCAAGAGGGGTTTGTCCGGAATGTTTCCAAGCAAATCCCAATATCATCAAGCAGAAAGTAGTCGTGAGAGGAAATGTAGTCGCAACCAGATTTTTCACTACCAAGGGAGTAATCCTTTTTGCGAAATCTGAGTGCGGAACGCTTAAGTGGCTTTATTTTGAAAATGGGCAATTTAAGCGAGAAAACGGAGTTATAGTCACCGAGGGAAAACTCGAGAGTGGATTTAGATTTAGAATCAAGAATAAAGAAACTTTTTTTGCAAAAAATGACAAAGTTGTCACTTTTGATGAAAAAGGACAAATCAAGGAGGTAGTGGATGTAGATACCTGTAGCAATCTGCCTATTTTCGATGCAAATGAGCACTCGAAATATTGGGTGGACACCTCTGGAAATCTCAAAAAGGACGACACATTTGGTCCCGAGATTATCGGAAATGTGCTTGAAGGCGAGACATTTTTTTGGGTCGGATCTGATTTTGGATTCGGTTTTTATAGAGCTGGAAATATTTCCACTGGATTTATTTTCGATGCTCACAAAAAAGGTCTTCTTGATAGTATTAACCTGCCAATCAAAGGGCAAATTGTTGATGTCTGGACTTATTTTGGTCACAACTGTTGCTGGTTTTTTATTACTTTATCGGTGGGTGGTAAGCTTGTTAATAAGTGCCATCTTATCGCGAAAAGTGGTAAAATACTGTCTAGCGAAGAGTGTAATAAAAACACTGTAAGTTGGCTTGCTGGAAGTATTAGAGGCAAGGCAGCCGTCGGTAATTTTCTTTTCGCTCCAACAGATGACGGGATTATCCGGCTTGAACTTAGCAATACTAAAATTACCATTACCAAGGAATTTCCAGATACAGCGCCATTTGTGAACTCTGAAAGTGCTCTTCATATCGGCAAAAATGAGATCTATGTAGTCAAGAGAAATGAAATCCTGAGCCTCAAACTCAACTAAATCCTGAGGCTCTACAACCAAAAAGGAGTATGCCATGAAAAAAATCCAACTGCCCCCTAACTACAATGATGCCAATGCCTACAATTCCGGCTTTGCTGTAAAAAACATTTCCGAGCTCCAGAAAACTGCCGAGCAGTGGAAAAAAACCTATTCTCTCAAACCGGTCGGTGGTGATCGCAACAAAATCCATCTGCTCATCATCGATGACCAGTTTGATTTCAGCTTTCCTGACGGCTCGCTGTATGTCGGTGGTAGGAGTGGAATGGGCGCTCAAGATGATCAAAAAAGGCTTGCCGAATTCATCTATGCGAATCTGGGAGTTATCTCTCAAGTAACGCCTACGATGGATTCTCACTTGCCTTTCCAGATTTTCTTTCCTGTCGCTCATATGCTCGAAGACGGGTCTCACCCTGAACCCAATACGATGATTTTCGCGGATGAATACAAACAAGGCAAATACCGTGCCAATCCCGCGATGGCTCGTCAAATCGGTGTAGATCCGGTCTGGCTCACCAAACAATTCACCTACTACTGTGAGCAGCTCGAAGCCAAGGGTAAATACAATCTCTACCTCTGGCCGTACCACTGTATGCTCGGATCCAATGGACACAAGCTTGCCGGAGTAATTGAAGAAGCTCGTCTTTTTCATAGTTTCGCTCGCGGTGCCGCCAACATTCCCGAGATCAAAGGTGGTAACCCGCTTACCGAGCATTACTCTATTTTCAAGCCTGAGGTCACGAACTGTTGGGATGGCCAAGCTATCCCCGGCGCGCAGAAAAATACTGCCCTTATCCAGAAGCTTGTTAAGTCTGACTATGTCATTATGGCTGGTCAGGCTGCTAGCCACTGCGTTAAGGAAAGTATCGAGGACTTCCTCGCTGAAATTCTCGCTATTGACCCCGCGCTTGCCAAGAAGGTGTATATCCTTGATGATTGTACTTCTTCTGTTGTAATTCCTGGTCTCGTCGATTTTACTGATGAGGCCGAGAAGGCAATGCAGAAATTCCAAGACGCCGGAATGAATCTCGTGAAGAGTACGACTCCCATCGAGGATTGGCCCGGAATGGATATTTAAAAAAACTCTATTATAAGGAGAAAGTCATGTCTCAAACCGCAAATCTTAACAAACTTTTTCAGGGTGCGGCAGAGGAAGGTATGATCTCCCAAGGTACGGCAAATATGCTGTCTTTGGTGGATGTCGGTACCCAGATTCAAGCCGGTCTCGGCACAAATATCGATGATGTCGATGCCTCTGAAGTCACCCTCGTTGCTATGCTTATCGATGATTCTGGTTCTATTCGGTTTGCCAACAATGCCCAGTCCGTCCGCGATGGTCACAATCTTGTGATTGATTCTATCGCCGGCGCCAGACAAAGCGGTAAAACTCTAGTTCATACCAGATATATGAACGGTCATGTACTGTATCCGTTCATCACTGTCGATCAGGCAGTGAAGATGGATAACCACAACTACAACCCAATGGGTGGAACTCCTCTTTATGACCAGACTGTAATCATCCTCGGAACCCTGATGGCTGAGATGCTCCGTTACATGGATAACGGTGTTCCCTGCCGGGCAATTCTGGGTGTTATTACGGATGGTAATGATGAGGGTTCCGAGAAATTTCGGGACCCCGCCAAGGTCAAGAAGGTCATCGATGATGTCCTTATGTCGGAGCTGAGTTGTATTATCTCTGCCATGGGTATTGATGATGGTGGTCGAACCGACTTTACCAAGGTATTCCAAGAAATGGGTGTTCGGGACGAATGGATTCACGACCCCAAAAAATTCAACACCAAGGAGAAAAATGAATCTGCCATTCGCAAAATGTTCCAGATGTTCTCCCGTAGTGCAGTGAGAGCCAGCCAATCTGCCGGCAACTTCGCTTCTATGGGCGGCTTCGCTACCATTTAACAATTTTACAAAAAGGAGAAATATAAAAACAAGGGTCTATAAATATAAACAAAAACAGATAAACTTTTTCTAAAAAGGAGGAAAAGAAAACCCCCACTTGAGCAATCAAGTGGGGGTTTTAAATTATTTAACTAGAGATTTTTTTACTTTCTCAAATATTTTCTCATGTCAGACTGAATTGGGATGAATTCAATCAGGAAGTTCATCTATTTTTATTAGATTCTTTAAATCAATGTAGCCTAAATTATTTTCACTACAAAATTTTTCTATAATTTCATCATATTCTCTAATAAATTTATTTTTATATGATTTTCAAGTGGAACTCTCTGGGTATGGATTTACAAGTGTTTCATTTACTTGAGTTAATCATACAAATATTAATTTTTGTAATCTTAATTTGAGAGAAATCTCATAGATTTTAGATAGATTTTTTGCAAATTCTTCCCTTGAAACTAAATTAATATCATAGCCCTGAATAAAACAAGAATCATTTATTCAAATAGCCACAATTACAATCTCTCAATCTCTAAAAATAGTCTCAGATTCAAATCTTTTTACCAAATTACTAGAAATATCACCCGGAATTCATAGATTATAAACCAAATTCCATTCATTATCTATATTTTTCATAAAATCCACCTTCAGCCTATCTACCCAACCTCACTTTTCATCATCAAAAGCTCACCATGTGATACTATCTCAAAATAATAATATATTAGCCATAAGTTGTTTTTGTTAAAATATTTTTTTGTTTATTTTAATTATATTTTATATTTATTCAAATATTTTTTTCGCAAATTTAAGGGAAATATAGAATAATTACAAACTTTTCTCAAAAATAAATTTGACTTATTAGAAATATTTATATAATTGAGTGTAATATTAACACTTGTAATATTTCCTAGAGAAATATTTTTAATACATATAAGTAGAGTGTTAATATTACACATTTATTTTTTAATTTATATTATTATGCGCAGTAAAACAAGTGCCCTTGAGGCGAAAAAAGAAGCTCTACTACTCGTAGATTGCCAGAAAGATTTCTGAGCAAAAGAATGAAGTTTATATGTAAAAAAAGCGGAAGCTATAGTCCCTGTAATAAATAAACTTATTGCGGAAACTAAAGCAAATGCAGGTATTGTAATTGCCAGTCGTGATTGGCATCCAGAAAATCATACATCTTTTTCTAATTGGCCAAATCACTGTGTAATAAATACACCTTGAGTGGAATATATGGATTGATTGAATGTTGAAGAAATTGAAGTGGAAGTAAAGAAATGATTTAGAGTAGATGCCGATTCTTATTCTGCATTCTGAGGACAAGAGTTTAAAAATGATATTCCAAGAAAAAACTTACTAGAAATATTAACAAATTATAAGGTAGAAGTTCTAAAAATCGTATGACTAGCAACTGACTACTGCGTAAAAGCAACTGTAATTGATGCCGCGAAACTTAATTTTGAAGTGCTAGTTGTAAGAGATTGAATTAAAGCAGTAAATATTAATCCAGAAGATGAACAAAATGCAATAGATGAAATGATGAAAAATTGAGCAAAATTTATTTAAAATATTATTAACCATAAAATACTATGACAACTAATTTTAATGCAGAGGCTTACAAAGAAAGACAGATGTCTTTTCCAGAAATCACTTTCGAGGAATTTGAAGCTCTCGATGATATGGAGCTTAGAAAAGAGATAGCTCAGAAAAATAAAATCCTCTCAACTGACGCGTATAATAGGACTATGACTTATTTAAAATGAGAAAAAAAATCTCGCCAAAAAGAGACTTATACACTCACTTTCCGCAAATCTCCAAATAAAGTATCTAATGTAGTTTATTGAGTGAGAAATATTGTGAAGAAACTTTTGTGAAAAAAATTCACTCAAGCCGAGCTAGATTTTGCATCTGATTATTATGAGCAACAAGTAAAAAAATGAGCTAATTGATATTTTGATAAAAAAATGTGGCAAGAATTAGTTGTGGATGCGGGATGATATCTTCCTGTAGAAGTAAAAGCAGTGGATGATTGAACAGTATTGAGAGTATGAGAACCGGTTATGAGTATTTCTTGACCATGAGAGCTTGCTGCTGTGTTTGAACCAGAACTATTGAGAGTATTTTTCCAGAGTGTAGTAGCTACTGATATGAGATTTATCGAAAATATTATCTGAGCTGGAAGAGTTGTAGAATTCTGAAAAAGAGCTGCAATTAACGAAAGAGCTCATATCGATGCGGTGGAAGCATTGTATGTATGAGGATGATTGACTTGAACTTCAAATGATATCGCCTGAGCTGCAATTCCTCAAGTGAATTCTTCTTGAACTACGGCTCATAGATATTTGGCTTGTTATAGCACAGAAGACGAGGCATTTAGAAATGCGATAGAAAAAACTGATAAAGTAGCGCTCTTGGTAGATTTAGTAGATAGTTACAAATGAATAGATAAAATAATAGCCTTAAAGAAAGAATACAGAGCAAAATGAAAAACTATTTGGATGAGACTGGATAGCTGAGATCTAGTAGATCAGGCACTTTACGCTCTAAAAAGGCAAAAAGAAGAATGATTATTAGATCCTCTAAAAGATAAAATAGTAGTGGCTGACATAAGTAATGTGGATAAAATAAGAGAAATTGAAGATAAAGTGAGAGAGATTTGATTTGATCCAAAAGATTTTATAGTTTACTGACTTGGAGGACTTCTCGTAATAAAAAATAAACTAAGAGATAGTGTATCTGCTGCCTTTAAGCTCACAAAAACAGAGGAATTTGATACATGAAAATTATCAAATGACGCCTGAAAAGAGGCAATTCCATGAGAACTAAATGTAGAAATAAGAGCAGACGCTAGATATATTGTCCAGGAAGATGAGCTAGTTTTATGAGAAAGACTTCTTAAAACAGTTTATAATAATTGAAAATTATTTTTTGAGTGAAATGATATAGAAGCTCTCGACAAAGCAAGACAGAGATTAATAGAAAGCGAGAAATTAGCCCTATTACCCACTAAAAAAAGTGAAAAAACTCAAGCGTTGCAAAAGGAGGTTAAGGAGAGATTTATGAAAGTGGCGTAAGATTTGCATTTTTTAGCAAAAAATGGTAATATGAAAACATATAATTTATTTATTAATTTTATTTATTATGAATGAGGATTTAAAGGGGATTAATTCAGTAGAATGAACTAAAAATACCACTATTAAAAAAGTTAAAACTAATTTTAATTGATTAATTTCTAATCTTCTTATATCACAAAATCCAGTAAATTTAATAGAAGATATTGTTAAAAATTATCCTGAAATTTCTTGGCTTACAGGCGATACAGCAAGTACACCAGAATCATGAAAACCTAATTCTAATTTAACTATATGAGAACAAATATTTCCAAATATAGATAAAAAAAATCTTATAGAGTTTAATAGAACTGTTGTTGGCATACTGGTTTTACAATGGATTTTGCAAGATGATTATGAAAATTTTACAGCTTGTCAAAAAGATAATATAAAACTTTCCAAAGAAAGTTTTATAGAATTAAAAAAATATATACAAAGTATTCTTCCTGATAAAGGGGCAATAGACGCAATGATTGTATATATGGTTATTAATGATTTAACAAAAATTAAATCTATAGTTTCTGAGATTCAAAAAAAATCAAAAATAGAAGAAATAGATCATGATAAGCTTTTACTCGTAGCCCTAAGAGATCATGCTGAAATTTCTCCTAGCTTTCAAAGGCTTTCTCCAAAATATCAAAATTTGATCTTAAATTGACTGGGTGCGGAATTTAATATTGGACAATTTATTCAAGGAGAAAATGTTCCGGCAAACTTATCTTGATTAAAAGGTATTGATGAAGACAGTCTTAGATTTTATTTATTACATGCTTTATGTGATATTGCCTGAGCAGCAGGACAATTTGTACAAAATTGATCAGCAGTAATGACAGAACCTACCTATCAATGATTTAAACAATCAATTAGTGCTTTAGAAAAAATAAGTGATAATGAAAATTTAGAATCTGTATATAATGATTATTTATTACAAAAGTCTAACTGATTAGAATTGGATATTAATAATCCAACTGAAAGAGTTATTACAAGAATTTGTTGTATGTTACGCTATTCAAACCCTGAACAAGCCAATATAGTAAAACAAGTATTTGAAAACTTACCAAAAAATGTACAAATTATTTTAGAAATGGAACTTAATAAAAATGGGATTAATGATGGTTTTACAACTTTAATATACTATTCACTAGCATTACTTGCAAATATAGAAAAAAGTATGAATAATAATATTCAGGAGGCATTAACATTAGGATTAATAACACTTGCTCGTATTTATCAAGAAGCTAGAATTAATCTTAAAAATAGGGAAGGAAATTGAGTTTATACAGTTATGGCTTCTAATATAGCTAAAATAGCGAATGAAAATCCGAGTGATTTATTGAAAAATGAAATTCAATTAAAATCCGTGTGACAAGATGCAGAAATTGATATGAAGCCATTTTCAACAATTGATAAAGAAAAATTTTATCAAATTTCTAATCTTTCTGAAATTCCATGAAAAATAATTCTTCCAATTGGAATAGGTTGAGGTTCTGATGTAATTCAGTCTGCACAATTAGCTAAATTATTAAAAGAAGTATGAAAGCAAATACCAGCTGTTGTTTCTGTAAGAACAAATAAAACAGGCTCACAATGAATAAATAGTAAAATATGAGAAGATAGGACTCCTAAAAATGCAAAACAAATTTCTGATGGTGTATACTTAATAAACTCAGATACACAAATGAAAGGAAGGTCCGTTGAACCAATTATTGCTGATGAAATTCCAACATTTTTAATTTTAATTAAAGAAGGTATTGATTTAACAAGCCAAATTAAAATAATTAGTCAATATTTAGGAGGTATAGATACAATTATTGGTGTTGATACTGGGTGAGATGCACTATATTCATCAACCTGATATGATCAATCTAAAGCAACTCCCGATCAAGATATACAAGTATTGAAAGCAATAGATAATCTTCAAGATATAAATACTTTAAGTGTTGAAATTTCTATTGGAGTTGATACCCCAGAAAATGGAGAAGATATTTTATTAAAAGCAAACGCAAAATATTTTGAACCTAATAATACACAATCAAGAAGCATAATTGAACAATATAAAAAATGGGAAATGGACGGTTTGAATGAAAATCGTTTTGGAAAAACTCCGTTAAGCTGGCAAAAAGCACTTAAAGAAGAAATATGATTACAAGTAATTGATCTGCCAACAAGAGTTATTACTGATGAAAAAAATCCATGGAAAACTTTTGTAAATATTCAACCAAGTACAAAATGAATGTTTTTTATGACAACAGATAATCATTTAAAAGCAATTTGAATTAAACCTTTAATTCCATATAATTTTACTCAAGATTGAGATATGATAAAATGACCAGATTTTAATAAAGTTGCTAGAAATGGGATAATTATAACACCAGATTGAGATTTTTATGAAGAAGAAATTTGAAGTAATTTATTAAGAAAAACTATTGATTTATAAAATATAAATTATTCTATTTCAAACTCTTAAAAAGCAATTTAAAAAGTTTTTTCTGGAAATCGGCTATATCCTTGTTTTCTATAAGAATAGAAGTTTCTGTATTAAAATCAACAAAAGCAACTTTGTTCGCATAAATAGTCATTAAAATATTATCTTGAAAATCATCTATATTTTTTGGAATAATTCTCAATTCTCTTTCGAGCCTTGGCTTCTTAATGCTCGCCGCATGAGATGACATAATTACATAACGCTCTAACTCCTTTTTGTCTCTCTTCTCTCTGTAATCTTTCGGTAAATACTGCTGGTTAATTTTCTCGACATCAGTTTCAGACGTAATACGATAAAAAATATCTCATTTATTCTGACTATCAACTATGTCACTAAAAATATTTCTTATTCATTTTGCTCATTGGTTATATATTACATTTGGTTTTTTGTCTAAGTTAGAATATTTATCAAGAAGTTGATTTATATTTCATTTATTTCTCTCCTCCATTTCCTTATATGCTTCGTTAATTTTACTAGGAGAAGCTGGAGAATAATACTTTTTCTTTCATTTTACAGAAACAAAAACAAATCCAGATTCTAGTAAATAAGGCAATAGTCTATAAAGTTGAACTCTATGAAGAGAGGTAAAATTTGTTAAATCTGAGATAGTTAATTTTCAATGTTCTAATAAAGTCAAATAAATAAGCGCGGAATTCTTCGGAAGTCAAATTCATTCTAAAAGTGGTATAAATTTTTTCATATGTTACATTTTGTTACTAAATAAATTAAACTCGTTTTTCTTTTACTATAGTCATTTATATAATTTAATCAAACTTTTTTGTTACAAATAGTTTCAATTTTACAAAATATTTTATTTTTCCTTTATAGTGGGGGTGTTGTTTTACTTATTAACCCAATAAAATTATGGAAGCAGTAGTATTAAAAAATCATTTATGAGAATATAAATCTATAGAAAGATTTGCTCATATAACACTTGATGATGTAATGAACAAAGTTACTCAAGAAGTGTGAGAATTAATTGAAGCCAGTATAGAAGGAAATGATGAGGAAATGTATAAAGAAGCCGGAGATGTACTAGTTAATATATTTTCAGTAAATCATGAGCTATGAATTGATATTAATTTAGAGAAAACCACATCCGAAAAATCACCTCTTAAATTATCGGTTTTACTCGGAAAATGGAATACAAAAATCCAATCGCTTAGAAATAGATATTCAAGAGAAAAAGTAGACCTAAATGAAGTAGGGCAAATCACAAAAGATTTAGTATGAGAAGTTTTGAATTTCTCAGACCCTAGTATGTCTTTAAATCAAGTAATTGAAAGAAATGTGCAGAAATTTGATTCTCGCAAAGAACTATACAAATCACAAATTGATTTAAAAGATTATATCTGAAATTATCCAGACTTTCCAAAACCAGGAATTAATTTTAAAGATATTTCTCCAATGTTACAATCAAAAGAAGCTCTAAGATATGCAGTACTAGAAATGGCTCAAAAATGCAGTGAATCCGATGTAATAGTATGACTTGATGCTAGGGGATTTATATTCGGAAGCTTAGTTGCAAAAAACCTTGGAAAACCATTTGTAATGCTAAGAAAAAAATGAAAGCTTCCAGGAGCTACTCGCGAAATATCTTACTGATTAGAATATTGAAAAGATATACTCGAAATACAGTCTGGAGTAATCCAGAAATGACAAAAAGTATCAGTAATAGATGATTTACTCGCAACTGGTGGAACTGTAAAAGCTGCAATAGACTTAGTAGAGTGAGAATGATGAGAAATAAACAACCTTGTATTTGCAATCTCTCTAGACGAAAAATGACTTGTAAAACTCGACTCAAGAAAAAAAGTGGCTTGATATAAAATAGATAGTCTGGTATCGTATGTATAATAATTTTTAACCTAAAAAACTATGAAAACTGTAATTACTCATCCAAACTTTGATTATTTGTGAGATAAAATAGCTCTAGACAACAATATAGACAGAGCAAATGTAAGCTTTGAAAAATTCGAAGATGGATGGCCAAATATTTTTATAAATTGAGTAAAAGAATTAGTAGAACACAAGGAAATTACCTACATTTGAGATTTCTCAAAAAGTGAAGATTTATTTCTAAACTTCGCAGCAATTAGATGAATACTTGATTATTATGCGAATAAAGTAAGAGTAATCCTGCCTTATTTTCCAGTCGGAACTATGGAGAGAATAGACACAAAATGACAAGTGGCAACAGCTAGATATTACGCAGATATTATGAGTCAATTTCCATTTGCCAGAGAATCAAAAACTTCAATTCATATATTTGATATTCACGCGCTAGTTGAGAGATTTTTATTTGATTCTCATAGTGTAAATGTAGAAATCCATACTGCAATGAGCTTGCTTAGGGAAGAAATAAAATGAAAAAGTATAGTTTTTCCTGATGAAGGAGCACTAAAAAGATTTTGAAAAGATTTTAAAGATCAAGACATAATAGTTTGCTCAAAAGTAAGAAATTGAGACAAAAGAGATATCACTATAAAAGAATGAGATCCAAAATGAAAAGACGTAATAATAATTGATGATCTCATCCAGACTGGTTGAACTATCAAAAAAACGGCCGAGAAACTAAGAGAACTCGGAGCAAAAAGTGTCAGCTCTTATGCGACTCACTGAGTTTTCCCAAATAATTCTCACATAGATCTCGCCAAATCTTTAGATAAACTAATAGTAACAGATACAATTCCTGCCAACATCAAAAGAGCCGAAGAAGTTGTAAATATGGAAGTGTTTAGTATAAAATGATTAGTAGAAAAAATTATGTTTCATGATTAGAAAGGCAAAAAGTCCCGCACTTACGAGTGCGGGACTTTTTTATTGTCTTCCTATCTCCTCCAAGATAGGATAAATTTACCTCCTTTTGGTAAAAAATCTTGTCTTACATCTTGTATTTTGTAGATTGAAAAGAAATTACTTCATGTACTTGGCGACGTCATCGTCAGAGACGGGAGCCTGAGCATATTTCTGTTCCAGGGCAACCCCGGGAGCCGAAATGTTGGCCATTTCTTCGGCTGCTTCTGCCTGAGCTTGAGCATGGATTGCATCTTGCTTGAGCTGTCCGAGCTTGCCCAGGGCCGAGTTGTTATCGGTAAGGGCATTAGAGGCTTCCGCCAGACCCTGACGAATCTTGGAGCCGGTAATAACGGCGGCGAGCTGGACCTGATCGGTCTTGGCCGTTGCGATACGATCGCGGGCAGCACTCAGATTGGATCTCAGTTTGGCCAGCTGAACTTCATTGGCGTTGATAGTGCCAGTAAAAGTTGCGACGGTCGATTGAGCCTTTGCCTTTTCGGCAAGTGCCTGTCGAACATCATCCACGTTCTTGGCTGCACCGGCCTGCTGAGCAAGACGCTCATATTTGGCGATTTCCGCTTCCGCGAGAGCCTTCTGAGCGATGATTTCGTTATTGCTGGCAACCAGTGCGGTCACGGATGCGGTATGACGACGGACCTCTTCTTCCGCGGCTTTGATTACATCCTTGCCGTCCGCGACAGGATCGCGGAGCTTCTCGGCGGTTTCTTCATCAAGACGATTTCCCTTTTTGAGAAGTTGTTTCAAGGTTTCTATTCCAAATGCCATAGTCGTATCCTCTGTATGTTTTTTATCTTAAAAATCATTAATCATCACTACCAGACAAAGGCTTTTTAGCCGAAAAGCTTGTCGTGAGCCACGAGGGCAGCACGCAAGGAATCCAGACTGGAGCCGAGTTCTTCCTCAGAGAGATCGCCGACCATAAGGGAATCGATGAGCACAAAATGTGCGGATTCATCGTTTTCACCGGACACCATGGCATACGCATATGGCAGGATGGCAACATTCTGTTTCAGAAGAAGCAAGGACTGCTTCAGGAGTTCCTCGGGATCAGCAGATCCGTCGAAGTGAGCCACCTCGCAGGAAATGGTGAGCTTGGATTCTTCCATGGTCATGATGACCGGTCGGGAGCCCATAACGATGCCGACGATTCCCTCAGAAAGGATCTGGGCAGTGTTGCCACGCTTTTCTTCAAGAAAACGTACGAGATCTTCGGGGTTTTGAATGTTTTCATTCATGGGAATTCTCCTTGAGATTGGGTTTTTGCCTAGCAGGCGAGAACTTGGAATTCATTGTTTTTGATTTCATGTCCGTACCAGAGGGTCACAAGACCTCCTAAGTCAGACTCCGCAGAACCTACTTCCAGGAAAAGTGCCTGGTTGGGTACTTCCGGATTGGTCTGCTTACCTGCTTCAAGAGCATACTCACAGACCGTTGCAAGCAAGGGATAGTTAATTCCACTTGCGGCTGGGATTTGACGGAATTCACCATCGTACTCGCCAGGTTGTTTCCTGATGTAGGTAAGATCACCAATGGCAAATGCGCCAGTATAGCGCAAATCATTGAGACCGGTAAGACCAGGTGGTTGGTCGAAAAACACGTGCTCGGTGTCAGATACCCAGAGAGACGCATTTTTCATAAGGTCATCACGGTTTCCCTTGAGAAACTTCGGATCCTCATCATAAATGCGCACACCAAAGGTATCATCGACGATCTTGGCGAAAATAATCTTACGGAAAGTTTCCGATTCGCCAGTAATATCGCAGATGATAATCTGAGCCAGGCCTCCGTTGGCCTCGATGGTCTCAATCTGGTTAATCTTGCGATCAACAGGTTTGAGACCGAGACCGGTCTTCATCTGAAGGATGAGCGTGCGCTCATCAGTCAGGGTGACAAAATCACCTTTTTTGAGTCTTTTCAGACCCGGAATGGTTGTTATCTCCATATTTTTCTCCTGAGCTAGGGTTTTTCAGATTTTCACGGAATTTCCTTGAGCCTTTTGATTACGACAATCCCACCAATGACCAGCACAAGTGCGATTACGGTCATAAGAAGGAAGTAGCCGACACCATGACTCTGCTGAACAACCACTGGCTGAACAACGGCGTAATTATTGCGACTCATCAACATATTCATCATCGCAACATCGCGCATGGCATCGTACATAATCCATGCTCCACTCGGGCCATAATAGCCGTAGCCACCGTTTCCTTGGTTGTAGACAACTGTAACATTTCTGTTGCCATCCTTAAAGGTAGCTGGAATGTGCTCCGGACGAGTGGCGGGCTCGCGGTCAAACTTGTTCGTATACTGTGTGGCATACTTTTGCTTGAACGCTGTCTGTGCAGCTTCACGGCTGGTAAACTGTGTGCCAGACATTGTAGCTTTGTTTGCCAGGGCCTGATCGGTCTTGCTCATAGCCGCCGGAGCAGTGGAAGTTGCGGGCTTGGTGTAAACCGGAGCAGGAGCTGGGGTTGCAGGCTTGGTGTAAGCCGATGGAGTAGCTGTCGGAATTGCAGGCTTGGTGTAAGCCGATGGAGTAGCTGTCGGAATTGCAGGCTTAACATACGGAGTAGGGGTTGGAGTTGTGGGTTTGGTATAGACTGGGGTAGGAGTAGATACCCGAACCGGAGCTGGAGAAGGAGAACGGAAAGAAGTTACAGTTGCTCTTCCTCCTCCACCACCACTACCTCCAATACTGCCAGCACGTGCATCGGCATTACCGGCACTTACACCGGAGATGACAAACAGGGACAGTACAAACGATGCGATTAACTTATTAAACGGTGTTTTCATGGTATTCCTCCAATATGGAATGGGTTGGTTGAATTCTTAGAGAATTCATTGTTTCTGGTTGTTTACAAATTTCAATTACAAAATCTGCAATTGAAAATATAATTCCTATTTCAGTTTATATAAAATACAAGATGTTAAAGAACTTATTTGTAAAATATTTATTTTTGTTTGTTTGTGATTTATATTTAAAAATATAGTTTTGTCAAATCTTTTTTTGACAAAACTTTTAAAATCTTTTTAAAATAAGAAAATAGAAGTAGAAAATGATAGATAATTTCTCTAAATCAAACTCCTCGATAAACTCGTAATATAAGCTATAGCTAGCGCATCGGCTGCATCATCTGGAGTTGGGATTGAGTCTAGTTTGTAGATAATTTTTAGTGCATTTTGGACTTGTTTTTTGAGGGCACTTCCGCTTCCGCAAATTCCCGATTTTACTTGTAATGGAGTATATTCTAATACTGGAATTCCATGAGTAGCTAGAATATATAGCATTGTTCATCTGGCTTGTGCAACATCTATTCAGGTTTTAAGATTTTTAAGAAAAAATAATTTCTCAATTCCACATATATCAGGTTTGTATTCTTTAATTAAATTTTCTATATCATTTCAAATAATTCGTATTTTTTCTGAAATATTTGTAAGTGCTTTTGTTTCGATTACTCAATAATTCAAAATTTCTATATTTTTTCACTCTTTTTTGATTATTGCAAACCCCGTTGTTGTCGTTCCTGGGTCAATACCTAAAATAATTGACATATTTTGATTTTTATGTTTTAATATACTTATATTAGTTAAATTATTTAATATTTATTATACAAAATAATATGTTTGTTGAAACCGTATGTGAAAGTGATATAATTACGAAAATTCAAAATTCAAGTAGAGTAAATGAATCTCAAAAACAGGAATTTATCAATCTTATTTGTTATTTCACCCCCTGAGAAATCGAGGAATTAAAATTGCTTATGTAGTAATATTAAGTAAATTCCTCAGATTTTTTTCTACCTCTATACATTTGTGGAGAGGGTTGGGGTAAGGGTTTTTCTTAATAAACTACTGATTGAGACTCAAGTAAAATATATAATATCGAATTTTTATCAGTATAATCTCACACCATTAATTTTCTAGTTTTTTCTGTTTCTTTGATATTTATTTTTCCAGCATGTCTTTTTCATCCAAGTACATCACTAGTTATAACTTCAGCAAATAATTTATAAAAATCATCAGATAAAAGCACATCTTTTACTTCTATATATTTATCTAAGTAAGCAGCAAATGTTTCTCAGTATTCAAACATTTTCTCATCATTTTTTATAGATCTAATAAGATGAAAAAGTCTTCAAACAGATAAATTATATTTTTTGTTTACTACTGAATTTAGAGCTTTTTCTATCGGATCATTACTTCTTAGGATTGTTTTTCATTTTTTTACACAAAATTTTCTAAAATTACTTGTAATAAAATGTTCAATAAAAGAATCAAGTATTTTATGGTAAGAACTCACAACTGCAAATCAATCTAAGTTTGGATTCTTCTTAATATTGTAATAATTTATTTCAGAGTTTGTAAGATATAATAAAGTTTCTTTTGGAGCATTAAGAAGTAAAATATCTCAGAAATAATTTTGTATTCTCTTTGAAATTATTTGTTCTTGATTTTCTCTTAGGAACTCATCTTTATCATCTTGAGTAAGGCTCGATACCCTTCTTCTAGCTATTTTATGAATTTCCTCTTCAACTTCTTTAGTCATCCAATTCATACAAAGACTAAGTTTTCTTTTTAATTCTTCGTTTTCTTCTTGTAGTTGTTTTAATTGTGTATTGTTCATTTTTTTAAAAATTATAAAATATGTTCTTTATGTAAATCTCATTTTTTTATTATTCTATCAATAAAAAGTATTCAATCCAAATGGTCTATTTCATGTTGAACTATACGAGAAGCAATTCATTTTAAGAATAAAATATTTTCTTTTCATTTAGTATCTAGGAAAAATAATTTTATTTCATCTGGTCTTTCAACTTTTAAAATTTCACCAGGAACGCTTAGACATCATTCTTCATCAATACATAATTTTTCTCATTTTTCTATGATTTTTGGATTTATCATAAAAATTGTTTTAAAATTATCATCATTATAACTTTTTAAAAGACTTACACAAATAAGTCTTTTTGATATTCAAATCTGTGGAGCCGCCAATCATACTCATCAATTAGAAGAATTTTTAATAAATTTAACCATTTCTTCTCATATTTTTGAGTATTTTTTTATCTCATCTTGTCTTATTTCTTGGCTTACAGTTCTGAGTATCTCATTATTTTTTCAAATCTCTATTTTTATCCTCATAAAAAATACTTTATTTATATGTTTGATTTTAAACAAAAATTTTATAAAATCAAATTAATAGTTTTTAATTTAAATAATATGTCTTTAAATAATATATCATTAAATAATCCAGTTAGAATTTTTTATCATTATTTAAGATGAGTTTTGGCAAATTTAATTTATGGAAATCCATCTGCCGATATGATAGTAATTTGAATAACTGGAACAAAATGAAAAACTACGACCACAAATATCGTAGCTAACTGACTTAGAAATGCTTGAAAAAAAGTATTTATGTTTTCAACAATTAATTATATGATTTGAGATGAAACATTTGATAATAATCTCAAAATGACTTCTCCATCGCCATTTATTTTACAAAAGTTGTTAAAAAAAGCTAAAGAAGCAGGTTGTGAATATGCTGTAATCGAGACTTCAAGTCATTCAATTTATTATAATAGAAATTACTGAATTGATTTTGATGTGGCTGTTTTTACAAATTTAAGCCAAGATCATTTAGATTTGCACAAGACTATGGACGAATATGCTAAAGTAAAATACAGATTATTTGAAAATCTCGTAAAATATAGAAGAAAACCTAGAGTGAAAAAAATCTCAATTATTAATCTTGATAGTCCTTATTCTAATGTATTTTTGCAAGCAATTGCTGATAATATCTATACATACTGATTAAGTGATGGTGCTCAAATTAAAGCCTTAAATATCTCTTATTGACAAGATGAAACTAAATTTGAAATAAAACTTCCATCTAATACCATTAAAATTTCAACTCGCTTAAAATGAGAATTTAATATTTATAATATCCTAGCAGCTACTTGTGTACTTATTTCTCAAAAAATTCCACTTGATGCAATTGCAAAAACTATTGAGAATATAAATTGAATTCCTGGAAGATTAGAGGAAGTATCTAATAATTTTTGATTTAAAATTTTTGTGGATTACGCTCATACTGAAGAATCTCTAAAAAGTGTTTTGTCTACAATAAAACAAATGGAAGGAATTTGAAAAATTATAACTATTTTTTGAGCTACCTGAGATAGAGATAAGACAAAAAGACCAAAAATGTGAAATGTTGTTGATGAATTGTCTGATTTTATAATTTTAACGGATGATGACACTTATACTGAAAATTCATTATCTATTATAAAAGATGTCTCAAAATGAATAAAAAGAAAAGAGGGAGAAAATTTTTGGATAATCTCTGATAGAGAGGATGCAATTAGAACCGGACTAACAGTAGCTGAACCAAATGATATAATTCTAATAGCTTGAAAATGAGCGGAAACTGCTCAAATTACAAATGCTTGACCTATTCCATGGAGTGATGTTTCTATTACTAGAAAAATTTTAATTGAAATGGAAAATAATGAACTTTCTTAAAATGATTTAATTTTTTCTTTTAATTTTTTGGTATTTTCTTTTTTAATTTGATCTCTTTCACTTTTTGCAGTAAGTGTTTTAAATGAATGTCTTCTCATTAAAATATAAGTTGTTTCAAACCAATCTTTTATGGATATTTCTTGCGATGTTATAAGATTTAATTCTTTCTTTACAAGAAGACTTTTTACTATAAAATCTCTTCTTCATAAATTATCAAAATCAGCATCTTGTATAATTTTTTCATACTTATTTTTTGCAGGAGAAAACATTATGGTAGCCAAAATCATATCTTCTATTCTTTTTATTCTATCATCTCTAAAATTTATACTTTCTAAATATTTTCTAGCAATTTTTGCTCCGATTATTTCATTTTGAAAATAAGACTCAACAAATCAAGTATCATGGAAAAGGGCTGCTAAAAGCAAATCTGTTTTCTCCTCAAGATATACAAATTCTTTATCAGCCAAATGTCATACTCTAGAATAAACATCAAGAGTATGATTAATATTATGATATGGATAATGATTTACCCTTTCAAGTAAATTAATTACATATATTAGGGCTTCATTTATAATTTTTTGTTCATTCATAAAAGGGAAATAAAATTTATATCTATCATTATGTCATATTTATAGAGATAATGCAAATTATCTTACTATTCAACAGTATGGAACACTAAATCTTTAATTTTATTCTCAATATCTTCGGTTACTTTAATGTCTCATCAATTTCATCATTTTAGATAATTATGTATAATTTCAGTTGACATCATAACTTTACTTGATATTTCCCTTGCAAAATTTTTATATATTTTTAATTGATCATTTTCTGAAAGATTATCAATAAAAACTCTGTCAAATCTCATCAAAAAACTTTTTTCTTCAGTAATAACTGTTGCCGTTCTTTTAATTTCAGGATTTATAAATCCTATCTCTCAAATTACACTTATTTTATCAATAATACAAATTTTGTGTTTGTGTTTATTTTTTCCTCTATAAATTCAGAGTTTTCATCTCAAAAGCACATAAAATACATCACAATTATGATCACTTTCATTAATAATTTCAATTCATTTTTTAAGTTCTATAATATTTATTCTTTTCTTTTTTATAGCACTAATTATAATCTTATTATCTAATCATTTAAAGAAATATGATTTTTCTATAAGTTTAAAAATAATTTCATTTATTGAAATAATATCTTTTGTAAAATCATGTTCTTTTTTTATTCAGTTTTCATCTATAGCTCAATAATCAGTAAAAAATAATTTTCTATCAAATACTGGTTTTTTAAGTTTTATATTAGGATCTAATATTGGTTCAAGAAATGCTCTACTATCTGCCATACTTAAATAATTAATTTAATAAAAAACATACAATAGTTTTAAACTAAATTGTATGTCTTAAATTAAAGTATATAAATTATTGAATTATATCAATAAATTTTTTAAAAATTATTCTGAGAGTAAATTTTCCAAAATAATTTCATAAGCATCACTTTTCCTATTTTCCCATGTTTCTAATAAATATCTATCAAAATCTGGAGATTGGGAATTATTTATTTTTGAAATAATTTCATCACACAATATTATAACCTCTGGCCACATTCATTTTAAAATTAATTTAAAATATTTTTCCTCACCTTCTAATAACACTTCGCAAGTTTTTGCACAAACTCAAGCACGCAGTGCATAAATTTGACCTAAAGTTTTCACTTCCTCATTTGGAAAGTCTGGAATATTTAAACAAGTTTGCATATTGATAAAATTAAATATAAATTATATCAATATACCTTTTTTAAAAATAAATCAAATTTATTTTGATAAATTATTGCATAATATCAGAAACTTTTGTTTTAATTATTCATCTTAAGACAACTTCAGTTATTTCGATTCAGGTAGGAATTGGGTGTAAATCCTCAAAAAATGATATATGCTTTCATCAAACTCAGCTTAATTCTTCATTTGAAAAATGATTAGCTAAATAATATTCTCAATCAGAACCAATAACAACAACATCAGTTTCTAAATTTTCAGACATATTTATGTTTTTAAAAAATAATTAAAATTAATATTAACTAAAAATCACATAAGTCAAATTTAATTATTTTCAAAGTATTGAAATTATATTTCTTTCTCATTCAAAAACTCTATTTTCTATAATTTTAAATCATTCTTTTTTAAATAAATTATCTAGTTCTTCAATTTTAAATCAGTGATAAAATCTAAAGAAATCTCAAATTTTAATATTAAAATCTTGACTTCATTTTGAGGTTTCTTGGTATTTTTTTAAATTAGAAGGAGATAATAAATTCCAATTAGTCATAAAAATAAATCAACCCTTATTTAGTATTTTAAGAGTTTTTTGAAGAACTTCTTGTCTTTCTTTTTGGATTTTTAAATGATGGAAAGATGCAATAAAAAATATAAAATCAAAGCTTCTGTCTAGCTTGTCTAAATTTGTCATATCTAAAACCTCGAAATTATGACCTGGATGTTCTATTTTTGCCTCATTTATCATTCAAACTGACTCATCAATTCACAGATAAAATTTGTCTAAACTAAATTGCTTTAGATAATTTAAAAGCCTTCCGTTTCCACATCAAACATCTAAAATTTTATAATTTCAGATGTTTTTGTTTTTTATAAAATCCATAAAATAATCCATTTCTGGCCATTTCATAGATTTTCTTGAAGCCGAAAAAGTTTTTGAAAAATTATCATAAGATTGTGTATTTGAAGTCATATAAATTTAATTATATAATTTGTTTAGTAGTTTTTTATTTCTTTTCCATTTTGGCATTACCTTTACACGAAGCGATAAAAATATTTTTTTACCTAGAATTTTTTGTAATTCTAGCCTAGATTCAGTACCAATTTTTGTCAGATTTTCAGCACCTTTTCAAATTATTATTTTTTTCTGAGAATCAGTCTCGGTATAAAGATATACTTGAACTTTTAGAAGATTCGGAGTTTCCTCAATTTCCCCGACTTCAAGATAGACTGAATATGGCACTTCCTCCTTAAAATCTGTAAAAATTTTCTCTCTAATAATTTCTGTAATTCTAGTATAAATATCTTGATCCGTATAATAATCATCATCATAATACGGAAAATCTTCCTTTAAAAAATTCTTAATTTGAGTTATTAACTCGCTGTATCAAGTTTTATCTTGAGAAGAAATGTTTAATTTATCAGTTTTTGGAGATTTTACAAGATCTACTTTTGAATAAACTTCAATTATTGGCGCGCTAACATTTTGTAGAATTTCCTCTATTTCTTGCTCTTCGGCTCAATATTGTCTAGACGAGTCTATAAATCTCACGATAACTTCAGCATTTTTAAGCGAGCTTAATACATTTTCTCTAAGAATTTCATAAAATCCTTCTTTATTCTCATTTATCCCCGGAGTGTCAAAGAAAATTATTTGAGAATTTTCGTCATTATAAATTCATTTAATAACTTTTTGAGTGGTCTGAGGTCTGGCCGAAATTATAGACACTTTCTCATCAAGAAGTGTGTTTATAAAAGTCGATTTCCCCGAATTTGGCCTTCCTATTAGGGCCACATATCCCACTTTTTTCTTAGTTAAATTTTGCATTATATTATTAATTTAAATTTTAGTTATTACATTATTCTCCCTCTCCCCTCTGGGGAGAGGGTTGGGGTGATGGCTTTATTAACCAATAATTTCAACTCATTTCCAGACTCAGTGTAAGTTACAACTTAGCCTAACTTCAAAAAATTCAAGTCCTGATACATCAAACTCAAATTCTTGGCTTACATCTGGCAATGCTACCATTTCAACTTCATCGATATTTTCATCAAAAAGTCATAAATATTCTATAAAATGTTCATCTTCTGTCGGATGTAAATTATCCTCATCTCAAATTCTAACTATAATTTTATCTCAAACTCTTCTATAAAATGGAGTATGTTTTTCTTCTCCTGGAGTCATTAGTTCGATGGTTGGCGGTTCATTTATAACAGGAACTAGCTCAACAAAAGAATCTTTACTTTCCCCACAAACTGGGCAAACCCAGTCTTCCCTAATTTCAAAAAAATCAGTTCCAGGCTCAATTTCTTGCTCCATATCTCATATATAAGGATTGTAAATATATCTACAACCAGTACAAGTAAACTTTAACATTTTTCTAAAATTAATTCTAATATACGCCACTATATTCAAAAAAGCTAAACTTTCAATTAAATTTATTTAATTATTTTCTATTTACATTTTATTTATTTTACATATATTCAAATTATGAGTAAAATTTAATATGAAAAATATGAAAAAAATTACAAAATGTATAATTCCAGCTGCTTGATTTGGAACTAGATTTTTACCTGCGACAAAGGCACAACCAAAAGAAATGCTTCCAATAGTTGATAAACCAGTAATTCAATATCTCGTAGAAGAGGCTGTGGCGTCAGGAATTGAGGATATTATTATAATTACAGGAAGATGAAAAAGAAGTATAGAAGATCATTTTGATACATCTTTTGAACTTGAATATACCCTAGTTGAAAAATGAAAAATTAAAGAACTTAAAGAAGTAGAGCAAATTTCTATGATGGCCAACATTGCATATGTAAGACAACCAGTTCCAAGATGAGATTGAGATGCTATTTTAAGAGCAAGGCATTTTATATGAAATGAACCATTTTTAGTATTATTTTGAGATGATTTAATAAAATGAGAAGCCCCAGGAGCAAAGCAATTAATCGATGCATATTATAGAAAAAATGCACCAATAATCGCACTAGAAAAAGTGGGTAATGAAGAAGTTTCAAGTTACTGAATAGTTGAATCTAGTTATAATGAAGACAATATCCATGTAGTATCAAATTTCAAAGAAAAACCAAAACCCTCTGAAACAAAATCAAGATTATGAGTTATATGAAAATATGTTTTAACTCCAGATATTTTTGATTATTTACTAAAAGCTCCAGTATGAAAAGATGGAGAAATTAGGCTTGCCGATGCTTTTTCTTTAATGTTAAAAGAAAAAGATATTTATTGATTAGAAATGCAATGAAAAAGATATGATACATGAGATAAATTTTGATTTCTAAAGGCTACGATAGATTTTGCACTAGATAAAGAAGATTTATGACCAAAATTAATGGAATTCCTAAAAACTAAAACCTCAAAATAATTAATAAAATATAATCTATTTACATTTTAAATATTTTACATATATTCAAATTATGAGTAAAATTTAATATTTAATTTATGAGCAAAATAATTAGATTAGATTGATACAAAAAAGAAAAAGAAGGTGACAAATTAGATAGAAGAATTTTGACTAAATCTATAGAAGAATATCTAGTTTTAGCGAAAAAATTTAAAGAAGAAGTAACAAATATTTTAGACAGAAGAGATTGAATCCTGAGAATTACTCAGGAAGAATTAGAGAAAATTTTTAAAAATAGTATCCTAGATTTTTTAATCAAAAAAAGGCAAATTTCATCAGAATTATTTATGTGTGGAGATTATGTTTCAATAATACTTAGAAAATTTATATGTTGAGATATTGATTTACATAAATTCACACAAGATTTCTTGGAAGAATGAGATTGGAAGTGAGCTTGAGATATTAATCTAGTTAAATATATTTATTGAGTTTAAAATAAAAAAAGAGAAGTTAATACTACAAATGATTATAAAAATAGGGCTTCCCAAATGTATTACAATGCCTATACTAGATGACAACTGGAACTTTGATATAATTTAGCGAGAAATCTTGATGATCTTGATAAAATAGTAGATTTACCGACATTTTTAAAAAGGGTTATACCTCCAAACATAGCATTGGTAGGCTAAAAAAATAGATTCTTCAAAAAAATATTGACATTCAAATAAAATTATCTATAAATAGACGGTCGTTTTTAATTTTTAACTTAAAAATTATGGTCTTATTTTCAGTTGATTCTAGAGCAAATAGTGCACTTTTAGACGAGGCATATCAAACAATAATTTCTGCAGAAAATAAAAGTGAAATTGAAATGGAAAAAGTTAAAAATCTAGTATTTAATTTACTGGATTTACATCTTAACTGAAATGAGAAAAATTGAACAAATTGATCAATTGAAAAAGTTAGAGATTTAATGGAAAAATTTAAGCAAAATTTAAGCAATGATGATTTTAAAGCCATAAGCCATTGGGAAATATTGGCAAGTTGCAGGGATATATGGACTACTGGATTAAAAAAAATTTGAATTAAAAAAATTAGAGTGTGATCTAGATATAATATAGTTTGAATTGATATGATTACAAAAGAATTGCTGGAATTAAAAGAACTACAAGAGTCAATTATTCAATCTTTTGCGATTGAAAGAAAATATGAACTAAGATATGGTCAAATGTGCAAATCATTTAAACTAGCTGCCACAAAATTAGGAATTCTAGAGGTTGAAAAGGAAGATGAACATTTCCAAGAAGAAACAGTAGAATCTGTAGAAAAAAACTGAAGTACAACTTATGACTCAACTATTGTAACTTTCATGTCAGGTAAAATAGAAATTCTAGACAATATTGCTCATTCTAAAATAGAAAAATGAGATAAATTTAAATTTATCTATGCCGACCCAGAGTACAAAACTCAACTTCAAATAAGACTTCTTAACTGAAGCTGACAAAAGGTTCAAGAATGGGTATCCTTAGAATATATCGAACTTCAAAAAGAAGACAGAACGAACTTTGTGGAGATTGTGAGGGGGTAGGAATTACTATAATTTTACGAAAATATTAGCCGAAGGCTAATATTTTTTTGTTGTGGAAATAATATGTTGATTTATGTGAGGATTGGGATATAATTTTACTTAAATTAAGAAGTAATATATTCCAAATAATATTAAGAATATGATTTATAAAATTGAATGAGAAATATATTGAAATAAAAATTTATTGGTAAATAATCAGGAAACTATGTTGTTTGATTGATTTTATATTTCAAAAGATGAATGAACAAACTGATTTCCTTGATTGTTAAAAAATTATTTAAAATATAAATTTAGTTTTTATTTTAATTTTAATTGAAATAATCTTAATTACATATGAAACAACGAAAGAAGTCTTAGATTTTTGGCTCAAGATAATATAGAAATAGAATTATCCATTTTTTGATTAACAAGAAATATTTCAGTTGTTAGTTGGATTTTAAGTTGAGTAAATGAATATGAAAACAATGACAAAATATTTCATAATTTGTGATATTTGGTAAATGATAATTTTTGTTGGAATTATTATAAAAAAGCACATGAAGAAATTTTAAATAATCCAAATAATTTTAATTGATACAAATTTAGATTATCTAACTTGGAAGTTACTCCGTGAACTTCATTGATATCAAAATATCAAGAAATTATAAAAAATAAACAAATATTATTAAAACTAGATAATGAAGAATTACTAACCCAAATCAATTATTATAATAATTGATTATTTCTTGAAAATCATGGTTTTATGTCAGATGCATTTAATTATTTCTATAAAATTATAGAAATTGAAGAAAATAAATTTGAAAAAGTGATTTTGATTAAAAAAAGTGATTTAATAAAGAAAATTAGTGACCTTATGTCTGAAATTAATGAAGAAATAAATTTAGAAACTTTCAGACAGGAAATAATTGATGAACAAAAAAAAGAGAGATGAAATGAGATAAGAACAGAGATTTTTAATAAATATAATTTGTCTTGAAAAATAGAAGATTTCAATATTTTAAGAAAAATAAGATGAAAATTTAGTCATCAGTCTTGAATGAAATATATATATTCAGAAAATTATGAAATTTGAAAAGAATTTGCATTAGAAATAATTCTAAAGAAAATTTCAATATAATAATTTGACTTTAAAAATAATATTTATATACTTGGTATATAAAGTGATTAATTTTTAACTCACAAATCTATGTCAAAAATACTTCCATTATGAAAAATTCAAGTTAATGAACTAGTTATCTCAGTTATACAAATAGATAATAAAGATTATATAAATCTTACAGAAATGTTAAAAGACTATTCTGAAGATAGTATAAAAAATTGGATGAAAAATAAAGATACTCTTGAATTCCTTTGAGCTTGGGAAAGTTTGTATAATCCAGATTTTAGAACGGTCGAATTCGACCGTTTAAGAAATGAGGCTTGAACAAATAGATTTTTAATGTCTGTTTCTAAATGGAAAGAAGCTACAAATGCTATTTGAATATTCTCAAAAAAATGAAAATATTGAGCTTGAACTTTTGCACACAAAGATATCGCTTTTGAATTTGCTAGTTGGTTAAGTCCAATTTTCAAACTTTATATCATAAAAGAATTTGATAGATTAAAGACAAATGAGGCAATTATTCAGAAAATAGAATGGAATACAAACAGAATTTTATCAAAAGTAAATCATTTTATACATACAGATTCTATAAAAGAAAATTTAGTTTTACCTAAAAAACTATCTCCGAAAGATATTTGACTTGTTTATGCTAGTGAACTTGATTTATTAAATATCGCATTATTTTGATTAACAGCGAAAGAATGGGAATTAAAAAATCAAAAACTTTTAAAAACTTGAAATATGAGAGACTTTGCAACAACTGAACAACTAGTAGTTTTATCAAATCTTGAAAGTTATAATGCAGAACTTATAAAAAATTGATTTAAACAAGCTGAAAGATTAAAAATATTAAATAAAACCGCAATTGAGCAAATGAAATCACTTTTGGAAAATAAAAATATAAAAAGTATAAAAAGTCTTTGAGAGAATAATAATTTTTTAAACTAAGAAGTATTACTTTAACCCTCAAAAAAAATCTTTCAAAATTAACTTGTAAAAAATATAAAAATGAGTATATTCAAGCTATTATTTTAGCAATTATATACTTATTTTTTTATGTCTGAAAATATTGATTTAGAAAATGGGGAATTATTCCCAGAAGAGCCAGTAGTAAGCGGTAATCCAAACGCAATAATTTACACTTGAGACAAGGCAAGATCTATCGTGGAAGAAATGGAGACTTGTTACCTTGATTATGCGATGTCGGTAATCGTTCAAAGAGCTTTACCGGATATTCGTGATTGATTGAAGCCAGTTCACCGCCGTATTCTTTATGCTATGCATGAGGGATGATTGAGAGCAAGCGGTAAACACCGTAAATCAGCGAGAGTTGTCTGAGATGTACTTTGAAAATATCATCCACATGGAGATAGCTCTGTGTATGAGGCAATGGTAAGAATGGCACAATATTTCAGTATGAGATATATGCTAGTTGATGGGCAATGAAATTTCTGATCTATGGATTGAGATGGAGCTGCTGCGATGCGTTATACTGAGGTAAAAATGGCAAAAATCACTGAATATATGTTGGCTGATATTGATAAAGATACTGTAAATTGGAGAGATAATTATGATGCTAGTACTAAGGAACCTGCTGTGCTTCCTGCTAGAATTCCTAATTTACTTCTAAACTGAGTAATGGGAATTGCGGTTTGAATGGCGACAAATATTCCACCACATAATTTGACTGAGCTTTTAAATGCACTTATTTACATTATAAATCACCCAAATAAAGAAGAAATTACAATTGAAGATTTGATGAATTTCATAAAATGACCAGATTTTCCAACTGGATGAATTATTTACAATAAAAAAGATATACTAAATGCATATGCAACAGGTAGATGAAGCGTAATTATGAGATGAAAAGCATCAATTGATGAAGCAAAAAACTGAAGAGTGGCAATAATTATTACAGAAGTTCCGTATCAATTAAATAAATCTACTTTTGTAAGTAAAATTGCAGATTTGGTGAGAGATAAGATAATAGTGGGAATTCATGATATTCGTGATGAATCAAATAAAGAATTAGTTAGAATTGTAATAGAGCTAAAAAAAGATGCTTTCCCTAAAAAAATTCTAAACCAATTATATAAACTAACTCCACTTCAAACAAGCTTTTCATTTAATATGATAGCACTTCATGAAGGAGGAATGCAACCAAAATTATTTAATTTACTAGAAATTCTAGAAGAATTTATCGAACACAGAAAAGAAGTAGTTGCTAGAAGAACGGCTTTTGAGCTAAAAGTAGCTGAAGCTAGAGCTCATATTCTCGAATGATTAAAAATAGCACTAGATAATATTGATGCAATAATTAAAACAATTAAAGCATCTAAGACAAAAGAAGAAGCTCATGCTAATTTGATGACAAATTTTAATTTATCAGAAAGACAATCTCAAGCAATTCTTGAAATGCAACTTCAAAAATTATCCGGTCTTGAAAGACAAAAATTAGAAGATGAACTAGCTGAAAAATTATTATTAATAGCTGATTTAAAAGATATTTTAGCTCGCCCTGAAAGAATTAACAAAATTATAGTTGAGGAATTTGAAGAAATTAAGTCAAGATTTGGGGATGAGAGAAAAACCCTAGTAAATGAGTGAGCAATTGGAGAATTTAATCCTCGCGACACAATTCCAAATGAAGATATTGTAATAACATTATCTAAAAATTCATACATAAAAAGAATAAAATCATCGGCTTTCCGCACTCAAAGAAGATGAGGAAGATGAGTTCAAGTGGCTGTTAAGGACGAGGATGAAGTAAAAATTATTATTTCAACAAAAAATCATAATGACCTACTTTTCTTCACTAACACAGGTAGAGTATTTTCACTTCCTGCATACGAAATCCCAGAAACTCAACGCACTGCAAAATGACAACCAATAATTAATTTATTTAATTTACAAAAAGATGAGGAAGTTACTTCTATTCTTGATATGACAGAAATTAGTGGTAAACATCTTGTTTTAATCACTAAAAATGCAATCGTAAAAAGACTTGATATTGAAGATGTAAAAAGTATTAGATCTTCTGGTCTTATCGTAATGAAGCCAAGAGAAAATGATGAACTTGGTTGGGTAAAAGTAACAAATTGAGAAGATAATGTACTTATTGTTTCAAAAAAATGAAAAGCAATTCAATTTAATGAAAAAGATGTTCGTGTAATGTGAAGAGCGGCAGCGGGAGTAAGATGAATGAGGATAGCAAAAGAAGATAAGGTAATTGAAGCTGATGTGGTAAGTGAGTGAGATAAATATGTATTTACCGTTACAGAAAATTGACTTGGTAAAATGACTGATATCGAAGAATATAGAGAACAAGGAAGATGATGAAGTGGAGTAAAAGTATGAGCAATGACAGCAAAAACTGGAGATATTATTTGAGTAAATTTACTCTCTCAAGAAAAGAAAGATAACTGAGAAGTTATGTTAATCTCAAAATCAGGTCAAACAATTAGATTAGCTCTTAAATGACTTAGAGCAACATCTCGTGTAACCCAATGAGTAATTCTCACAAAAATAAAATGAAAATCTGATGTACTTACTTCAGCTACAGTAATGGTAGCCGGAGAAGAAGACGAAGAAGCCACTCCAGAGGAAACTAATCAAATTAATTTAGAAGTAGAATAAAAACTATGCCAAGTAAAACAAGTAACCTTGAAGTAGAAAAAGAAACTATATTTGTTGATGATTATACAAAAGCATCAGTCGAAGAATTTATCAAAAAAAGTAGAGATTTTTTAAGGGAACATCTAGAATTACTCATCAAAGATATTAATGAAAAGTCTAATTTCAAGTTAAAAGACATATATGACACAAAATTTGATCATCTTTTTGCTGTAAAAAAAATTCTTGGTTGATGAAGCTCTTTTTTTGATGATTCAAAATTAAAACCAGTAAATGTAAATAAAGAAAAAATAAATTTTTTTGAAAATCCCAGATATGTTCTTACTTTATTTATCAGAGATTTAATAGATAATGTAGTTTATAGAGAAGATTTAACATATGAGGCATTCAAGAAAATTATAAATGATTTTGAAAAAAGAAAAAATATAAAATTTCAAACTAAAAGAAATTTATTATTATTAGTCTATTGTCTATTAAAAAAAGAAGCTATAGTAAAAAATCCATCTGTTTCAAATGCGACATATTGTGTACTTGGAGTAGTTACGCATACTTGTAGAATAAGTGTTTTGAATTTACTTTTATGAGAAGATTAAATATTAACAATTAATTATGTTTTCACCAGAGAAAAAGGCTGTGGTTGTGGCGAGTTTGACAGCAGTTTTACTTATAATTATCAAATGAGTTTTTGGGGTACTTACTGGAAGTATGGCTATTTTGACGAGTGCAATTGATTCAACTCTTGACTTTTTTGTGAGTTTGATGAATTTTTTTGCTATTAGGAAATCTGAACAACCTATTGATGAACAATATAATTATTGACATTGAAAAATTGAGGGATTTGGAGCATTAATTGAGGGATTAATTATTTTTATTTCATGAATAACTGTAATTTATTTTTCATTTTTTAAGATACTTCACAATGAATTTTTACAAAAAACCTCAGAATCTATTTATGTAATGATAATTTCAATTATCATTACATTTTTACTTGTAAATTATCTTTCAAATATAGCCCAAAAAACTCAAAGTCTTATAATAAAATCTGATTTACTTCATTATAAGACGGATTTATTTACAAATTTCTGAATTATTATAGCTCTAGTTTTTATAAAAATATTTAATTTTCCAGTAATAGATCCAGTAATTTCTATAGCTATAGCTTTTTATATTATTTATTGAAGTATTGAAATTTTAAAAGATTGATTTGAAATGTTAATGGACAAAAAAATTAGTGATGAACATCTAGATTTTATTAAAGAAATTATCAAAAAACATCCGGAGCTTACTGGCTTCCATTTCTTAAAAACCAGAAAATCTGGGAAAAGAAATTTTATAGAATTTCATATAGTTTTTAGAGATGACAATATATCACTTCGTGAAGCTCACACAATAAGTGATGAGCTTGAGGCTTCAATAATAGAAGAAATTCCTCACGCAACAGTTATGATTCACCTTGATTATTTTGATGATAGTCACGATATTAACAATCCAAAATTAAGAGAATTTATCGTAAAAAAATAAATTATATTTTAATTTTTCTCCCTCTCTACTCGTGGAGAGGGTTGGGGTGAGGGTTTTAAATTTTTCCTCTAAAATATTCTTCTAGTTCTGTTATTTTCACTAAATCTTGTGCCATTGTATCTCTATCTCTTACTGTAACTAATCAATTATTATAATTCTCACTATCAATTGTCACACAAAATGGTGTACCAATCTCATCAAATCTAAAATATCTCTTACCAATGGCTCCAGTATCATCGTATTCACACATATAATTCTTACTCAAAAGACTATAAATCTCTCCGGCTTCCACATTTAGTTTTTTAACAATTGGTAAAATTGCAATTTTAATTGGAGCTAAACTCGGTTTTAATCTAAGCACGATTCTTTCTCACTCTTCTGTCTCAATTTTATCATAAGCATTTGCTAATGTTGCTAGTACCAATCTAGATAATCAAATAGATGGTTCAATTACATAAGGAATAAATTTTCTACTTGTAAAAGGGTCAAAATAACTCATATCTTGCTTAGATAAGGTCATATGAGCCTTTAGGTCATAGTCAGTTCTGTTTGCTAGAGTTGAGATTTCTCACCAACCAAACGGAAATAAAAATTCGAAATCTCCTGCTCTTTTTGAATAATGAGGAAGTCAATCTTTTGGAATTTCCACAAATCTAACTTTGTCTTGATTTAATCCTAAAACTTCGGTAAAAAATCTAGTTTCTTCCGCGAGCCACATAGAAAAATTGGCTTCATCTGTTCCTGGTTCACAAAAATATTCTATTTCAATTTGTTCAAATTCCCTGGTTCTAAATATAAAATTCCCTGGAGTTATCTCATTTCTAAAAGCCTTTCCACATTGAGCTACTCAAAAAGGTAGCTTTCTTCTACTGGTTCTTAGAATATTTGGGAAATCCACAAAAATTCATTGAGCCGTTTCTGGTCTTAGATAAGACAAGCTTGAATTATCCTCATTTACTCATAATTGAGTTTTTAACATTAGATTAAATCTAACAACATCTGCAAAATTTCTTTCGCCACAATTTGGACATTCTAGATGTCAAGCTTTTGTATAATTATTTAAATCCTCACTTGGAGTTTTGTCTCCTGCCCAGTTTTCTGGCAATATACAATTTGCATCTTTTTCAATTTTAGCCTCTATTAATTTGTCTGCTCTATGTCTAGTATGACATCATTTACATTCTACTAATGGGTCTGAAAATCATCCAACATGCCCTGACGCAACCCATGTTTGTGGATTCATTAATATTGCAGCATCAAGATAGACAACATCTGTTCTTTTTTGAATAAATTCCTTCATCCAAGCATTTTTAATATTTTCTTTTAGGATTGAACCATAAGGACCATAATCCCAGCTATTTGCAAGTCAACCATAAATTTCTGATCCTGGATATACAAAACCGCGTGTTTTTGCTAGTTCTACTATATCTTTCATTTCTACTGCCATAATATTTTATTTAAATTATAAATTATTTTATTTAATTAACTCACGAGCGTTCATTCACCCATATTTTTACAAGCTCTTAAAATAGCTCATTTCTCATATAAACTTACTATTCTTAGTTTTAATTTACTATCTTTAGCTAGTGCAAATCATGTCTGATCCATAACTTTTATATCATTTTTTATAACCTCATCATAAGTTGCATTTTTTATTAGAACTGCATCGCTAAATTTTAAAGGATCTTTATTATATACTCAATTTACTTTTGTTGCCTTAATCATCAATCAACAATCAAGCTCTAATGCCCTAAGAACTCCCGCAGTATCTGTTGTAAAATATGGATTTCAAGTTCAGGCTACACATATTACAATTCTTCATTTTTCCATATGACGAGCTCATCTTCTTTTAATATATTTTTCTCAGACTTCTGGAATATCAAGTGCACTCATTAATCTTGTCTCACATCAAACTGATTCAAGTGCATCCTGCATTGCAACTCCGTTCATAATTGTTGCCATCATTCATACATAATCCGCTGCTGTTCTGTCCATTCCGCCTGCAGCTCCAGCTAATCATCTAAATATATTTCATCCTCATAATACTATTGCAATTTCAAATCCAGCATCTCTAATTTCTTTTAAATCAGTCGCTAAATTTTTTATAAAAACTGGATCTATTCAATGAGTTTTTTCTCATTGTAAAGCTTCTCCAGATATTTTTATTAAAACTCTATTATTTATTTTCATTTTTTATTCAAATTAAAGCTAGTATAAAAATTGTAATTATTATCGCACTACAAAGCATACAAAGTGGACAATAAGAACCTATATTTGCAAATTCCTGATAGATAAAATAAGAATTAAATAATATTCAACCAAGTCATAAAATTGCAATTATTTTTTCTGACTTTTTCAAAACAGAAGTAATTCACAAAAATGCAATTACAAAAATAATCGGATAAACTATCATTGCATAAGCTGTAAATGGAAGTCAAAATATTTTTGAGTAAGGACTAGAAAGTACATTTGAACAAGAAAGAGTATTATTTATATCACAAAAAGATCCAATTTTTCAGATATTTTGTTCGATTTTGTAATTATTGTAAGTCAGATAACTTGCATTAACAAAGGCAATAAATGACAAAATACAAATTGTTATTAATTTTTTTACCCCAAGAGCACTTGTTTCACTGCGCATATGTTTAATTTATATAAATTATAAATTGCTGTTAATAGATTAGCTTTATCATCAAGCTCAATATCGCATCATGCCTCCATTTGTTCATTTCTTAAAAAATCATCATTTGACATTGCAATCATGGTTCAATTAAATTTTGTTTTAATTTCTTTAATTAAATCAAGGGTTGTTCATTCTGATTTTATATTTCAATCAAAAGCAATAATATCAATTTTTTCTTGGTTTTTATCAAAAATTTCCTTTGCTTCTCTACATGTAAAAGCCTGTAAAAGATTTATTTTTTTAGACATAAGTCTTTTAAAAGAATCTTGTAAAACTACGCCATCTTCAATAATTAAAACTGTTTTTTTCTCCATATCTATTTAGATAATTCATTTAAAATAGTAAAAAAGTCTTGTTCGTTTGTATAATTTAAAATTTTTCAATTTACATAAACAGAAGGAGTGCCAGGTAATTGCATTTTATTTCATAGAGCCAAGTCTTCATTTATCTTGTTTATATAATGTCACTCGTTCACACATTTATTAAAATCAGCTATATTTAGAGAAATATCTGTAGCTAATTTTTCTCTTTCTTGAGGAGTAACTTTTTCTCATTTTTTGATATCCTCTAAGTTATACATTGCTTTTGCAAATTCTGAGTATTTTCACTGAGAATGAGCGCACATTGCAGCCAAAGCATCTCCAAAAGCATTTGGATGAAAAGTGAGTGGGAAGTTTTTGTAAGTCAATCCAATTTTATTTGTAAGAGCATAATTATTTAACATTTTTTCTCAGATTGATTTCTCAAAATTAATACAAGCTGGACACTCAAAATCAGAAAAAACTATAACTTGAGTTTTTGAATTAATATTACCAAAAGTTGGACTATCTATATTTTTTGAAACTGTAGGATTCTTAACAGTCTGAGTCGTACAAGAAAATAGAAAAAAACTCAATAAAAACACAAAAAACAATATTTTAAATTTCATAAAAAAACTCAAATTAATAAATAAACCTAATTTGCCCTACAATATACGTAATAAGTGATAATTTTCAAATTTAATTTTGAAAATTTATTTATTCTCTAATAAATTATTAATCTCATTATCAAGATTATTTTTGATGTGTTTCAATACTAAAATTAAAATTTCCTTTCTGTTTGGAGTAATATCATTTTTTGATTCTATAATTTTTAATTTTGAATTAACAGGAATTAAAACCATAGTTAGAGCCTTAATTTGATTTTCTACAGAATTATTTTTAATATTTTCTTTTAAGTTATCTAAAATTTGGTCAAGTTTTATTTTGTATGTTTCAACTAGTAGTGTATTTAAATTTTTAACTAATTTAGCCTTTTCTTGATTCTTTTCTAAAACTGTTCCAGAATTATTTTCTTCCTGTCTTTGTTTTCCTTTTTCTTCCTGAGAATCAGAATTTTCTTCTAAGATAGAAAATTTATTTTGCTTTTTTACAGCATTTTCACTAGCAAAAACAGAATTAGAAAATCAAAAAATACCATTTTGGTTTGAAACAAAAAGTCATAAAAATCCTATGATTGAAAATGTAAAAATTTTATATATTTTTCTCATTTAGCCTTTATATAAGTTTCCTTACAAAAAGCAAATTGTCAATGTGAAAAAATTGTGAAGATTATTTCGGCAAACTTATCTTAATTTCAAATCATTTTTTATTTACTGAATTTATTTCAAAAATTCAATTATGGTTTTTAACAATTTTATCGATTATTGAGAGTCAAATTCCAACTCAAAGATCACTATTTTTATTTCTTACCTTTTCTCATTTATAGAATTTTTCTTTTAAAAATGGTAAATCTTCCTCTTTAACTCAGGCTCAATTATCAGAAAAACAAACTACAGAATAATTTTTGTTATTAGAAAAACTAATTTCCATTTTTGTATTTTTTCAAGCATATTTGAGAAAATTTGAAAAAATATTGTGTAAAATTTGTATAATTTTATCTCGGTCAGCATTTAAATAAAATTTCTTAGATGAATTAAAAATTACTTCCGAGTTATTTTTTTGAAGTTCCATAAAATATTCAGTTTTAACGAATTCAAGCAGTTCAATTAAATCAAATTTAGTTATAAAAATATTATCATTTTTCTTACTTTCTACTTTTTCATAATCCATTATTAAGTTTGTAATTTTAATAAGTCTATCAATTTCTCCATGTAAAAGTTTAATATTTTTTTCATCTAATTTCATCACTCAATCCTCAATTCATTCAATATAACATTTAACCGCAGTTATTGGGGTTTTTATCTCATGACTTAAATCAGATAAAAAATCAGATCTTATTTTTTCTTGCAAAGAAAGACTTTTATTAAGATTATTTATAGCCTCAATAAGTGGATAAAATTCGTCTTTTTTATTGTAAAATAAATTTTTATATTCTTTTTTGTGAATAATATTTGAAAGATTTGAGATAACTTGTTTGATTGGATTAAACGTTAATTTAATCCAAATGTAAATTATTCCAGAAATTAAAACTATTAAAAATAAATTAAAATAAAGTATGGATTTAAGGGTTTTTAGTACAAAGGTTCATTCAAGAGTTGTATAATCAATTTTGAAAAAATTTGAAATATTAGAGAAAAAAGACTGAAGTGCATTTGTTCAAATTACTTTTTCTATTGCGACTCCAGACAGTCAAATTTGTTGCATAGATTCAACTAGAGATGAATCTGAAACTTTTGGATCTTCTGAAAATTTTTCAAGTGAAGCTGAAATACTTGATAAATCTTTTGTAATTTTTTTATATTCCTCAACTGTATTTTTATCAAGATATTCACTATCTAAAATTTTTGATATTGTTTCAAAGTTTATATTATTTTTAATTGTTTGCTTTTTTACCGCCACAACATAGTCCTCAAAATAAATAGAAGAAAAATATTTAAGCGCAAAAATATTTGAGATTATCACAAATCAAAGAATTAAAATATTGGCTATAAGGAATTTTTGTGAGAATTTCATAAAAATTGTTAAATTAAGTTAATAGACCCATTCGACTACACTGCGTTTCGCTCAGGGTGACAGAAATAGTGGAAATAACGAAAAAATTATTTACTTATTTTATATCAAATTCATCTGAGTGTTTTAATTTCTATCTCATTTCAGACTTTTTTTCTAAGATTTTTGATGTGAGTATCAATAGTTCTGTCATAGATATAATTATCATATCACATAATATCTTTCATTAAATTTTCCCTTAAAATTACTTCGTCTTTCTTTTCTATAATATACTTTAGAAGTAAAAATTCTGTTTTTGTTGTCTTGATTTCAGTTCCATTTATCTTAAGTAAATAATTTTTCAAATCAAGCTCTATATTATTGAAATGTAAAAAATTATCACTTTTATCAGCCTCTTTATTATTTGAAAATCTCTTTAAAACACTATTTATACGAGCCAGAAGTTCACGAGGAGAAAATGGCTTAGATACATAATCATCAGCTCATAGCTCTAGTGCTAAAATTTTATCTTCTTCATCTCCACGAGCCGATAAAATAATTATCGGAGTATCGCTTATTTGTCTAATTTCCTTACAAATTTCAATTCAATTTTTACCTGGTAAATTAATATCTAAAACTACTAAATCTGGTTTAAAACTATGGAAAATATTTAGAGCTTCAGATCAATCCTCGCAAGTAGATAGACCAAATCCGCTCCCAGAAATATAGCTTCCAAGCGAATTTAGAATTCAAACATCATCTTCAATAATTAAAATTTTTTTCATAATTCTTTACTTAATATATTTTGATTATATAAGTATTTTAATATTTTCAAATTTAAATAACTTTCACCATATATTCTCACTCAAGTTTATATCACAATTTCTCATAATATCATCTCACTCATACTCAGCTTATTACTGCAATTTTTTTGATTTGTGGAAAATTGGTTTTTACTATATTTTCAGCTTCCATAATTAGTTTTTTTCAGAATCAAATGTGCTGACCTGATAAACTTCCTTTTTCTCAGATTTTTAGCTGATCTCCATAGGTATGAACTTCCCTTATAATTGCCGCATCCTGAAGTTCTGGGATAAAGTGAAGTTCTTTAGAGAAAATATTAGATGGAATTCTAAGCCTTAATTGAGAAAAAATTGTTCTGTCTTCTTTGTCTATAAACTGCAAGAAATATTCATCTCCACTTGATGCAGAGTAGCTTATGGTGTCTAGAATTGCATTTTCTGGATTATTTAATTTTAATCTTATTTCGCGTGCTGAGATATCTTTTTTGGTAAGTCATTTTTCTTTCATTTTCTTATCTGTAATCTGGCGTAAATTAGCCAAGTGAGATCAGGCGAGTATTTCAGAAGATGGAATATCGCGATACATTCTATTAAGTCTCACATATTCTGGGATCAATCCCTGTAAGCTCGCCATTAAATCAATTAAGGTTTCGTCGTCATAAGGCGCAAATCCTCATTTTTGCCAAATTTGAGTGAGTTCACTATTTGGAGTCACGACCATTGGGTAAATTTTCAGCTCATCTGGACGAAAATCCTCATCATCAAAAACATTTTTAAGGCTTTTTATATCTAATTCTGGATTAGAGCCAAGCAAATTTGGCATAATGTGGGCAACTACCTTAAATCCAGCATCTTTTAAAAGTTTGGTTGCAAGTTTACTTTCTGTGTTTCCATGTCATCTTTTATTTAATTTATTTATCTCATCAATTGTCGTCTGGTAGCCAATCTCAACTCTTGTAACTCAATATTTTCTAAGTTTTTTAATTTCTTCTATATTTATAAAATCAGGTCTAGTCTCAATTGCAATTCAAATAACGCGAGAAGCAGAAGTTTCATTTCTTTTTTTGGCTTCCTCAAGATTTTTCGATTTTATAATTTCAAATCAGGGTTTAATTTCAAAAGATGCAAATTTTTCATTATCTAAACTTGTGGTAATTATATTTTTTTTAACTTCTTCATAATTAGAGTGTGCATCGTATATATCTTTTATGAATTCCTCCTGATAATCGTCTGGATATAGGCTCCAAGTGCCACCAATTATTCTCACATCACATTTTCAAATATTATGTCCAGTAATCTCAAGAGATCTAAGTCTATTTTGAACTTGTTTTGTCGCATCAAATTGGTTGAGTTCTGCCCTCATTACAGCGGGTTCATTTGAAATATAACTTTTTGGTAAATTGTCATAACTTGGACAATAAATACATTTTCAGACACATTTTGCACTCTTGGTGAGAATTGAAATTACAGAAACCCCAGAAAGACTTCTTATAGCCCTTTTTCTTAGTAATTTAAAAACTCTTAAATCCTGCTTTATTTCTCATAAATCAATAAGCTCTCTGTAACGCTTCAAAAGTGCTATATTTGGTATTAATTCACTTATTTTGTAATCCTTATAAATGGAATTTTTTAGTCTATGAAAATCCTCACTTGTAGCAATCTCCTCATTTTCCACAACTGAAAAAATTATTTTATCTATAATTTCTGCCTTTATATCTGTCATTCAAAAATTGGTTAATTTTAGAGAGTATATTTAATGAGGCAAAAAAGTAAAATAATTTAAATGCTTGACTTTTTAGAAATTTATCTATTATAAATAATATTCTATATCTTAACGTAAATTTTATGAGTAATAAAACAGGTGCCCTTGGGGTAAAAAATAAATTATATGGCTTGGCTTTATTGGCTGGTTTAACAGTATGAGTTCCGTCATTTGCAATTGCTGAAGTTCAAGCAAATACTTGTGGAGAAGTAGAGAAAATTTTTAGTTCATTTTCAAAAGAAAATTTAACTCAAATAAAAGAATTTTATAGTGTGAAAATTAAATGAAATTCTGAAATAGAAAGAACTGCAAATGAAGAAAATGCTAAATTTGTAGCTTGTGTTGACACAATTCTTAAAAAGAATAATAAATAATTTTATATTTTAATTCAAAAAAATATGTGAGAAAAAATGAGAAAACTTGCAAAAGCAATTGAAAAGTTAGACAATGAAAATCCTAGCTCTCAACTACAAACTGTTATATGAACAGGATTACCTTTTGTACTTTGACATTTTTCATTTGAAATTTTATCACTTTTAGAAGATCCAGATAAAGATTCTAGAACTGAGTTTATTCTAAAAAGTACCTATAATAATCACAACCCACCAAGAACAGGTCATCCAATGGAAAAAATTCACAATGAAACAATTAGAAATAAATTAGTTCAAGCTTGTCGTGAAGCCTGAATAGATATAGATTTTCCAAAATAAACAAAATTTTTTGACAAAATATCCTTTTTCAATAGAATAATGCCCGCAAATATAAGCGGGGGTAACATAAAAGAGTGAGTGTACTAAGGCTTCAACCCTTGGGTGTACGAGTTCAAACCTCGTTCCCCGCTCCAATTTTTGCAAAATAAAATCTATTTAAATTATGGCCAATAAACATTGATTAAAAGGAAGTATTGTTAAAAAACAAGCTGCATCAAGAAAACTTGCGAAGCATAAAAAGGCTTCTATGCAGGTATATATTGGTAATGAAAATGCACAATCAAGAAAAAATCAAAGCTATAAACAAAGAAAACATTATTACGAAAATAAACAAAGTTTCCCTAAGAAAAAACTATGAAATAAAGACATTAATTACCTAATTGAAGTTGGAGTAATTGATGATAGGGGATTTTTTAAAAAAGGAAAAAAGAAAAATTTTATCACAAAATCAATGACTGACGCGAAAGGTTTAGACTATTATGGAATGCCACGTTAATAATAAGCAAAAAACTTATAAACTTTTAGCAGCCGTATTTCAACGGATAGAATGCGGCCCTGCGAAGGCTGCGATATAGGTTCGATTCCTATCGGCTGTACCAAAAAATATTAAATAAATTGAATAGCTACTACTATTTTTGTCATTCCCGCCCATCCCTGTCATTCCCGCACCCCACAAGGAAGTATAAACTCCAGCTGGAATCTACAATTTATTAAAATCCTAGAAAAAATGTTTAAAAAACAGGTGAAACAATTCATTCTAAGTCAGAAATTTATATCAAAACTTCCTTTAACTTTTTTGGTTTTAATCTTTTTTGTGCCTATAGTATTGCTTAAAATAAACTATAGAATTGGGCTTTATTTTATAGCTTTCTATATATCTTATTGGACCATTAAAGTATTTGAATCATATTTTTATGTAATAACTTCTTACCTTAAATTACTCAATCTCAACGCGAAAGATTATTCAAATTCAGATATTATAAAAAAGGATGCAAAAAACCTAAAACACATAATTATTGTACCATTTTACTCTGAACCTTATGATGTAATTGAGGATAATGTGATTTCTATAATTAATAATGTTTATCCATATAAAAATAACATAACTATTCTTTTAGCGCCAGAAGAGAGATGAATAGACACAATAGTAAATGCAGAAAAAATTATTAAAAAATTTAAAAATTCTGGAGTGGAAATTGTATCTGTTGTGCATCCAAGTTGACTTCCGGGTGAATGAAAAGTAAAATGAGCCAATATTACATATGCGATAAAAGAGTATATTAAAGACAAGAATTTAGACGAACAAATGACTTATATTTCGACAATTGATACAGATACAAAAGTCGAGAAAAATTTCTTTACAATAGTTGCTTATACTTATTTAACAACAGAAAAAAACACAAATGCAATTTATCAATATACTCCCGTTTACTCAAATAATTGGAATAAATGAACTTTTTTTGCCCGTCTTATAGCTATGTGAACAACTTTTTGGCAATTATCAGAAAGTCAAAATCCAGAATTTTATAGAAATTTTGCTGTCTACTGAATGTCTTTAAAGTGTCTAAAAAAATCTGATTATTGGTCAAAAACAAGTATAGTAGAGGATTGACTTCAATATTGGAGAAGTTATTTTGCTTGGGGTTGAGTTTTTAGAATTGTAAATGTGCCAGCAGTTTGTATGATGGACGTCGTAGAGGAAGAAAATATATTTAAAACGATTAAGTCTCAATATAAGCAACTTAGAAGATGGTCATGGTGATGTAGTGATCTTGAATATGTAATTCCAGAGTTTTATAAAAACAAGAAAATTAAAAAAAGAGAGAAAATTAAGAAAATCGCTTATTTGATCTTTAATCATTTATTTTGGTCAGGAGGAGCACTTACTCTATTTTTTATAGGATATTTGCCAGGAGTTGTAGATAATCTCAAAAACAGCATAATAACACTTACAATACCACTTTCAGTATCATTAATTTTTACAATGATTTTCGCGACAATTGCTTTCCCGAGTTTTATCTCTATTTTAATTATGAGAAAATATGTCCACTTTAGAAAAAGAGATTATGCAGTAAATATTTTACAATGGCTTTTAATTCCAACACTAACGCTTACGTTGTTTTCACTTCCTGCAATAGAAAGCCAAATAAGATATTTTTTCAACAAAAGAATTGATTTTTTTGAAAGCACCAAGAAAATGAAGAGGAAATAATTTTTAAATTTATTTATGATACAATCATATAACGATGAAGTAAGAAATAAAAAAAGAAAAAATATTATTTTTTGGATAGTAGTATTTTCTTTTGCGAGTTATCTTTTTCTTTTTTTTCAATGATATTATTTAAATATTGATTTCAATTTTAAAACTAAAGAACCCCAAAATGTTTTAAGACAATTTTGAATTATAAATATTTTAACCCTTCCAGAAGCAGACAAGATAATTATTAATTGAGTTAATTACCAAAACAACTCAAGAAGTATTTTTGATTTTTGAAATTATAGTGTCAAAATAAACAAAGATTGATATATTCCAGTATCTCTTAATTTCAATATTAACAAAGAAAATACGTATTACACTAACACAATTAATTTAATTAAAAAACTCTACTATTATCCTATTTGAGAGAGTTTTTCATCAATTTATAAGATTGATAATTACTATCTCGCTTATGATGATAAAATTAAATTAATTAAAGTTTTAGACTTAAATTTTAAATTAAAAAAGGCATTTTATGCTAAAGATTATATATATTTATGACAAAATTATTTTTCTTTGTATTGAAAAATTTTTATCTATGATTTGAGTTCAAATACGCCAGTTCCTTATTTATCAAAAATAACTTCTCTACAAGCAACATGTAAGGTTTCTAGAATAATTTCTAATAACTTATTTTGTTATGATAATATGAGTTATATTACAAAAGATCTAAGCTTAAATGAGAATATTTTAAAAATAAATGAAAATATAATTTTGACAAAAAATTATGTCTATAATAATTCTAACTCAAACTGGAATTCTTATAATCATGAAAATGAGGAAATTTCTGATTCTGAAAATATAGTACATGTCTCATGACTTCCTTATTATCTAAAAAACTGAAGTTTGTGGAAATTTCAAAAATGAGCGAAGGAAAAATTTGAAATATCTTTAATTGATAATATTGTGAAAACCCAAAATTTTTGAGATGAACTTATGCTAGCTGGTTATAAAAATGATAAAAAAGTCTTTGTTTTACTTGATTTTAACAGAAAATATAATTGAATATTTTCTGAAATAAATATAGATAATTTAGAAATTTCCAAAACAAATTGAATTTATTTATTCAGGACTCCTTCTCAAGTTTATTTTTATTATAAATGATGAACGGATTTAATTAAAATAATTGATTGAGATATACTAAATATAATTTGAAACACAATATTCTTTAAAAGAGATAATAAAAATTTCTACTTAAATTTTGGAGAATAATAATTAAAGTTCACGATTAAAAAGAGCTATAGATGCATCTCATCTATTTTCCCACATCTTCTTAATTTCATCTAATTTAGAAATTAATTTATCAAGTTTATTTTTATTAAAAGTACTTCATTTTATAATTTCAATTTCCTTAGTTATTTTTGCTACCATAACAACACAAAATTTAATTGCTTCACTGTATTTTTCTTCTAAAATTAAATTTTTATATGCCGTTTCTGGATTACTAAGTACATTTTCACTAATTTCTTCGATAATTAATCCTTTTAGGATTTTTGCTTCTTCTTGTCCCATTGCAAGTAAAGTTGTAAGTTCTTCCTTATTTAAAAAAACTCATTTTTCTCATTTTATTGAATCTTGATTAGGAATATATTCCCAATCTCATAAATGCTCAGCAATTAAATGAATGTTTGAATCTCAATCATTTTTTACTTCAAATTCTCAACCATATCAAAAATTTCAATCTTCAGGCATTACAAAAGAATTTCATGTTCAGTTAAATTCTTTATTTCAAAAAATTCAAGCTAATATAAAGATAACTTTTTTACTAATTTTTTTAGAGATTCCTCAAATTTTTCATTCACCAGTATTTATAGGTGGCTTGTAAGCTGGTCTTTCTTCTCATTCTCCTAAAAATCTATTTCTATCGCTCATAAATAATAAAATTAATTTAATACATAATTTGTATTATTGTAAAAATAGCAATTTTTGCAAGTTTTTTTTGCTTTTTTAAGGATTTGTGATATAGTATAGACAATTAAAATAAAAAAATATGACTATTGATTTACACATCAACCAAAAACAAGAAGAAATGAAATTACCATCTTCTATTTCTTCTATTATAAAAGAAACTCATAAAAAAGCTGACGAAGTTGTTGATTTTAGTTTATTTGTGTCCCAAGAAACAAATCCTTTAAGATGAATATTAATCGCTTGAAAAGGAATTATTTTAAATATACTCGGGTCTAATAATCTAGATCCAGAAATTTATGCAAGATTAGTTGATACAAAAATAAAATATCAAGAGTGGCAAAATGCAAAAGCTGATGACTATGATTTATCGGCAAATAATGATGATTTACAATTTAAAAAAGCAGCATAATATGAACATGAAATTAATTGCAAAAAATAAATTAACTCCAGATGTTTACGAGTTAATTTTTGAATTTGACTGAAATTTAACCTCTCTTGCCTGACAATTTATTACTTTTATTTTGCCATCATGACTTAGAAGAGCTTATTCGGTAGCTTTTCAGAATTGATCTAATTTTGAATTTATTATAAAAAGACTCGAAGATGGAAGATGATGAAGTAAAGAAATTTGTGATTTAGAGCTTGGAACCTCACTTGATTTTATCTGACCAGTTTGACATTTTATATTAAAGGAAACTCCAGAAAATAAGCTATTTATTGGTACAGGAACAGGTTTTGCGCCGCTTTATTTTCAAATAAAAAAAGCAACTGAGCTTTGACTCAAATCCAATCTTCACTTTATCTTTTGAGTTAGACATTTAGAAGACATATTCTACGAAGAAGAATTAAATAAAATAAAACAAGAAAATACAAATTTTGATTATAATTTGTATTTAAGTAGAGAAGATAGTCAAAAATACACAAAATGATATGTTACAGATTTTTTAAAAAAAGAGAATATCTCTGATTTTGAAGAATTCTATATCTGCGGAAGTCCAGTCATGGTCGAAGATTCCAGAAAAAAACTTCTTGAACTATGAGTTGGAGAAGACAAAATTTATTTTGAAAAGTATTAAACAAAAAACCTGAAATTAAAATTTCAGGTTTTTTTAATGTTTATTTAAACTCTACTTAAATATTCTCTGGTTCTTGTGTCTATTTTTATTTTATCTCATATTTTTACAAAAAGTGGAACTGGTACAACAAGTCATGATGATAGAGTTGCTGGTTTTTTTCATCCGGTTGCTGTATCTCATTTTTCTCCTGGTGGCGTATCTATAACTTCAAGAACAATTGAAGGTTCTACTTGAATATTAATCGGTCTCTCATTAAAAATTTGAACAATAACCTTATCTCATTCAGATAAAAAATATTTATTATCCTGAATAACCTCATCTCATAGATTAAATTGCTCATAATTATCCATATTCATAAAATTACAACCTTCATCATCTTTATATAAAAACTCAGCATTAGCATAAGTTATTTCAGCACTTTCAACCTTATCAACTTCACGGAAAGTTTTCTGCATTGTAGTACCATTTAATAAATTTTTTAAAATGGTTTTTTCCATTCATTTTCACATTGCCACCTTTAAATGCTCGGATTTTATAACTTCATAAGGTATCCCGTCTATAAGTAATTTTTTTCAAATTTTTACATCTTCCATTGATGCCATAACTTTTTAAATTAAAAATTAAATTATCAAATATTTATAAAAATAACTTCATTTTCTAATCAAGTTTCTTTTATTTTATACGTTTTTACTTCTTCTGGATGTTGACCAAGAGTTGTAAAAAATACATCTTTTGCCTCTCAATAAGGCAATACATATCTAGCCTCAAGATTTTCATATATTTTAATTGAATTCTTGCTTCATTTGATAACAAGTACATCAATATTTCAAAATATTTTTAAAACTTCTTCAGTCAAATCTATATCATCATAAGGAATATATGATATATTTTTATCATCAACTCTTAATTGAAAAAATAATTTATCTCAAACTTCTGCAATTAAAGCTAATATTCCAGATTTTTCGTATTCACCTGGAAAGTCAAGAACCATTCCGTCAAGAATTATTTTAATTCAATCAAATTCAACCTCTCTTTTATCTGAAATTAAAACAATGTTTCAATTTTTTTTCGTAAATTCCATAAAAATATAAATTATAAAATATAAATTTTTTATTTTGTAAGGAACGCAGGCCTGCGTTCCTTACAAAATTTTTTTACATATATTGTAAATTTTTCTTAACATAAGAAAAAATGTCTGGCTTAACATCAATTCATTTTAGTTCTGCTAATTTAAACCATTTAAATCAAATTATTTTTTCTCTTTCAGCTCAAATATTTTCAAAAGATTTCAAATTTGGCTCATTTTCTCAAATATATTTAACCAAAAATAAATAAACATCTTTGTTGATAGTAGGGCTTCATTCCTTGTAACTAGCAACAAAAGTAAAATTTATTTTTGTAATAAATTTAATAATCTCAAGCTCTGATTCTAAAAGTCAAGTTTCCTCACTAATTTCTCTTAATGCGGTTTCCTTTGCTTTTTCCTCATCTTCTATACGTCATTTGGGAATAACATATACTATTTGTCATTTAGGATTTTTTCTCTCAAGTAAAAGGATTTCAAACGAATTTCACTTCTTACGATAAACAATCCCACCTGAGCTTTTTTCAAAAAGTCTCGCCATAATTGTGGTTGTTAAATTAAAACTAATATACTCAATTTTTAAAAAAATACAAAAAATAATTTCTAGTTAAAGAAATAAAAATAAGCTTTTTAGCTATTTAATAGGGAAAACGATATTTTATATATCAATAAAAATTGACTTTTAAATATTTTTCTTAATATGAGAAATGTAACTTCCTAAAAAATCCAAAAAAAATCAAAACTTTTAGATAATTTAAAAAATAAATATGTTAAATATAATTTTGTCCCTTATTGCTTGAGGAGCAGTCTCAGGTATTTTAGTATACATTAATACTAGTAAAAAACAATTAGATCTAAAGAAAGAAAAAGAAGAAGAAATTAGCAAGATTAAGTTAAATTTAGATGATGATAAACGTAGGCTTAATGAAGAAAAAAATGAGCTTGAACAAAAGAAACAAAGACTTGATAAAATGGAAGAAAAATTTCTTGAAAGAGAGGAAAAAATAGAAAAGAGGCTTGAAGAAATAGAGAAAAAGCTTGAAGAAGTTGAAAATAAGAAAAAGGATTTAGTTTCAAAAGAAGAAGAAATTGAAAAAAGAAAATTAGAAATAAATAAAATAAAAGAAGAATTAAACTGAAAACTAGCTCAAATAGCATCCTTAACACAAGAGGAGGCAAAAGAATTAATCCTAAAACAAACTGAAGATATCTATGAAAAAGATATTTTAGCCATTATTGAGAAGAAAAAATGAGAACTAAAATTAAAAGAAAAAGAATTATCAAGAGAAATTCTAATTAAATCAATTCAACAATATAGCTGAGAAATAATTTCAGAAACCACTCAAACCACAATTCACCTAGAAAATGATGATATTAAATGAAAGCTTATCTGAAAAGAATGAAGAAATATTATAGCTTTCGAAAGAACTACAGGGGTTTCGCTTATAATTGATGATACTCCAGATACTGTATTTATTTCAAGTTTTGATTTATTTAGAAGATATGTTGCAAAAAAATCCCTAGAACAACTTATAGAAGATAAGAGAATTCAACCAGCTCGTATTGAAGAAATCGTAGAACAAAACCAAAAAGATGGTGAAAAATTGATTTATGATTTATGAGAAAAAACCATAAATGAAATGTGAATAGCATGAATTCCAGAAGAAATAATTGGACTTGTTTGAAAACTAAGATTCCGTACTAGTTATGGACAAAATATTTTAACTCACTCAAAAGAAGTGGCTTATATTGCACAAGCAATAGCCCAAGAGCTTTGAGCAGATGCTGCATTATGTCTAAAATGATGACTACTGCACGATATCGGAAAGGCCCTAGATCACGACATAGAATGAACTCATCCTGAAATCTGAGGAAAAATTGCTAGAAAATATAATTTATGAGAAAAAATAGTAAATATTATTGAATGACATCATGATTGAGTTACTCATACTTGTATTGAAACTAAAATTATACAAATTGCAGATGCAATAAGCGCAGTTAGGCCAGGAGCCAGAAGAGCATCAGTAGAACAATATATTAAAAGAATGCACGAAATGGAAAATCTAGTACTTAATTTTGCGGGAGTTACAAAAGCATATGCACTTTCTGCTGGAAGAGAAGTAAGAATATTTGTAGACTCAGATTGAGTTACGGATTTAGAAGCAGAGAAATTAGCAAGAGAAATAGCTCTATCTATTGAAAATAATTTAAATTACCCATGAGAAGTAAAAGTGAATTTAATAAGAGAAAAGAGAATAACCGAATATGCAAGATAAGTAATTGTCATTCCTTTGAAGAAAGGAATCTACAAAATATTTAATTCTATAAATGGAAGATTCCTGCCTACGCAGGAATGACAAAAAGACTAGAAATGACATATAAAAGGAATATTAATTAATAATTTTATATTTTAATAATTATATATGTATCCTCAAATTGAGCTTGGACCTATAATAATTTACACTTTCTGATTATCACTTAGTATATCATTCATATTATTTTTCTGGATGTTGTACAAATTATCTCTAAAATTTTGAATTAATACAAACTTCTTTCTTGGTAATGTTTTCTTCTTCTTTATATCATCATTTATTTTTTCTAGATTATTCTATGTACTCGCTGAATGGGTGGATTTTAAATATTCATTAAGCTGATGATTTTTTAAATTTTTCTTTATGTCAGATTATAACTTTTCCCTAATTTGAGGGGTTGTGTGATTTTTTATTGTACTTTATATAAATATTAAAAAATTTAAATTAAAAGGAAATAAATATATTGATGCTGTGGTTTTATCATTTTTATTTGCAGCAGTAATATGATATATTTGAACATTTTTAGGTTGACAGGTTTATGGTAAACCAACTGATCTACCTATTTGAATTACTTATAATAATCCCCTGAGTAAAAATCCATATTCATCACCAACCTTTCCGCTTGCTATAGTATATTCTATAATTTCATTTTTACTTTTTACAGGATTGTATATTACAAGAGTTTTTGTAAAAATTGAATGATTTGTAGGATATATTTGAATAATAATTTTTTCTTCGTTCTTACTTATTTTTGAATTTTTTAATTGAAGTCCAGACATATTTAATTCCCTAATTTATGTTAATTTAACACAAATTTGAGCCCTTGGATTAATCTTAATTTGAATAAGATGACTGAGAAAAATATACAAAAATGAAAAAATATAGTTAATTTCTATATTTTATTTTCAATTTCATTTATAACATCAACTTTTATTACAAATATATACGGGCAATTTTCTGTATATATTTTTTTATTGTTTATAATTATATCTCTGGTTTTTGTTTTAAATTACAAAAAACTATATTTTTTAGTATTTTTTTGAATTTTATGACTGTTTATTTGATTTTTTTATTCCCAATATAAGTCAAATATTATAAGTCAAAAAGAAAATATAATAAATAGTTTTGTAAATAAGACAATGACTCTAGAATGAAAAATATTAAAATTAGATTCTACTAATTCAGACTACAAGAATTACATTCTCAAAATAAATAAAATTGATAATAATTTAATAAAAGAAGATATTTCACTACTGGTGAAAACTGGCAAAAAATTAAATTTAAATCCATGAGATCTAATAAATTTTAAATCAAAAATTTATGAAATAAAAAATACCTGAAATTTTGACTATAGAACGTATTTAAAACTAAAAAACATATACTGAATGGTTTATATGTATAACTTTGATGTAATATGAAAAAATAGTACAAATTATGAAAATTTTATAGAAAAAATAAGAAATAAAATTTTAATAACAATTAAAGAAATTTATCCAAAAGATAGCTCTAATTTACTTTCTGGGATATTAATTTGAGAAAGAAATGATTTGAGTCTAGAGCTAAAAAATAATTTTAATAGATCAGGTCTTACTCATATCATAGCTGTTAGTTGATTTAATATCACAATTATTATAATATTTCTGTCTTTTATTTTAAGACCATTTCCTATGGCAATTAAAATTCCAATAATTGTAGGTTTTATTGTAGTTTTTGTGAACATTGTATGAGATAACTCTCCAGCTATTAGAGCGGCTATTATGTGAATAATATCTTATATTTCACTTTCTTATTCCAGAAAAATTAATTTATTTAATTTGATTTTGTTTATTGTAATATTTTTTATTATATTAAATCCGTTAATTATAAATTATGACATAAGTTTCCAGTTGTCTCTGTTATCGGTAATTTGAATAGTTTATTTTTCAGACTATTTAAAGAAATTACTAAACTTACTGCCAAATAAATTTTCTATAAAAGAAGCACTTATTTTAACACTTTGTTCTGTAATATTTACACTTCCTATAATAGTGGTCAATTTTGGACAACTGTCTATAATGTCACCAATTTCAAATATCCTAGTTACCTTCGCAATTCCATTATCAATGCTATTTTGATTTTTAAGTATAGTACTTTATTTTATTACTCCGATACTATGAATTACAATTTGATTTATAGGCTGGGCATTTCTGAAATATATCCTAATAATAACAAACTTTTTCTGAAGTCTTCAATATGCCACCATTAGTATTAATTTTGATGAATATAAATATATTTTTGAAATAATTTATTACATTGTTTTGGTTTTTATTGTGGTTTATTTTAGAGTTGGAAAGAAGAAAGATGAAGAATTAGAAAAAATACAGAAATAAATATTACTTTTTAAAGTCTAATAAATTCTGTTTTGTTAATCAAGTTTGCTTTAAAATTGCTAATAAAGTTCATATTGGTAGATCTTTTTTATGAAAAGGAACTACGGTTCTTTTTTTAGAATTTTCATTATACATAATTTTATGACTTCATGTTGTATGATCAATTATCCATCAATTATGTATTAAAAATTTAATAATAAATTCAGGATTAAATTGTTTCATGAAGAGAGAGTAATGATATAAAACTTTCTTTTTTTATTATGGGTACATATTCACCATGCTTCTTTAGAGAAGTAATGTATCATATTGCAGCATCTTTTATCATTTCTTTAGCTTCTTCCAGGGTTTCTCAATAAGAAACACATCATGGAAGCTCTAGGATTTCAGCTGTGTATCACCCTTCTGGTTCACTTGTAAAAAATATAGTTAAATTCATAAATTTCTAAAATTAAAAACTAAACTTCTTCTATTATATTTAATTTCTTAAAAATGCAAATTCACTTGCAGAGACAGGACTCTGGTTTGGGCACAAAAAAATAACCCTCGCAAAAGCGAGGGTTATTGAAAAATTTTTCAAAATTTACTTCATATTTTTTCTGCTTAATTCATTTAATTTATCAATAGTTTTCTTATCTACTTGAGGATTTTCTCAAACTGTAATTATTTTTAAAGCCTTTAATTTATCAATTATTTTAATATCTTCATTGTCTAGTTTATTAAATTCCAATTTTAGTGTCTCTAATTTAGTTAGATTTGATAAATTTGAAATATCCTCTAGTTTATTACTTTGTAATTGTAGAGAAGTTAAATTAACAAGTTTTTCGAGTCAAGTCGTTGATATAATCTGATTATATCATAAATGTAGGTCAACTAAATTTACAAGCGTATCTAATCAAGATATTTCCTTAATTTCATTATTTCCCAAATCAAGTTTTTTCAAAAAAGTTAATCATTCTAAATTCTTAATTTCAGTTATTTTATTAAAAGATAAATAAAGTTCTGATAAATTCTTTAGACATCATAAATCTTTATCAATTTCAACAATTTCATTATCTGCTAAATCTAAAGACCAAATATCATATTCATAATTAGTTCAAATTACCATTTTACAAATATCTGGCATAGTTCATAGATTTTTTGATCTTAAGTCTAAATGATGAAATTCCTTTTTATAATTTTTTGTAATTAATTCATTTACTGCTCATGTATTGATTATTTGAGTTTGGGTAATTATCTTATTTGGAAATAACTTATTTTTAAAATAAAATCAAAGTATTCATAAAATAATAAGTAATGCAATTAATATTATTAAAATGTTTCTTTTGTTAATAAGTTTGTTCATAGTCTAAATAATTTAAATATAAAATATGAGCATATTTATATTCATTTCCTCAATTTTTGCAAACAAAAAAAGAACCCCCTTGCGGGAGTTCTTAAAAAATAATTAAATATTTTTTTATTTAGCAAATCAATAATGGAATTATTGAGATACTTTAGTAGCAGTTAATTTATCAAATGATAAGTTAAGTGCACTGAATGTAGCAGCAGTAATTTCTGCAGCATCATCACCACCTACTAAGTAAGTAGTATCAGCAGTATCAGTTAATCATGAATCGTTAGATGAGTAAGTAACAGTAGTACCATCATCTAAATTACCAAGTTCAACTTGTACATATTTTGCAGTAGCATCAGTTAGACCAGAAACGGTAACTTTGATTGCATAGTAAGCAACACTACCATTATCTACTTCATTATTTACAGAAGTAACTGTAGTTAAATCAGTAGTAACAGTAGCAGCAGCAGCACCTACGTGAGTAGTAGCATAATCATCGTCTGTTCCAGGACCATTTACTCTAGTAACAACAGTGCTATTATCAGCAACAGTAGCATCTGAAGTAAGAGTAAAGTTAAGTTGTCTTAATACAGATTTTAAAGTTGAACCATTAGTGCCGTCTGTATTTGTAGCAGAATCAGTAGTAACAGCAAGAATAGCAACTGTATTTTGTCCATTAGTTAATTTAGATGTTACAGTTTCACTTCCATAAGAAGAAACAAATGCAACATTAGATATTCTAGTAGGAGCAACTAGGAATGTATTAGAAGGAGCAACTGCAGCATCAGCAATAGCATCAATTGCAGAAACATCAACAGCTTTAGAAGAAGCATTACCGTCAGCATCTGTAACAGTTAATTCTAATTCATAACCATTTGCAGCTAGTAATCCAGCTTCATCTCTTCCTATTTTTCTAGTAATAACTTTAGCATATATATTAGAAGATCCTTCAGCAACAACATAATTTACATCGCTAAATGTAGTTACATTAGATGTAACTGATTTTCTAGCGATTTCTGTAGTTTTATCATTAGCATAAAGAATAACTGTAGAAACAGCAGATTCAAATGCAGTAGATTCACCAGTTTCATCAGCAGTAAGAGTTAAGTCTTTAACTTTTACAGCTTCATTAGTAGCAACCATTTCCCAGCTAGCAACAAAATCAGAAGTAGCATTAGCTAAAACTGTTTTATCATTACTAGTAGAAGAATCAGTATTATCAACTGTAGCAGTTAGAGTACCAACTCCAGAAATAGTAACGGCTCTAGCAGAAGTATAACCAGCTGCTACAGCAGAAGTAGTGATATCAGAATCAGCATCAAGATTAGCATCAACATCATCATTATCTTCATCATCTAAGCTAAGATCTAATAAAGCTAATTTTAATACATCATTTGCCATAGTATTGTCATCAGCTATAGACATAGTAACTATGAATTTTTGTGTATTATTTTTAGCGATTTCCACATTAAATCCATCAAAAGTAGCAACTTCTGTAGATATTTGAGAACCACTTACTCTATCAAGTAAATTAGCTTCAGAAATAGAATCTTTATATAATTTTAATTCTGTAACTCTTGTATTATCTAAAGTATCAGTTCCTGGAGTACCAGAAACTTTTGCTTCTGTCATTTTTAAAGTAGAGCTGTCATCAGCTTTTACTTCAAAAGTAAGAGCTTCTACATCAACAGAACCAATTACAGCAGTTTTACTTGCTGAAAGAGGAATTAAAGAAGTAGTAGCAGTAGCAGTAGAACCTTCTAATACTTTAAATGACATAGAAGAAGGAGTAATATCAGTAACAGCTGTATCATCTTCAGTTTCTACAACATAGAAACCAACATTAGGAGCAGCTAAAGAAACTGCAGGAGTAAATCTAGAAGAAGCAAAAGTAATTAAGCTATTTCCAGAAAGATTTTTAGTATCAGCTCTAATTGCAAATGTAACTGAACCTGTAGAAGGTAGAGCTATATTTAAATCAGCATCTGCATAATAATCAGAATTTGTATCAACAGCAGTTCTAGTTAAATCATATACTACACCATTAGTTTCGTCATATAATTCAACATTTTCAAGATAAGTATCTGGTGTTCTAGTGATACCATCTCATCCATAATTATCATCATTATAACTGTTAGTAACAGTAACTTTAAATTTTTGTAATTCTAAGTTTTTACCAGCATTAGAAGTAACTTTAATTTTACCTAAAATTACATCGTTTTTATCTTCTTTAATAGTAGCATTAGTAGCATCGATAGCACCAAGAACTAATTCTCAAGCATCAATTGAAACTGCAGCACCATCAGAAGAATCTGTAACACCTACTCAGTAACCATATTTAGTACCTTGTGCAGTTACATCAAGAGTAGAATCAAGACTTAATAATACATTTTTACCAGCACCACCTATGATGTCAGCTTTAACTACAAATTTAACTATTTTAGAAGCTTTTAATGTAGCAGCAGTAGCTAGATTGAAAGTTACATATTTATCAGATGATTTAGCAGTAGTAGCTACTTCAGTTCCATCCATATATAATTTCCAGTTAGCGATTTCAATCATATCATCAACAGTACCAGTTTCTTTTAATGTAATAGAAGATAAAGTCATATCTTCATCATTAGAACCATTTGTAATTTTAAATTTGTAAACTTCTTTGTTAGTTTCACCAACTTTTACAGTAGCAGTAGTTCCGTCATCAGCAACTGTTAATCCAGCAGCATCAACTCAACCTACTTTCATAGTATTACCAACAACAGATCCCATATTTACATTAGCAGCTGAAGATCCTACGCTTAATAATTGTATAGCAAATTCATCACCACCAGCATTTGTAGCAATAGCAGGAACTGAAGCTAATACATTAACTGTAATAGTAGAACCAGCTTTTACAACTAAAGCAGAAGAAAGGGCGAAATCTACAGTATCATCAGAAGAATTTTCATTCTTTGATTTAGAGATTCTTCCATCAGCAGTAGATAAAGCTAAAGCAGAAAGAGTATCAGTATTACCTAGACCAACTCTTTTTAATTTAATTGAATTAACAGATATATCGTTAGATCCAGCAGTTAAGTCAAATTTTGCAACTATAATTCCAGAAACATTAGCAGGAATAGTAGTAGCAGCAGGAGTAGAAGCAGCTAGAGCAACATTTAAGTCACCAGCTTTAACTACTACAGGAGTATCAGTAGTACCAGTAGAAGTAGTTCCAGTAGCAGTGTCATCTCCGAATAAATCGTCAAGATTTAAGTCATCAGAAGCAGAAGCTATTTCTAATCCAGCAGCGTTAGCAGCCATTACAAATAGTTCACCTCTAGTAACTGAAGCGTTTGGTCTGAAAGAAGCGTTAGCGCTGATTATCTTTTTAGATAATGCAGTGTTAGCAACGTCTTTTTGCCAAGCTATAGGAGTATCGTTGAATGAAGCAGCAGCACCAGTAGCTATCTCAACACCTTGACCTTTTAAGATCATAGCAAGAGCTTCAGCTCTAGTAATGTTTGCTTCTGGTCTAAATGTTGCATTAGCAGCAATTAAACCTTTTGCAAGTGCAGTTTCAACTACTTTACAAACCCAAGAATTAGGTTTAGTAGCAGAAACATCACTAAATTTACCAGTACAAGTAGCAGCAGATGTATCAGCTTTATTTAAAGCAATCATCATAGCAGCAACTTCTTGTCTCATAGCGCTATCAGCTAATCTATATCCAGCCTCATTTGATTGAGTTGTTATAATTTTAGCTTTAGCTAAAGCTTCAGCGTAAGGAGCAAAACCACTTGCAGCGTTCGTGATTGAAGGAGCAACAGCAACGAATGCAATAGTAGCAGCACTTACCGCAGAAGTAATCTTCTTTAATAAAATACTCATAGTATACTATAAGTTAAAAAATAAAATAAGAAATAATTCTAGCCCCAAGTAGCATTGCTAAGTGAAAACATAAAATTTATTTCGGGTTTAGT